>LAZR01002558.1_pt1 | contig 10509 bp, 11 predicted proteins | sample 329461 | NCBI WGS metagenome assembly LAZR01 (sample SAMN03002196, study PRJNA259156) | marine sediment metagenome | biome: sea floor; feature: Hydrothermal impacted sediments; material: marine sediment; isolation source: Loki non-amplified sample from Loki's castle hydrothermal vent sediment ...
AGAGGTTTGTCAACGCGGGCCAAAGTCAGTCCCGCGTCGAAATCTCGCGCAGTGGCCCGCATCGAAAAACCTTCATCCTTGCCGCCGTTAGATCGGTCGCAGCATCCTGTGATATGTAGGTTCGGTCAACGTCGGGTTGTCGATATGGGAGGGCATGGCGGATCGTAGGATCAGTCATGGAAACACCAAACTTACCTGCCATTCGCGCGCTACGCCCCGCTTGGAACAAGGGCCGCAGCGTCGGTCAGAAACGCCCCTTGAAGCCAAAGCACGTGTGGGCAATCAGGGTTAGGCTTGAGCTTGCCGAGAACCACCGCGATCTCGCGCTGTTCATTTTGGCCATCGACAGCAAATTGCGCGGCTGCGACTTGGTCAAAATGAAAGTGGTCGATTTCATGGCATCCGGTCAAATCAAAGAGAGGACGTCAGTGTTGCAAAGTAAAACCCAGAAATCCGTGCGCTTCGAGATTTCCGAAGGGACCAGAGCTTCGCTCACTAAGTGGATGGAAGATCCGCTAATGGTCGGGTCCGAGTATCTTTGGCCTGGCCGCTTCCACGAGCGTTTGCATATCTCAACCCGCCAATATGCTCGTATCGTTCGGGACTGGGTTTCCTCGATTGGTTTGGAAGTAACCGCATATGGAACCCATTCAATGCGACGCACGAAAGTCACCCAAATATACAAGAAGACTGGAAACTTGCGGGCGGTACAGCTGCTGTTGGGTCATACCAAGATGGACAGCACGGTGCGCTATCTCGGCGTAGAGCTGGAAGATGCCCTCGCTATCGCTGAAGCCATTGAAATCTAAACAATTGGGCTGTCTTCACGGACGGCCCTAACCGGCCATTGAACCAGACATCCAATGCCGCAGCGCGGCTTCCTCAGACCGGTCGTTCGTGCATCGCGTAGCATTTCCGGCGGCCGATAGATCGCAGCGCGGACAAAACCGACCTTGACGAGGCAGACCGATCTCCGTTAAGGGCATGCGATGCTCACGATGACGATCGCCCTTTCGACGCTCTATTACCCGCTGCCTTAGGTAGCGGAGCGTTTACGTATCACCGCTGCAACAGGTCAGCGGTTTCCCATGATTGATGTGCAGCCTCTGACTCCATTCTTGGATCAGGCTCATGAATTTCGTTTCTCCCAGCTTCACTATCATCGGCTTTGGCGCTTTTGGGAAATTGCTCGCCCAACTGCTGGCGCCCATGGGCTCCATCTTCATCTACGACCAGAGACCTGAGGTTAGCGCGGACGTCGAGGGGACCGGCTTCCAGCTGATCAGCCACCCACGACAAATTCACAGCGAGATTGTGATCATAGCCGTGCCGCTACAAGGGCTAACGGACTCCCTCCTGGAGGTCGGGCCGCATCTTGGCGCGGGGCAGGTCGTCATAGACGTCTGTTCCGTCAAGGAAGAACCCGCCCGCCTGATGCAGGAATTGCTTCCACAGGATGTGGAGATCATCGCCTGCCATCCGATGTTCGGGCCCGCAAGCGCCGCGAACGGAATTGCGGGCCTGCAGGTTGTTTTTTGCCCACTCAGAGGCAAGACGTGGCGCAGGATAGCCGCGATCCTCCGGAAGCTTCATCTGACCGTGTCAGTCATGACTGCCGAGGAGCATGACCGCCACGCGGCCTTGTCCCAGGGTCTGATGCATCTCATCGCCCACGCCATCTTGCCCCTTGGCGAACCGCCGGCCGTCAGGACACGAAGCCATGACCTGCTTTGTGAAGCCATCAAGATGGTCGCTTACGACTCGCCAGAGGTGTTTGAGACCATCACGAGAGGCAACCGCTACATAGCAGAAGTCCGTTCAAAGCTAATACGAGGTTTAGAGGGTGTGTCAGGTTGAGCATTGGCTTGAAGTAAATTTGTTCTGAACGTCGCATAGGCTCTCCGCTGCCATTCGCTGCGCTTGCACAACCCCATATTTATGCGCGTCTCGACCGGAGCGGAATGCACCAAGGACGGGACGCCCCCATTCGTTGAGCTTTTTTGGCGTAAAGTGCTGGATTGAATAATGACGTTCAAAATCCATGGAGCGTTGGACATATGCTGCGCTTCGAGCCGATGTTGTCGATGTCCAGAAAGCGGGTTTGGAATGACTCTGCGTTCGGGCCGCGCCGCGCGAGAATGACGCCGAGAGAAATGACAAAGCAAAGCAATTAATGTAGAACTGCCGCACCTGAGGAGTTCCATAGCTTGCGTCAAACACAGAATTCGATTGGCCAGTGGGGGAGGCAGTGCAATTCTAAAGGCCAAAATAAATCCTCGGACGACTGCGGCCCGTCCCTTGAAACCTTCACCCAGATGGACCAAAGGCAGATCATGAACAAACACTTGGCTTGGAGCATCTTAGGGCAGAGACAACGCATTTCCATGGACCTCAGAGGAGCGGGGGTGTGAGGGTCGGGAAACACCTGCCCCCGCTTGGCACGCTTGTGTTCTTCGAGGCTGCGGCGCGCCTTGAAAGCCTGACGCTTGCGGCAGACGAGCTTTTCATCACGCAAAGCGCCGTTAGCAAACAGATCAAGAAACTTGAGGCCAGCTTGGGGTTTCAGTTGTTCCGGCGCGAGCCAAGGAAACTGGTTCTGACTGAAGAGGGCACCGTCTTTCTGGCGGATGTGACTTACGTCCTTGGCCACTTGTCTGGCAGTGTCGAGAAACTGCGGCGGAAGCCCGACAGTAACGCCGTCACGATCACCTGCACTCAAGCCGTGTCGCACTACTGGCTCTTTCCTCGTATCGTCCAGTTCAATCAGGACGAACCAGACATTCCGGTGAATGTCTACGCAACCAATCACATCACCGAAGCCAGCACCTTCCAGTTCGACTTCGGTATTCTGAATGGGACACCGGAGCTGGCCCAGCGGTTTGAGGCGCATGTGCTGTTTCCAGAACGCGTTTTTGCCGTTTGCAGCGACACGTACCGCTTGAAGGCCCCGCTCACCCCGAAAGAGCTGTTGTCAGAAAGCCTTGTGCACCTTGACCCGTCCGCGTGGCATTGGCCGACCTGGATTGACTGGTTTGCGAGCAGCGGCCTTAAATATCAGATTCCCACAAACGCGCCTCGCTACAACCAGATCATGCTTGCCCTAGAGGCCACGTCTCGGGGGCTCGGGGTAGGCCTTGGCTGGGAGTTCATGATCGGTCGACACATCAATGACCAATCGCTTCGCTATGCGAGCGATCATGTCTATGAGCCCGACTTGGCCGATTATCTTGTGTCGCCAAAGAATGCGCGTTTGTCTGACGCTGCGATGACCTTTCGGGATTGGCTGATCGAGAGCGCCAGTCAGAAGTGACCATTCGCATTCCATTATGGAATGCGTGAAGGACAGAATTTCGATTGCTGAACGCGCTCTTCCCCGATATCTGCCAGAACCGAAGGAACTTGTCGCTTACATGCGCGCCATGCCGCGCAGGCGACACAGATGAGGATGAGGAACATGATGGACTCCAATCTGCTTTACTTGACACAGACAGATGTCAAAGCGGTGAACCTCAGCATGGCTGAGATCATTGAGGCCGTAGAAAAAGGCTTTTACGAACTCGGAGAAGCCCGCGTCGAGATGCCGCCCAAGCCCGGCATTCACCCCGGCGAAGGTGGAGCGAACTTCATCCATGCCATGCCCGCCTACATCCCGGCAATGAACGTGGCGGGGATGAAATGGGTCAGCGGCTACCCCGGGAACATGCAAAAGGGCCTGCCATACATCACCGGCCTGCTGCTTTTGAACGACCCGGAGACTGGCATTCCGATTTCCGTTATGGACTGCACGTGGATAACGGGGATGCGCACGGCCGCTGCCTCGGCTGTGTCGGCCAAGTACCTCGCGCGGCCCGACTCCGAGACCATCGGCATTCTGGCCTGCGGTGTGCAGGGCATGACGAACCTTGAGGCGATGAACGTCCTTTTCCCGCTCAAAAAGGTGAAAGCCTACGACCGCTCGCCTGAGCAGGCCGCAAAGCTCGTGGACTACGCCCGCAACACGCTTGGGCTTGAGGCCGAGATCGTAGCGGAGCCCAAGCAGGCCGTCACCGGCTGCGATATCATCGTGACCTCCGGCCCGATTCTGAAGACGCCCCATGCCACGATCAAGGGGGGGTGGATGGACGAAGGTGCCTTTGCTTCGCTGGTCGATTTCGACTCCTTCTGGTCGCGCGAAGCGCTGGCCGAGGCAGATCTGTGGACGACCGACCACTTGGGTCAATACGACTACTACAAAGACGTAAACGGCTATTTCCAGAACTGCCCGCGCGTTGACGCGGAACTGGGCGCGCTGGTGACCGGCAAAGCCAAGGGGCGGACCAATGACGCGCAAAAGACCTTTGCCGCCAATCTGGGTATCGCCATTGACGACATGGCCGTCGCGCCACTGATCATGCAACGCGCCCGCGACAAGGGCATCGGGACGGAGTTGTCCCTGTACTAACCACCCCGCTGCCAGCCGCTCCGGCTGGGGCGGCTGGGTCCACGCCGAAACAATCGCATCACGCGCTGGAGCCTTTTTGGCGGGTGAGTTTTGGCGTGAAGGTATTGAAGGTCTGCTTTCGAAAGTTCGCAAACAGATTTTTCGGCCGCAGCGAACGGCAGCTTCCCGCCCCATATTGCCCTCTAAACGTATTTTGACGAGAGGGATGCCCTCTCGCCGCTCTCCCGGTTTTTTGCCTCCAGTTTTGCTGCGCGGTCTTTATGACGCGCAGCAAAACTGGAGGCTTTTTAGGTTTCCAAAGCTGGTGTCGATTTTCAATCGCATCACAGGAGACCCCAGATGTATCAATCCCCCCAACCTTTCGTGCCGGTTTTCGACTGGCAAGACCTTATCGAGCGCGGCGATGTCGTGCTGTTTCGCTTCCCCGTTGCGGATGAGGACAACCCGTCGACAGACGACCAGCCCAAACGTCGCCCGTGTCTGGTGCTCGACGTCTTCGACAGGGACGGCACCTGCTTTGTCGAGCTGGCCTACGGCACCTCAACAACGACACGCGCCAATCGCGGCTATGAAGTAAGGGTAAGGCAGCGTGAGTCGTGCCACGCGGCCGGCCTCGACAAGCCGTCACGCTTCGTCTGTGCGCGGCGGGTCATCGTCAGCATCAATCACCCCGGCTTCGACAGCGGTACCAGCACGCGTGGCACGCTGATCGGTCGCCTCGATCCTCCATTGATCGAGCGGATGAATGCTGTGCGTGCACGGATGCAAGCCGAAGCAGATATCCAAGCGTTCGAACGTGAGGAACGGGAAGAGGAGAAGCGCCGCTGGCAGCGTGAAGACCGCGGTTTCCTTGAGCGGAACCGTGGTCTCACCGCCTCCAACATCGCAATCACAAAAGGAACAACACAATGAACACGATGCCCGAAGTCAAACACGACAACGTCAATATTCTCGCGGCCTACGGGTTCGGAATGGCCCGCATCGCAGCGACCGCACTTCGCGAGGACGTGATCGACTGCCTGACGCCGACGTCGAAGCGGATCGCACAACGCCTGTTGGCGCATTTGGACGATCAAAGCATCTACGAGTTGCCTGCACAGGCCGACCTTATCGAGTTGGTTGATATCATAGCCGAGCAGATCGAGGAAGAAACGGAGGTGGTGACCCATTACGACCACGATCCCTGCAACGTCTCCAACATCAAACACTGGACGCAGAACAAACTCTCCGAAGAAGCAGATAGTCTGACCAATGCGCTGGTGATCCTTGTGGAACTTCTGGCGTCGGTGAATGTCATCCGGGATTTGCTGCAAGCCGAGGCGATGCTCCTGCGCAAGCGCAGCACGCACTAATCTCGAACACGCGGGCATATACACCCCGTGCCAGGGCGCGCTGGCGAATTTTCTGCTGCTACAGATGTCGGCCGCCCGCAAAACAAGAGCGCCCGCACAGATCATCTCTGTGCGGGCGTAAACGACCAACCGTAGCAGGCCACCGTGTCTCGTCGTGTTGTTGGTTTTGAGTGTCCACAACCGAAAGAGAAGCAAATGACCCTCACAAATCTGATCGACCTGATAGCTGAAGTTGCCGCCAAGCGGGCCACCGAAGAAGGCAGAACGAAGGAAGAAACACCAAGCGCAGTGATTTGGATCATAGCCAAGATTTCGGCCAGATTATGGCAGTCTCTCCACAATCTTTTCAATTTCGGATTGTATTCCAAACAAAGGCGACCCAGATTTGCGACCCAAGGAGATTCTAAATGACGGTTAAACCTCGCGTGGCAATCTATGCCCGCTACTCCTCGGATATGCAGAACCCGAAGTCTGTTGACGATCAGTTCAGCGAATGCCGCAGACACGCAGATCGCAACGGATATGACGTGGTCAAAGAATACGCCGACGCCGGGTTGTCTGGTGCCCTACGGGACCGCCCTGGGTTTCAGGCGCTGCTCGAAGCAGTTCACGCACGCTCATTTGACATCGTTCTGTTCGAACACGTCGACCGCCTTGGGCGTGATCTTGAACGGGCTTCGAACTTCTACAAGGCAGCAACCTTCGCGGACATTGAGCTTCACCAGTTGGGCAAAGGTAAGCTCGGCCTGCTCGACATCGGCATTATGTCCACGATGGCGCAGGTCTTTCTCGAAGATCTCGCATTCAAGACACGTCGTGGACTACGGGGGAAGTTTGAGCGTGGTCAAAGCGCAGGCGGTAAATCCTATGGCTACGCCCCTCGTATCGGACAAGACGGCTTGGCTCAAAAGGGCCATGTTGTCATCGACGAGAACGAAGCGGCCATCGTACGTCGCATTTTTACAGAATACGTGTCCGGTGTGTCGCCGCTTAAGATCGCAGCACAGCTCAATGCAGAAGGCATCCTGTCGCCCGCAGCCAATACCAAGCGCGCGACCAGCGGTCATTGGAAGCAGAATACCATTAACGGCAACCCGACGCGTGGCACCGGAATCCTAAACAACGAGCTCTATATCGGGCGTCGGATTTGGAACCGGCTGCGCTACTCCAAGCACCCGGACACTGGCAAGCGGGTTTCGCGGCTCAACCCTGTCGAAGACTGGGAGTTTCAAGAAGTGCCAGACCTGCGGATCATCGACCAGGACCTGTGGGATGCCGTTAAGGCTTTACAAACCGAGCACAAGAAGGTGCGCAGCATAAAGCCAGCAACGGACAAGAAAGGCCTGTCAGTCGGTCAATCGCTTCGGCGGCGCAAATACCTCCTGTCTGGGCTGATGAGTTGCGGGCAATGCGGGGGCAATCTTACCGTGGCAGGCAGTGGCAAAGCCCGTCGTTATTACTGCGCCAACGCCAAAGAGAAAGGCGCGTCTGTTTGCACCGGTATGCGCGGGCTCAAAGAAGCAGACGCCGCGACCTCGATCCTGTCTGGCTTAAAGACCGGCCTAATGCAGGATGAGGCCTATGCGGATTTTCGAGAAAAATTCTTGGCACGCACAAAGTCTCAGGAAGAAGAACGCGGTAAAATGCTAAAACTGCACAACCAGAACATTCGTCAGCTGGAGAACAAGATCGCAAATATCGTGCGATCAGTTGAGGATGGTGATGCCCCGACTTCACTTAAAAAGCGCCTCAAAGAGTTGGAAACTGATCTTGAAGCTGCGTGCATAAAGCGGGAGGCTATCACGCCTGAACCAATCACCCTGCCACCCGACCTCCCTGCCTTCTATAGGGCGCATATCGAGGATCTGATTGGAACTCTGTCTGATGAGGATGTCGCGGGTCGCGCCAGCGATGAGTTGCACGGGTGGATCGACACAGTGGTCGTCGACTGGGACGCGGAAGCGAAGGTTCACCGCCTTGAGTTGCGTGGAGAGTTATTGAAGATGCTCAACGCAACAAGGCCCGCGGGTGATGCGGGCCTTGCTGAATGCGAAAGTTCGCTAAAGTTGGTTGCGGGAGTAGGATTTGAACCTACGACCTTCAGGTTATGAGCCTGACGAGCTACCGGACTGCTCCATCCCGCAGGGGTCTGCTACCTTGCATTTTTGTGGGCTGCAAGGTGTAGCAGTGCAATTTTTTGGAAAAGTCGCGATATTTTGGAATTTTCTTTTTATTCAGCTTCCACAACGCAATGAAGGGGATGAAAGGGGGCGTACCATTGCCCGTCCGGTTTCGCGACAATGGGGATGACCTTCATTCGTTATCCTGCCCGGCCCCCGCACCGGCGCGGCTGGCTTCGGTTGCCGGGGCGTAGGTCCGAAACGCGAAGCTTTCCAAAACGCGCAGGGTCGCCTTATCCATCTGACGGCCCGCAACGGTTCGGGCCGACGCCACAAACCGGGTTTCGGTCTTAGTCAAAACGGCTGATTTTGCGTGTCGCGTCATGAGAGCAGCTTTTTCCGCCTTGACGCTTACCCGACCACTTTCAAAGGTCAATAAAGTGCCTGCCCACTCCAATGTGACGGTGACACGGCCCGACCGAGAAGCCGCAGCGATGAAGGGTGCCAGCAATAGGGGCACCGATACATCATTGATATGGATAGGATCACCAAGGGTCAGATCATAGGCTCGGTCACAGATCAACGCGCCGACGATGATCGGACAAAGCGGGCCGGATTCTGCGCTTAAGGAACCATTCGCATATCGAGGCACAAGCTTTAAATATGCGATACCGTCATTGATGCCGAGCAAATCCGCTAAGAGATGCGGGCCCGAGAAGCCGTTGTCACTAAGCCAGCGCACCGCCTTGCCGGTTTCTTCCGCCAGGCCCCAGCTCATCCCGCCACCGCGCGCCGCTTTCCGGGCAAGGGCTTCGATCTCGTTGAGCGAATAGATCATTCCAAGATCTCCTGAACCGCTGGATAGGTCCACCCTGCGAACTCCATCTGAGCGACTTCATGGGGGAACGGCGCATTTCGAAACATGTTAATCCGCACCCATCGGTCCGAACGCGGATCGAAATGGCAGGCTCCGAAGAACGATAGCTTCGCGCGTAGCAGGTCAATAGGAAGGACATCCGCAGCGATCGTGTTGTCGCGGATTTCGGCGTAGGGATAGCGGGCGGCAATCTGCACCCTGCGGGTGATATGACGGTGCTCTGGGTGGCGCAGCAGTACATCGGCAACGCGGGTTTCTGGATTTTCCGATGCCAGAGCGCTGATCAGCAGGGTTGCGTCGCGGCCGGGGGCTAAGGGTTGTTCATAGGCGGCGATTGGCTCGGACCGACGTTCGCCCAAACGTGGTTCCAGCTTTTCTGCAGAGACGTACCATGCGCGCGCCTGACTTTCGGGCAGGGTCCAGTCGATTTCCAACGCCCAAGCATAGTTGGCTGCCAAGATATCGCGCAGCTGGCGTACGGTCATCCTGCCATCAATGGCAAAACCCGCTGCTTCGTCAGCACTCATCCGCGCCGGTAGATCGTCGACCAACGCCCCGTAAGGTTCCATCATCAATGCAACGAGAAGTTCTTGGCCCTCTAAGCTCAGCGCGGATTCGGACCAGCGATATAGGCGATCCCACGGCATCACCTTCTCAAGAGCGCCGGTTTCCAAATGTTCGGTAAGCCTGTCGAGATCAGCTTTGAGCAGAGCGATCTTATCGCATTGAAGCGCATGCTCCGAGTGCCAGTCATCGACATTGCGTTGTCCCCGGCGCAGCATGACCCGGAACGCTTTGGCATCTACCGGCGACACCGTAGGAAGCGCGCGAACCCGTGCCAGCGCTGTTTCGCGTGCCTCGATCCAGTTGTTGAGCAGGATAGGGTGGTTGAGCAGGAAGGGAGCCATGCCCAGACCCGTCGAATTGCCGATGCCAAAACGCCTGCGCAATTCAGGGTCGAGCGGCACTGCCCGTTCGGGCGAACGTAACGCAGCAAGATGTTCTACGAGGTCAAGAACAAAACCGCGGATCAGGAACACGGTCAACATTTCAGCCTGAAATGGTGCGGCAAATTCGGGGCGGTCGCAGATGCTCTCGCGATCGGCAGCGCCAAGCTTGCCTGACCCATAGACGGCAGTGGTACGCATCAGATAGCCTACGGCGTCGACGTGGGCCACGTGCGGCTGTTCACCTCTGCTGAGGCAATCTACGACATGGTCGAACAGCCGCACGGAGCGATTGGCCCGAGACACCGTCAGTTCTGACGCGGTGACGCGGCCAGCTTCCTGAAGCGGAATATTGCGGGACAGCCGATGGATATCTGCTTTGGTGGGCAATCCGTCGAACAGTGCAAAGGTAGCATCCCACGCTGTGGCGATCACTCGGTCAGAGCGTTGTTCAGGTGGCAGATCATGGGCAAAGGCCACCAAGCTATAGCTGCGGTCCGGTCCATGCATGGTGTATACGGCATGGCCAATGCCTTTGGCCTCGATCTCGAAGGCGCGTCGCTCGAAACGCCAGCATTCGGCTTTGAGGCGGCGCAACAAGACGCGCATGAATGACAGACGTGACTGGTGGAATGACCCCATCCGGGCTAGGCGCATCACGGTGTGAGCAGGGCGCAGTGCCACGGTATCGGGGTTTAGCTGATCCAGTTTCATCACGCGCCTCCTCTTGCATGATATCACATATCTTTGCGGGCGGCCCTAATCGGGCCGC
>LAZR01002559.1_pt1 | contig 10509 bp, 10 predicted proteins | sample 329461 | NCBI WGS metagenome assembly LAZR01 (sample SAMN03002196, study PRJNA259156) | marine sediment metagenome | biome: sea floor; feature: Hydrothermal impacted sediments; material: marine sediment; isolation source: Loki non-amplified sample from Loki's castle hydrothermal vent sediment ...
GTGGTGAAGTGAGGGAAAAAACACATTTCTTGGAGCTTTATTTTTAAGATCCTGGCGTTTTCTCTTGCACGCTTGAAGTCAAATACAGGTGCTAACTTGTGAACTTTATTCAAGAACGTTATTAACTCATCCAGTTTTGCTGTCTCATTATAAGAAAATATGTGCTTTCTTAAAAACCTCTTGAAATATACTAACTCAATTAAAAATCCTTTTACAATAGGATAGATTATCTTGACGGGTAGTTTAGTAGTCGATGCCAATTTTGTATATTCCAAAGGTCTAACCGAACTCACATTCTGATTGTAGGTTGCAAATGAAGCTTGTCGAAATAAATTGTTGAGCAGAAAAGGTCTTAAGTCATTTTGAGATTCAAGCCCAATATCTGAATAATCGAACTGGGATAAGGTTCCAAAATTATGTTTTCGTACGGTTTGCGTCATTGATTCCTATTAAAAAATATCGATTCTATCTAAAGTGAATACTGCGTTTTTATTTTTATTTAAACAAAAAAATAGTACAAATCACTTCACCATAGTATCTAAGGTGAGCTGGATGGAACTTGGTTGTTTCCTCTTGGTCTGATGATATTTCTTGCATTTTTGATAGCTCAGAATGAGTTTATCCACATTTTTTTCTACACGCTCCCTATTTAAGTGATGACTCTCACACAATAAAGAAAAGATGTGAGCTTTATTTGGGAGATTCCAATAAAAATTACTGACAGATTTATTGACCTCAGGGAATAAAAAGATTTTTCGTACTTTTTTAATAATTTCTGACGTTAACAAGTTAAAATCAAATTGATTTTTTTCTTTTCTTATAATATTTTCAACTTGTAGGTGTTTTTTAATATAGGTTAACGCTTTTTTTGGGCCAATTCCTTTTATTCCTGAAAAGTAGTCTGTGCCAATTAAAAGTCCGATATCAACTAACTGAAATTGGTTGATTTTTAACCTTTTCAAATTTTTTGACAAGTTGGTATGGAAGGGGGTAACCTTATTATACGTCCATTTGCCCTGTACTTTTCTCCGTAAGGATTTTGAGAGATTTTGCAGTAAAGAAGGGCACCCGAACAATAATGAATCGAAGTCTTGTGAATTTGAATAGTTCGCAATCCCTTGTTTCACCAAACATGCACACTGAGACTCCGCTGAAGCCGGTGATTCTATATAAGGGACTCCCAATGCACCAAGTAATTGTTTGGATTCCAATATAACATTTTGCCATAAATACTCCTTACTTAATGCAATTTCCTTGGCTTTTTCTCTATTTCCGCTTTTCAGTGCCAAGGCATACAAATCTTGTCCCAAAGATTTTTTTGTGAACACTCAAGGTCATTTTTAAACTATTTGGAACAATAGTGGACAGTTTTACTCGGGTTTGGAAATCTCCAATACTCATTGCTGAAATCCATTCAAATATTATGGCAACTGACTCTATCATTTCCATTGTTGTTTTCAGTAAATTACAATTTTGTCTATTAAAAGGATGTTCTTTTCCCTTTAAACCATCTCAATTTTTATTAGTAAAGGTGGTAAAGAAACAATTTTATTAATGGATAAAATTAGAAGAAAAAGGTTATTTAAAAATTATGAATGAATAGGCTTTCTTATTAATGAAATTGAAAATCAATTAGGTATAAGGTTATCGGCATTTAAAGTACCTCAATTTAACCACAATTCTAAAGAATTTCATTCATTTGAATTAGACCTAAATGCCTATAATCTTGATAATTTTCTATAATTTAAGTAAAATTATCTAATTGCGTGTTTTAAATGCATTTTTTTAATATCAATCAAAACATATAATATTTTAATTTATTTTTAATACTAATTATAAGAAATGAATTAATATTTTATGATAATACAAAAGAGAATGCATACGTATCATATTTGTAGCTTCATTAGATTTAGGCACAACTGGTTGTCGGTCAATCATTTTTGATTTAGCTGGAGATATTGTTGGTTCTGATTATAAAGAATATCCGAGTATATATCCTACACCTTCTTTTGTGGAACAAGACGCTAATGGATGGTGGCTTTCCATTAAGGATACGATTAAAAACGCTATAAAAAAAAGCGGAATCGATAGTGCAGAAATAGTTAGCTGTTCTATTACCAATCAAATTTCGGTTTAAGACTTCTTTCCGAAAGATTAAAGAGAAACTATTGTTCCCGTCGATAAAGAGGGTACTCCACTTCATAATGCTTTAGTCTGGCAGGATAGACGAACGATAGATCAAGTAGAATTTATTGAGAAGATAATTGGAAATGATAAAGTTTATGAAATTACCGGTCTAACACTTGATCCCTATTTTTCAGCACCTAAAATCTTATGGTTTAAAGATAATAAACCAGAGATTTACAAGAAAACTCACAAATTTCTTCTTGTCTCAGATTTTATAATTTACAAATTAACAGGTAATTACTTTACTGATTTCTCAAAGCTAAATTGTAAATTGAAAGAAAAACATAATTTTTAGAATCAGTATGCTAATTTTTACCCTAGATAAAATTTAAATATCCAGAAAAATAAGCTTAGAATATGGACGAATACGTAATAGACAAAATTATCACAAAATTTAGTGAAGATTTTTATAAATCATTGTTAGAGAGACATAATGACGAGGATTTTTGGTTTAAATTATATTATTTGTATAAAGGAGAGAATCTTGAAGAATCTTTTTTTAATGAAGTTGAAATAATAAGCAAAATTTTGAAGAAATTTAAGGATGAATACAAAACTGATGAATACAAGGATGTTAAATACAAGAATGATTATTCGATTTTAGAACCAACAGGAATAGGAGGTTCAGGTTTAATAATTAAAATATTTAATGAAAAGTTAGAAGTACTCCGAGCATTAAAATTCCCACGTCCTAAAAAAAGTAAAAAGGAAAATATCTTCTTAATTGAATCATTGAGAGAAGAAAGGAAAATACTATCATCAATTATACATGAAAATATCGTTTCAATATACGATTTAGGAGAATTAGTGGATATTACGGATGAATTAAAGCAATTTCCATATTATATTATGGATTATATAAAAGATGCCATTGATCTAAAAAAGTATTTTGATGAAAGAATTGCAAAAGGGCAATTAAAAGATATAACAAGAGACTGCGCTCAAATTTTTTTAGAAATCTCAAAAGGTTTAGCATTACTTCATAAAAACCAATTAATTCATTTTGATATAAAACCGGAAAACATATTAATACAAAATGGCAAACCTCGCCTTAGTGATCTAGGGTTCGCCAAAAGGAAATCTGACAACCAAAAAAAAATTGTAATAGGCTTCACTTTATATTATGCCCATCCAGAGTTGAAAGAGGGGTTAAGACAAGGAGAAAGCCTCAGTAGAATTACTACAATGAAATCACCATCTGAGTATAAGTTTAAATATGATATTTTTGCTTTAGGAAAGACGTTTTTAGAGATTTTATCTGTTATTTCTGAAAAATTATCCCTAATGGAATTTGATTATAATTTTGCATACTTACATTTACTTGCTTGTAGAATGCTAGATGGACAAAATTTAAATGAAATTGATTATAAAGAGAAAGAAAAAATTGGACTTCCTGTATACAAAGAACACTGGGGTGATTTAGATAAAAATGATTTTATATTTTTAAAATATAAACCAAAGATAGGGAAGAGAATAATTAAACAAATTACAACAGATTTAAAAAAACTTATATATAAAGATTTATATATTAAAGAACTCCCTGAATTGAGTGATAGCTATCCAAATAGGATAAGAATTTCACTATATTGCGATGCACCCTTTAGTTCCAGGATTAAACACATTGTTGAACATCCTGTATTTTCAAGATTAGGCGGACAACATCAATTAACTCTTATTAATACAATATACCCGACAGCAACTCATAGTACTTTAGAACATTCAATTGGAGCTTTTAATACATGTTGTTTGTATGTACGATCTTTATATAATGATCCATATAATCCTCTCTTTAAGCAACTTATTGATGTACACGAGATTAAAATATTATTATTAGCCAGCATTTTCCATGATTTAGGACAATACCCTTTTGGTCAGTATTTTAAAGATATTGAGGAATTTAAATCTCAATTGAACCCCAATAACATAACTTTCGCTTTTCTACGAAATCTTTCAAAAGATAAAAATGGTTATTGTTTAAGACAATATATTAAAAACGAATGGGGTGTTAGGATAAAGGAAATAATAACACTCCTTTCAAGAGTAGAAATTTTAAATGATAAAAAGAAACGTGATTTAAAACTCGATCTTTTATCTTCTATTATAGATGGAATTATTGATATAAATAAACTTGATCACTACCAAAGAGATACACATAATTGCAATTTGAGCTACGGTTTAATGATCGATTCTTCTAAAATGATTCGCAATTTAACAGTAATAATTGATAAGGATAGTAAAGATAACAATACGTTTGCTATTGGGGTCTATAGAAGAGCTCAAGCAGCTGCAGAAACATTAGCTTTCACCAGATATTTATTATATCAGTCGGTTTATTGGCATCATACTGCTAGATCATTCATATCTATGTTGAAATTTGTATTAAGATCCTTAATCCCCTTTTCTAAAGATTTCAATAATAAGTTTAAGGAGTTCTTAGGTATTTATTGCCATCCAAATAGAATAAATGCACTTAAAGTATTAGAATTTATCAAAGAATTTATACAAGAGGTCAATCATAAGGATAAAGAGAATTTATTTAATTTAGTTGAGATGATTAAAAAACGAAATTATTTCAAAAGAATTTATACAATTCACTACTCAAGAGAAGATCTCACAATTGAAGGACAGGAAAGATTCTTATCAAAATATCGAAGAAAACAAGCGATCCCTAATTTTCAACAGAATCTAAGAGAAGAAATAATGAGTTTTTTTATAGAAGAATATCCAAAGTATGAAAAAGCTGAGATAATAAGTAGAGAAAAAATAGAAAAAACATTAGATATATTAAATCAAGACTACAGTTTAATATGCGATTCATGCGACCCAGAATATGAATTAAAAAATCTAATGCTTGAAATAATACCAGAACCAAAATACTCGTACAATATCCAAAAAGATATTAAAATGCATAGATCTGAAGTGATTGAGCAAGTATATGGAATTTTGATAAATATTGTATCGAAGGGAAGAATTTATTGTCATCCAGAAATAAGAGATACACTAATGCAAGTACTCACATTGATGGATATTGAAAGCTGTGTAAATAAAGCAATGGATAATACAACATAACTTGATATGTTTACTATAATATTAGATATGTCGTTCTGTCTCAGTTTTAAAAGTTGCTCAAACTGTAATAAGTTAATCATAGAGATAAAGGATTTTAATGTAGGGATTCTTAAAATAAAATATCCTTATTGTGGTTATCAAAAATTATAAAAAAGCATTTTTTTCTATTAAAACCTGTAAAATGATTTTTATTAGATAATTTGATATATATCTTATTATTAAAACCAATGTATGTAGAATATATTTCAGTTATGCTTGTTGCAGCATTAGATTTAGGAACAACAGTATGTAGAACATATATTTTTGATTTAACAGGTACTATAATCGCAAATGATTATCATGAGTAGGAAAGTTATTATCCTTCTCCATCATTTGTTGAGCAAGATGCTAATATTTGGGGGGAATCCATTAAAAAGACAACAGAACAAGCAATTAAAAATTTGAGAGATAAATGCTACAGTATCAATTTTGAGTGGTGTACTTAGAAAATTCTTAGAGGATATGATAACAGAAGCGGTAGATGATTTGTATTGCAAAATTAAAAATGGTGGCTATAGCTTTCTTGGCACATATTTGGATTTCTCAACGATAGAAGAGTTAATAGAACAACTCGAAAATGAAAACTTAAAAAAAGAGCGTAACAAGGTGAGATAAAATTATGAATAAAAATATAGTAAATATCAAGAGAAAGTATTCCGATTTTTCGGTTTCACTTCCCCCAGAAATCACGAATGTTATGAAATTCTACTGCGAAATTATAGAGATGGAACCAGAGCAGTTTATCAGAAATGCAATTATAAAAGATTTAATGAGTATCTATGTAGAATTAAAATCAGAAGAATTTATCTATATAGTTACTAAGTTCCCAAAGGTTAAAAAAATTTTGAAATTTATTCGGAATAATCACCTGTCGTACGGGTTTAATCTAAGGAAATGGAGAATATTCATCTCCTTTTTTATCGCTAATTGTAAATTTCTTTGTTTTCTCCTCTTTTGTAGCACAGAAAAGCGCTCTTGCCTCATATTTTCCTTTATCGATAATGAGAGAGTTCCAACACTCAACAAAAGAAAGAGAATCTCCCTTTTCTATTTTAATTTCCTGAATAGCTTGAGTAAAAGATCGATCTTCTGCAAAATGATAGATTTCTTTATCATTTCTATAGAGCCAGATATTAAAAAGTTCCACGAAGAGAGGAATGTATATCAGCACGATGTAGAATCGTTCGATATGACTATGAGACAACCACGAGCCAAGTCATATGTAACCATTGTTGAACAAATTATGCGTATGATAGGTATTATCAATGTAGGTGAGACAATCCAACCAAGCAGTTTAACGAGTTCGAGTGAAACGAATGATGACAGCGCAAGGCAAACACGAGCAATAGAAGCCAAATATCAGCAATTACACGATTTATTTAAAACGCAAGATGATACAGATATCATAATTAAAATTAAGAATCAATTAGATTCAGCCACAATCAATCAATTAAATAGGATATTATCAATGCAATCAACAGGTCCTCAAGTAAGTCATATTACAATGTGGAATAGTAAGTTCCAAATATATTATATGCCGGGTATAGGTGGTGTCCAATTTTCCATTGAACGCAAAGGTACAAATAGAGCATCATATTCCCCAATGGCATCCCATGTGAATCAAGATGTTCTAGATGATTTTTTACAATATTATCGCGATTGTTTTGGAGAAAACGGTATAATTATCAATCCATAATTGCGAATGATTAAAATAACAAGGAAAGAATAATAATTGAGCACAATTGAATAATAATAGAGCGTTGGGAAGAAGAGAGAAGGAACCAAAGAAGTAAAATTTAAATTTTTGTAGGAAACATCGTCGCATTTAGAAATGTTCGGTATTTTTACCGCCGTGATAATATGGGTACATCGAATTATGGTCGATAACCCGATGCATCAATAGCACCACACGGAATTCGATAAAGCTTTAATTAAAGAATATCCCTCCTTTAAATTAGAATAGTAATTGTCTTATGTTGGCAACTTTTAGAAAGAGATGCTCCTTTTAAATCATTATTACCTATTGCTTATACTTGGGTAAAGTATTCATCTTCTTTTGTTAATACTTGCATAATGTAGAAATCCTTTGAATTTGATTGAAAAAAAAATACTTTATACTTGTACCAAGTTTTTGGTTAACTATCTAAATTAGCTATTTCGAGAGTATTTTTCAATTATATAATTCTGTAGAGAATAGGCATATTTTTCTAAATTCAAAGTCAAAATTTTCTGCTCAACTTGCCTAAGATATGAAACTTCCAGTTCCTGAAATAATGACTTCAAGTGATCAATTGTCTCAAAAATCTCAACAATTATTTTCCAATCATTTTCCCATTCAATATCTTGATATTCAACTTGCATTTTTTATTGAAACTCTTTTATAAATTTCTTTATTATTCATATGATTTATTTAATAAAAGCTAATTCTTATCATAATTAAATAACTGTTTTTAAGTTAAATTTTTTGAAAATTAATTTATAAAGAACCCAAATAAAAATTCTATTCATGTTGTTGTACTTTTTTTACAACACTAGGAAACATCTATAAGTTAGATTTAATAATAAAATTGGAAGCTGAAAGCTAAATTTACATTATCGAACAATTTGATTTATAATATGTAACCTTCAGATATTGCAGTAGCATAAAAATTATTTTGCGCCATTTTATAGTCAGGATCAATTTCAAGAGCTTTTTTAAAGCAAAGAATAGCCTCATTAATATTATTTTTCTTTAGATAAGCAACCCCTAAATTGTTCCAAGGTTTTTTAAAAATATGATTTAGCTCTATTGCTTTAAGATAATATTTAATTGCTTTATCAGTTTTCTCTAATCTTAAAAAGGAATTTGCAAGATTATTTAATACATCAATATTGCTATTATCTAAGTCGAATGAATTTTTGTAACATTCCTTTGCATCAAAGAATTTCCCCATTTCTAAATAAGTACTCCCTAGATTTGCCCATATTTTCGCAGCTATCGATTTATCACAATAATTAAAACCCAAACTATGATACAATTCAACAAGCTTAGAATCTAATTCAAGAGATGTCTCAAAACATTTAATAGCTTCCTTAAATTTCTCTGATACATAATATGTATATCCCATATTCATCCATGCTGTGGGATAATTTGGATCTAATTCAATTGCTTTCTTATAACATTTGATACTTTTGCTAAAATCACCTTTGTAACGATAAACTACTCCTAAATTGTTCCAAGTTCCCGCATATGTTGGATCTATTTCATTAGACTTTTCATAACATTCGATCGCTTTATCATAATCCTTTTTTTGGCGATATACAATTCCAAGGCAAATCCAGGCATTTAAATATATGGGATCAAGTATAATTGCTTTTTCATAGTAATCAATGGCTCTATCAAATTTCTCTTTTTTACGATATTTATCTGCTACATTTTTATTATTTATTGCAGAATTCAACTCTAATATATTATTCTTATTTTTGTCGGGCATTGGTTTATCATTGTATTTATCCTATAATCTAAGATTACTAAAATAAACCCAGATTATAATCCTTAATTATTTGTAGATGAATAATTTAAACTTAAGATTAAAGATCGTTAAAAATAGGGGAAAAAATTTATATTTCTATGATTAGATTGAAGATGATTTATTACTAATTTAATAATAATTGTTAAATCACCTCAGTTTTATTATTGGGGTTGTATTTAAATCATTAAAGTCGTAAGATCTCTCGTTTGTAGACTGGAAAAACCAGTTAATAAATTAAAAATGTTGTGGTTGTGGGTGTATTATCACCATAAAACTAACATATCATATTCATATTATATTGATATAAAATATAAAAATTGGAATCATTATCTAAAGCTATTAATTTATCTCATCACTGAGGTAGGAACACATATATATGTTTTTTAATTTTAAGTATATAACTTATTTATAATTTAATATATTTTAAATAAAAATTAATTCGATATCATGAAGAAGCATCTCCTATTCCGTGATTATAGAGAAGATTATGAATTGCTTTTGAATAAGCTTTTGGAGGGAGAAATATAATGGTTAACATTGGATTGTTGGGAGATGTTAGTGTGGGAAAAACTAGTCTTCTTCGATTATTCGTCAGGTATTTAAAGAAAGGTGACATCGAAAAAGTTGAAGGAGGTGTGAAGTGTTCTGTAGTTAAAGCTGATTTTTCAGGAGAAGCAACTGTCCCAGGAGGGGAAAAGGAAGATGTTCTTAATGAAAAAGAGACTAAAACAATTCACCCAAACCGAATTGTGTTTAGAGAAGATTCAAACAACAAAGCACATACAATCTTCGCACCTGGAGGAGATCGTGCAAGGGCTGTGGTTAAAATGGGCATCATAACGATCTCCCGTATTGCCACCCAAATCATAGCCGTCTTTTCATGTGACAGGGATTTAGATCGACAGTTTGAATTTTTTAACGATATAAGGTTTTTCCCTGACAAGATTTATGTATGCATAAATAAAGTTGATTTAATTGAAGGGGATACGGAGAAGAAAATTGAAGAAACAAAAAAGCAAATTATCGAATTTTTCGAAGCTCGAAAAGTTTCAATCAATGAAATTTTCCTGACTTGCGGAGAAACTATTGAAGGTTTTGCAGATATTATTAAATTCAACAACAGAGTTGCTGAAATGATATTGGAAATTACCACGAAATAAAATTAATCATACTTTTACTTTTTAAATTGAAACTCGTTGTTTTTTAGTTTGAGAGATAATTTTATAAAGAGATTATTTAAATCTAAGTGATATCCAATTAGGGGGGTCAATTTTACACGGTTTAGATTTTCATATAAATCTAAATAACCCATTTCCTCTAATTCTTTTAAGTCTGCTAATACATGCTTCTTTTTTCTGATATCTTTAACTTGTTGAATACTTCCAGAGCCCTTGCTTTTAAGACAACAAATTATAGTGCAAAATAAAGTTGCAGCTAATCTAGGCTTATCTTCAAAAGGATTGGCAGAAATTAAATCAGCTGTATCCATTTCAAATGCTATATACCATCGGGAACTCAAAGAATTAAACCTAATTTGTAATCCCAGTGGTTTGATAAAGTTTGATAAGTGTCGAATTAAATTTTGAAAATATATGGATTCATTTTTCCCATTAATGTTTAAAATTTTAATAATTTCTTCTTGAGTTGCTCCCATTTGAAAACTCTCTATCTTTTTACTTAACAAATGCATTAAAATCGTGAT
>LAZR01002560.1_pt1 | contig 10507 bp, 7 predicted proteins | sample 329461 | NCBI WGS metagenome assembly LAZR01 (sample SAMN03002196, study PRJNA259156) | marine sediment metagenome | biome: sea floor; feature: Hydrothermal impacted sediments; material: marine sediment; isolation source: Loki non-amplified sample from Loki's castle hydrothermal vent sediment ...
TGGAAAAACAACTAGGGAAATTTAGACACTTTTTTAAAGACACAATAAATATTCTAACTGCTTTAGATTTCAAACAACTATAATTTGATTATTTATTTACTCATTTAAAGACCAAACGTAAGGATTAAATCTATTATCAAAATATAAAATTGTTGCAAACCCTTTGAATAGTATTTTATTAGTTATGAATCCAACTCCTTTAGGATTTCTAAGTATAAATCATTTACATCACAATAGGTGTTAAAAATCTCATCTTCATTGAGACGGCTAATAAGACTTTCTATAACTTTTTTTGCTTCAATGATTTTCCCATTTTTAAAAAGAATCAAAGATTTCACATAAAAAATATACATTTTATGGAGTTCTGTAATTCTGTTTGTAGGGTTTAAATTAATGATTAATTTATCAATAGATTCTATTATCTCCATATCAAACATGCAAAAAATATCTCTTTTAAAGAATATTTTTTCAGCTAATAGTTCTAAAACCTTGTTATCTTTCCAATTTAATGAGTTTATTATTTCCTTAAACATGTCTGAACCAAATTTTATGATTTTCCCTTTGTGATCATCTAATAATTCATGATCTAATATTTCTAAGATATTTAGTTGAAAGTGAATAGGTTTTTTGTTCAATCTTTCAAAATCAAAAATTTTAATAAAACTATTATTAACGGAGGTGAAAAACATGGTTAAAAAACACTACACTCCTAATGAAATGAGAGCAAACAGCATGAATTCAAATAATCAAGCTTATCAGGATTCTGTTGAAAATAGAGCAGACCAGCTCAATCCTAATAATGACGAATACAAGGGAGATTCTGAGGAAGAATAAAAGAAATCAAATCCCCTTTTTTCTATTAATCTTTTTTTTTTATGACAATGGAAATTAGTGTTTCATGGAGATCTGGAATCAATAATAGCCCATAAATTAGCAAAACGCAAAAAATTTCAGAAATAGACAACAATGGATTAATGAATTAAATATTCGAAAGTATTGGACGATTTAGTTTCAATTTTTTTTCTGAAAAGAATGTAAAAGCCATGATTTTTAAGGTTCTTTTATGAGGTATCGCTAAAAGATATAGTTCCACGATTCTTTGATGACAAGTATTACTTTTCTACAAAGTTTTGGAGACAAAACCCAACACACTGCTGAGCTGTATAAGTTTTATGGTAATTATCATCATAATAATGATCATTAAGAAAAATTTCTACTGAAATTCCTAAATCGCTCTTCCTCACACTTTCATATTCCATATACCTTTTTAGTTCTTCTTTACTTTCTTTGAGCATTTTTTCGACTTTGTTTGGATTTATTGTTATTTTTCTAATATCCTGTTCATATGGGCTTTGATGAAATTTAGTTGTCTTCAAATAAAGAAATTTACTCAGATTTTTAATATCAGAGATGTCAATCCTTTCTCCAAAATAGGAGCAAATTAATTCATTATTTAAAAAGTAAATAAATAAAAAGAAAATTCCGCTTAATAATTTAATTTACACTTGAGTTATCTCTATTGTAATATAGAAATCTTGAATACTGCTCAGGTAGTTATGAAATCTAATCTCACAGATGCCGTTCACAAATATAAAACCAAGCGTTCCACTTTTTTGAATTGCCGCATCAAAATAGTTTACAGAGTTATTATATATCCACACGAAAGGATAACTGTTTGGATTCCCGTCTGAGCTTAATGTAATAAAGAAAACGGTTGTATCGGTTATATTATACGTAATATTAAAGAACCACGCCTGGAATGGCACATTATCAAAGAAATAATAATCTATTGTTCTTAGAGGGGGATGATTTATCACATGAACCATAACCTCATCTTGAGAGACATTACTTTCAATATCCGTGGCTCTTACTGAGATATTGTACCATCCGTCAATAACAGTAGTTGTGTTCCACACCCAAGGAACCTTAGTTGCACTTAAAGCACCATTAATAAATACTTCTATAGCACCATGAGACGAATTCCAGAGTATTACCCTAATTGAAACGAGTCCTGAGACAATTTCATTATGATCTGGATCTAATATTCCTACTCATAATCCTACTATATCTTGACCATCTGTTCCATTTATTCCATCTATCCCATCAATTCCGTCCTGACCATCATTGCCAGGTATTCCTTGAGGACCTTCAATTGTTTGAAAATTAACAACTGAAAAAGCACCCAATCCCAACCTAGATGCTCCAATAATGAGGGCGATAATTCCAAATAGCGAATTTTTACTTTTTACCATAAATTTCACACCTTTATTGAGTATAGAATAATTAGATCTATTTTAAACTTATTTAATACTCGTCTAGAGGCATTGCTTACGAGTATCATATCATTAACTAGAGAATCATTTCTGAAACATAGGACCGACTCAAGAAGATTATAAAAACAAAATAGTTAATGTTCTGAATAGATTAAAATATTCTTTTATTGTAATTTAAGTTAGATTCAGCTTCATTTAATCTGAATTTGATAATTCCATTATTCTAAATAAGTTTCTAAGATATTTCATATAAATGTTCCAGAAATTAAGATAGTTATTTACATTTATTTTAGGAAGAAAAGTATATGTAACAAAGTCGCGATAAGTTGTATACCATACATATTTTCTAAGTTTTACAAATAAATTACTTATTACTTGCCAACCATACTTAAAACACTTTTCTTTATCCAAAATATATAAATTTTCTAATGAATTAGAGAAAAATTCATAATCGGGAGCTTCTAATTTCGCAATTTCAATTTTTAATTCCAGATCATTAATATCTGTCTCATTTAATGGTATAGAAGGTATTTTGGTCAAATAGAATTTTATAAATTCAATAACAAATGAAGAGCAATCTAAGCTTAGAATAGATTTATCTTCTCCTGTTTTTATTAAAAATTCAAAAATCTTTGTCCATCCTTCAAATGTGCATTCTTTCCGTTTTTCAAGTTTTTCAATTATTTTCTCAAAGTTCTTTGGATAATATTTTTGTTCAAAACTTAGTTCTTTCGAGAAATTTTTAATGCTATTAAGAAACTCCTGTGGCTTACTAAAAACTTTGGTTAGGTCATCTATGAAAGTGTCAAGAATTTCAATTTCTTCGTATTTTTCATGAGCTCCGAAATCTCTAGGATGAATATTCTGTAAATTTAGCCTATTATAAATTTGATTACCTAAATCTGGATCCCAATTCTTAATTGATTCATGGAATAATTCTTTTACTGCATAAATTTCACTTCTCTCTGTTATAATCTCTGCATAATTCAGCATTTCTACTAACCAATTAATATCTTCAATGAAACTTTTATCCTTCTTGGGGATGAAAGGGATAAGATTTTTAATAAGATACACTAGGCTATATAATTGCCAATCTTTTCTTGGATACATGCGAAAACCTACGATTTCTAAGTATCCTAAGAAAAATTCTAAATTCTCTTTATAAAAACTTGGTTGGGTTGCTTTTATTGAGGATAGTATTTTTAAAATATTATATATAGTTGATGACAGGTTCCAATAATCACTACTAATACTACTAAAATAGTTACGCTTTGCATTTATAATTACAAATTTTAATAGTTCATCATTTACTTCATTAAAATGCTTCTTAATGGAGTCTAATGCAGAGATTTGATTGATAAAATAACCAAACATATAAACATTATTCTTGAACAACTTTAATAAATTATTTTGAAACCAATGATAGAGGAACTGAAATTTAGCAGTCTTTTCAACTACAATATTTATTATTAAAGAAAAATTAATCATAACTCTTCTACCAAAGGCATCAATATAGTTTTTGGGATTGGCAAGCATTTCAAATAGTTTTTCAATTACCTCAGTTAAAGGTTTTGCTTCTTCCATATTATTATAGGGTTTATCTATACAGTTTGCTAACTCAAAAAATACTTTTTCCCATTGAAATTTCATCCAGTCTTTGGTAATTCTATATCCTATATTGCGCTTTTCATACATTTTGTTGAATAAGAGGAGAAGTTTTTCCTCGTTTATTCCATAATTATCATTTAATAATTTGTATAAATATAGTCTATTTTTAATTTCAATATCTCCTTTAAAGGAATAGGATTTTTCTACAGTAAATCCATAATCAAAACAATTAGACAAAGCCTCTTCAGATAATTCATTTTTATTATTCAGAATTTTCCAACTTTTTATTTTTGAATTACTATACAAGACGTTATATTGAGGATTTTCGTGAAGAAAATTATCAAAAATTTCATTTCCTTTTACTCTACTTTCTCTAAATACTAAATAAAAAAAAATATAAAAAGGATTTTCCCTTTCAGATGGCAAATACTTAGATTGATATTTATTCTTGTATAGTACATTATCATTTGATATTATTTCCCACTCATCTTGCTCGATTATATTATTTAAAATATTGTATATTATCTTTAAAGAATCAAATAAGGAATTTTCGATTAAAAATTCTCCCATAATCCATAAAATAGGATAATATCTAGCTCGTTCTCCCACATGAAAATAATCTTTGTGTTTGGCTACTAAGAATTTGTTATATTCTTTAATAACAATATCAGCGTTGGTATTAAAAAATAGTGCAACTTGTAACCATTTTTTAGTAAAATTTTCATCATAATCAGGATTATGATAAATTTCAATCCAATTTTGCTTACTAATCTTGAAATATTTATTTATCAAAAGATACAAGTCTTTGCAGTCTCTTAGATTGAAACTATCAATTAAATACAAGATCAAATCTAACTTAAATGATGGTGAGATATCTAAAGAATTAAGAATTACTGAAACTAAATAATATGTATGATCGTTAATTTCTTGAAAAACAGGATTTATTAGAAAGATGTAATCTGGTGAAGTATCTAATTTATTAATTTCTTTCCTTAATTCAAATTCTAACTTAACATAAATTATTCTGAAAGTAAGTTCCACATTTTTATTGTTTATGTAGTACTCAAGGAGTAAACGGAGATCTTCAATAATATCAGATAAATTTCTTCCTTGCATCCACTGCTCCACAAAAAAATTACGTTCAATTTTAAATTCATCAATTTTTCCAGCATTATTCAAATATCTCAATTTAAACCAACTGTAGTACGAATTTGATCCTGCTACTTCACATTTCTGTGCTAATTTGTTGAAAAAATCTCTTTCTTCTTTTTCTATTTTAATTCCTAAGACTGAGATGGATTTTTTTTGTAGGTAGTTTTTAAAAGAATTATGGTCAAATAACAATATATTGGAATAACGTTTAAAGCACCAGCCAAAGATAGAAATGAACTTTTCGATCTCTAACCTTTCTGGCCATAATCTTAGCCAAGTAATATCGATCGGCCCAAATATTCTAGAGATCAAGCCTGCAACATTTGTAAAACTTAAATTATCTTCAAATCCATAAATTCTCCAATATTTTTCAAAAAGCTCATCCCAGTCCTTTTCAAAATCTAAAAACTGTGTGTCGATATTAGAAGTATTTTCATTTAGATCTTCTAATTTTTCAAAGTTCGAGCAAATATGTTTAAGGTAACTAGGATTACCTTGAGTTTTATTGAATAATCTCTGCAAAACTTGGAATTCAATCTCTTCTTCAAATGAGTAATATTTCTTTAAAAAACTGGTAATTTGATCTATAGTAAAAGGTTGCATTTCATAGTTTTTACAGAATTTAGTATCTATCGATGATTCATACCAAGATATTGATTGAAAATTTTGCCCTGAGATTAAGAAGATAATATTTGAAGGTAAAGACTGAGGATTTAGAAGGAAATTTGTAAATGGTTTATCTATTTTATCTAATTCCTCTCGAGTCACATGATCAATTCCATCAATGATTATTACTATTTTCTTTCTTTTTTCTTTACCGAAAATGGAGATCTTCTTTAAATTGTATGTAAATTGTTCTCGTATGTTTTTACTTGTTATATTCTTGATATACATATGAATTTGATTGTTTAAATCTCCTAAGAAAGTCGTAAGATCTCCCCTTGATCTTAAACTTAGTTCACTTGTCTCACGGAAGCATAGATATTTAAAAAATATACAATTAGGAATATTTCCTGCATGAATCTCCGCTTCTAAAAATGTAGATTTACCCGTGTTAGGACCACCGCTTAAAAATATATAACCATTGTCCAAATCTGTAATCCCTTGTATGATTTTATTTTTTACTTCAGGAAAAGAAACATACAAACTTTTTTCAATTGGGAAATCGTGAGGGTGAGTAATCACCGAGATTCCTAAATCTTTTAGGAATTGTTCTAATGAAATTAAACCCTTAATTTCAGGATTCTTTTTATTCTCAAGATACCAGTTATAGTAACTTTCAATTGTTTGAGACTCATAATGTGATCGTGATCCAATTGGTAAATAACCAAATATAAAGTTAAAATGTCCAAAGAACTCCCAAAGTTCGTCAGAAGTGATTCTAAGATGATCACTAAATTTCTCTATAAATTGTTCATTTATTTTATCTTTTAGTATGTCCTCTTTAGAGATACGGTTGTTTTTAAAAGGTATCCATATATATTGATAGAATGAAGCTAATGAAATTTCACGATTTTCGCTCTTTGGTAATGTACGTGTGCTAGTACTTGGAACTCTATTAGTAACGAATTCAATTCTTAGTAAGTAATTTGGAAAGTTTTTCCTTAGACCATTATATGAAGAATATAACTTCTGTAATAATGAGTTATTTTTCTTTGTTGGTATTTTGAAGAAATCACTCAAAATCATTTCTTTTTCTGTTTTTGAAGCTTTTGCTTGAATACAATGTAATATATTATTATTTAATTCAAAAACTACGTCATCAGCATTACCAAAACGCTCATCTTTCAAGTAAATTCCAGTCAAGATACCTTGATTTAGAAACTGAATAACATAATTAGCAAAAATTGTTGCTTCAAAATCAGCACCTATAGCTTGAGATATATCTCCTTTAGCACTCAGTGTGATCGGCTCTTTTTTATAAATTGTTTATCTAAATTTAATATTCATTTATTATTTAATTATGATCTTCTTGGAGCCCATTCTCCTTCTTCGTTATAGTTTTCTGATTTTGGATAGCCAAAAGCATTCCATAACGCATCAAAACAAAATTTTAATATTTTAGAAGCTTCTTCATCATAATTTTCAATAATTACTTCTGGTAATAGTAGCACATCTCTATCGATAGAATCTTTTAACATCAGAGGATCCAGTTCAATTATTCGATATCCTTTATATCCAATAAATGATAAAAACAAAAAAACGGGAGGTTCTATTTTCAAAAGCTTAAGATTCTTTAAGTATAATTTCATTTTACGTATCAATTTTTTTTCAATTAGAGTGATAGGGAAGAAATTTTCTGGTATTTCACTCGCTAAATGGTCTTCTGCGGATTCTATAATACCATTTCTAAATACTTGAAGATACGTAGATGTAAAAGGTTCTTCACTCCTTCTAAAATAAAAAAGAATCCCATCAATGTTATATCTTTTATTATATCCTGTTGTAAATAAGGGCTCAAAATCTAATTGATATATCTCTTCAAGATTGTAGGATTGCCCAGGTTTAAAGGCATAAAAAGGAACCAAATGTAGAATTGTCATTTTTGTTTCACCTAACGGAAAAGGTGTTTCATGTGCTATAATTTTTAAAAGCCTAGATTGTCTAAATTTCTTCAAATTCTCTGCTAAAGTTTCTGATAATAAAAATGCATAACGAAGTTCCTGTATATCTAAACGATATTTCCCATTTGTACTACGTGTATAAAATCTATCCCATGCTTTATAGGATATTCTATGTGGAGCAACCCAACTTTTTGTTAATCGAATTATAATAATATAATTAGAATTCGTAAGTCTAACTTCTTTAATTTTTATTAAAGATTCAGGTATATTAGGTTCTAACCCATCTCTAATAATGTTATCCAATCTAATTATTTCATTATCCAAATTAGAGATAGATATTCCTTCAAGAGGACCTATTGGTTTACCAGTAGTATTATCTTGGGTAATTCCTAAGATTAAATCTCCACCACTAGCATTACTAAAAGAAGAAACATCAGCAAGAAATTCTTTCTTGGCAGAATCTGTGTTCCCAGGTAATCCTGCTTTATAATCGAGAGTTTTCCTCTCAATTACTTCATTATCAATAAGATGTTTTAAATTTAATTCTGAAATATCATTAATATTGTTATTAATCAATTTTGAATTCACCTCATGTCTAACTTTAGATTTATTATATTTAGAATTAAAATAAATTTCTAAGGGTCTGGTAAATATTTCAAAATATCATCAATATATGCCTTACATTTCTCAAAATCTTCCTTATTAAATCGATTATGTGCCAAGTCATTGCGAATGTTTGAGATTCTATCAAATGGTGCTTGGATAACATATTTCTCTCTAAAAAGCTTTTGAAAAACTTGAGCCCAATTCTTTTTTTGTGAAATAATATAAACATAATCAATTAAATTGAGAAAGTCTATAGCATCGTACTTTCTTCTAGGTTCACTCCGTTGTTTTTGTTCTTTTCTTTTCTCAGCATTTTCCCTTAAATTTATTGAAATTCCAAGGTTCCACCAATCATCCCCATAAAACGATGTTAATTGTTCCTTAAGGAAAAATCTTATCTTTAGTTCAAAATCCTCTAATAACTTTAGTAATTCACTTTTCTTATCAATTATTTCTTGACCAGATGTTGTTTTAGGTTCTGTGGGTGTTATATCGCCTCCAAAATCCATATAATCTGAAAATTCCTTTAGTCTTAGTTCAATTAACTCATCTTTTATGTGTTGATTTTTTTCGACATTTGAGTAAAAATCCATTTCATATATACCATAACCTTTTTTCCTTATTTTTATTCGTTTTTCTTTATCTTTCTCCTTTACATCTAGATTAGCGTGAGGAGGACCATCTACAAATACACACATATTTTTATTCTTATAATAGTAATCGGCTACAGAAATATTTTTATCTTTTTTATCCTTATAGGGGACTTGAGCTTCATCAGGTAAGGGTATTTTCATTCTGAGCATAATATTTAATACTCTTTTTTCTAGATTCGAATCAGGTCCTTTACCAAGAAGATTTTTTAGTCTTTCTAATCGAACTTCAATAGGATCTACTGAAATAAATTCGATTTTTGAATTTTTTAATTCTTGAATAAGCGTTTTAACAAGTTGACGATTTAAATATCTGTGATCTCGTTGATTCCAATATCCTAATAAACAATTATAACAAGCTCGCTTACAAGAATCCTCATATTCCTCAAGTGAATCTATATTCTTAATATGGATTACTTCTGACATCATTTCTAAAAATCTTTGGTAACGTATCGTATTTGAAAATAATGATTTTAAAGCTCCAATTCCACCTTCTTCAGTTTCATAAATGATAATAACACTCTCTTTTGAATCCGGAATCGGGAGTATAATACCACCTAATTCTCTTTCACTCATATTAAATGTTAAAAGAATTGCTTGTAATATTACTTCCTTTAAAGTGACATAATACTCATTAATTAAACTTTCGCCTTTTTCTATTATATCTTCAGGGCAGGAAAAGTGAAATTTCATAACATCGTGAGAACCCTTAACAAATAAGGTTAAGCCTTTTTTAAATCCAAGGATATCCTCTTCAATTGCTTTGTTTACACACGTCTGTGAATTTTCACTTGTAATGTGCTTTTCTTTACCTTTAAAAGTAAGCCATCGATTACAAGCTATACAATAATAAAACTTTTCTGGTTGATCACTTTCTGCATCAAACTTGATCTTCCCTCGGTTTATATTATATATTAATGCGTCGTGTTCATAGGAGCATTTAGCTAATATATTTTTCGATAGTGTTGATATGTTAAAACGTTGGATTTTACTAGCTTGCTCCTTGTAGTTTACCACAATATCATAATACTTAATTTTTCTTTTTTCTTCTTCACAACCAATATATTCTCCAGAAGAAGCTCTCATATCGGGAAACTTTATGCTATTTTGGATATCATTACTTGGTATTATAGTAGAACCACAAGAAGGACAATTTTGTTGAGTATCTACATGAGATCCAAAATCAATATGCATACAATGTGGACACAGGAACAATTTCTTAATATTGATATCTTCGCTCTGACTGTGAAAATTAGCTTGATTAATATAATATTTTGATCCCATATAATAGATAGAATTTTGAGGAGCAAACTCCCGAATCGCTATTCTATTTTCTCTCTGAATAATTCTTTCCATTGATTTAGGATTATCGTACATTTGAATCGAGATGTTACTAGAGGAAAATCCATAATTTGGAAGGAATCCATGATCTGATAAGTAATTGAAAATGAAAAATTCGTCCGTGCCTTTTGACATTTTAAATAATTGATTATTAACAGCATTTCGACGTCGATTTAATGAAGAATCACGAATAGCTCTAGTTTCCTTATTTAAACGATCTAATTCCTGCTCATATTCGCTTCGAACTTGCTTATAATAGTTAAAATTCTGATCCAACCTGTTTATAAAATTTTGTACTTGAGGAATAATGAAA
>LAZR01002561.1_pt1 | contig 10507 bp, 10 predicted proteins | sample 329461 | NCBI WGS metagenome assembly LAZR01 (sample SAMN03002196, study PRJNA259156) | marine sediment metagenome | biome: sea floor; feature: Hydrothermal impacted sediments; material: marine sediment; isolation source: Loki non-amplified sample from Loki's castle hydrothermal vent sediment ...
GCAGCGTCCGCGATTGGCGGTAATAGTGGTCGATCAGTTCCCTGCGGCGTTTTTGCGGCATGCTTGCCAAATAAATTCGACCAGACGCAGAATTCAGGGCGGAAAGCTCAGCGCCAAGACGAACGTTGACCGCAACGGGTTGGCTGGAGTCGAGCCATTTTATGACAAGCGGTCCGCTGCCATTCCAGACCGTAACGGAGACGGTCTTGTCGGTTTCCTCATTTAACAGATCGACAGCCTCGTAGGACAGCTGGATCGGGTTGATACGGCGCAGTGCGGAAATGCCAAGAGTCAGGCTGGAGTTTCCGAGCGTGTACTGGGTCTGGTTAACCTGATTGATGTAATTCTTACGCAGAAGGCTCACAAGATACTTATGGGCGCGACTGGGAGACAGGTCCAATGCGCCCGACAGTTCCTTTAACGTCGGTGGTTTTGCCGCGCTGGAAATGTAATCAAGAATGCGAAGGCCGATCTCAAGGGAGCCGATTCCTTGTCGTTTTGGGCTTTCTTCTGCCATGGAGGTTGCCGTTATAAAGTTGCTTGTTGAACCGGGTGGTAAAGCATAACAGACGTCAGCATGACGGTCGGTGCCCGCTATCCCGTTACCGAAGATCCCTAACCCTTCGTGTACGTTTAAACACTGAGGGCGGTTTCGACTTTCTCGAGGTTTTGAGCCAGATCTTCAGAGCTGCCATCAAAATGAACTTTTCCCTTCACGACAACTACGTGTCGATCGCATAGCTTTTTCAGCGCTTTGATGTTCTTGTCCACCACCAACGTTGAAATGCCAGACGTTCGAATGGTCGCAATAACGCGCCAGATGTCTTCTCTGATCAGCGGTGCCAACCCTTCTGTCGCTTCATCGAGAATCATAAGCCTCGGATTGGTAACCAGGGCCCTGCCAATGGCGAGCATTTGTTGCTCCCCTCCGGAAAGTTCGGTGCCCAGGTTGGACAACCTTTCCTGAAGGCGGGGAAAGGTTGCCATAACCCGGTCGAAATCCCACTCGGACTTGCCACTACTGTTTGGGCGGGCGGCCATCTGCAGGTGTTCCTTCACGGTCAGGTTGTGGAACATGCCCCGGCCTTCAGGAACGTATGCGATATCGCGGCGCATGCGCTTCCAGGTTGGCAATTTGCTGATGTCCTCGCCGTCGAAATAAATGTGGCCGCTGCGCGGTAACACGATGCCCAGAATGGACTTCAGAGTGGTTGTTTTCCCCATGCCGTTGCGGCCCATCAGGCTCATGGAATGGCCCTTTTCAAGCCGGAATGACAAGTCGTGGAGAATGTGGCTGCGACCATAAAGGGTATTGAGGTTTTTCACTTCCAGCAGAATGGAGTTCATGCGGCTTCCTCCTCGTCATCCTTACCCAGGTAGGCTTCTTTTACCCGAGGATCATTGCGCACCTCATCTACCGTGCCGGTAATCAGGTGCGTTCCGTTGTCGAGTACGGTCAGTTGGTCGGAAAGTTCGAAAATGGCGTCCATATCGTGCTCTACGAGCACAATGCTGTAGGTTTTTTTGAGGTCGTTGAGTAGCTCGATAATGCGCAGAGACTCCTCATGGCCCATGCCAGCCATGGGCTCGTCCAACAGCAGGATACAGGGATCAGTTGCCAACACCATGGCCAGTTCCAGTTGTCGCTGTTCACCGTAGGATATTTCCGCCGCGATGGTGTTAATGCGGTCTGCCAGGCCAACCTGACACAGTGCTTTTTCTGCGGCCTCCTTGACCAGTTTATTGGCATGGCGTGAGGCAAACAGGTTAAAACTGCCCGCAAAGCGGCGCTGGGCAGCCACTGCGCAGTTTTCCAGGCAGGTGACTTCGGCATAGATGTTGGTTTTCTGGAAGCTGCGCCCGATACCACTGCGCACAAATTTCCAGGGCTTCATGCCCTCTATCTGTGCGCCCTTGTGCAGGATACAGCCGCTGGTGGGCTTCAGCGTGCCGCATAGCATGTTAAGCAAGGTGCTTTTGCCAGCCCCGTTAGGGCCGACCACCCCGTGCAGTTGTTTATCATGGAACTGCAGCGAAATATCGTTAAGTGCCTTGATGCCACCCCAGTGTTTACTGAGGGATTCGGTTTCCAGAATGATGTTGTTGGCCATGATTATTTCTCCAGCAGTTTTTCAAGATAACCGGCCAGGCCTTTGCGCAGCAGCAAGACCATCAGGATGATGGCGCCGCCCATGAACAGCTTCCAGTCCTCGCTCACGTGCTCGAAAAAATACTGCAGCCCCTCGTAGGTGATCGTGCCGAGAATGGCGCCGTAAATCGTCCCCATGCCGCCGAGAATGGACATTACCAGCGCGGTGCCGGACATCTCCCAAGTCATGAATTGCGGATTCACATAACCGTATTGCAACGCAAACAGCAAGCCGGCATAGGCCGCCAGGGTGCTGCCGATGACGTAGCTGATCAGGCGGAAAGCGAAGATGTTGTAGCCCAGCGCCTCAGTACGTTCCGGGTTCAGGCGGCTGGCTTCGATGATCCGGCCAAAACGCGAACGCAGCACGATCTTTATCGTCAGCAGGGTAATGAGCACGCCCAGCAATGCCAGGTAATAGAAATGCGTCGGGTTATCGAGATTCAGAAAGTTGAGGCCAAAAATACTGGTCTCAGGCTTGATAAAAATAAACAGGCCATCCCCGCCGCCGAATTCCAACGAGTCGAAGAAGAAATAATAGCCCATTTGCGATATCGCCAGGGTAATCATAATGAAGTAGATGCCCGATGTGCGAAGCACCACGGCGCCGATAATCAGTGCAATCAGGGCGCTGACCCCGAGGACGTAAAACGCGTAAATCCAGAAGTTGACCGCTTCATACTCGGGGGTAAGGATGACGAACAGGTAGCCCCCCAGTCCGTAGAAGAGGGCATGTCCCAGAGTTACCAGGCCAACCCGCCCGACCAGAAAATCCAGCGACATTACAAATACGGCCAGGATCAGGATGGTGGTGATTTTCCCCACGAAGAACGAGTTGTCCTCCATGAACAGGGGGATACAGAGGGCGATCAGGAAAAAGATCGCCAGGAAAATGCGTTCAGTGCGCTTTTCAAAAATCATGTTCGGCTCCGCTTACTTTGCGAACAGGCCCTGGGGTTTCACCAGCAGCACCAGGATCATAAAGATGTAGATAATCATGTTGGACATGGTCGGTATCAGGACCGCCGCAAAGGTGCTGATAATCCCGACGAGCAGGGCACCCACGAAGGCGCCCTTGATGGAGCCCATACCGCCGATGACCACCACCACGAAACAGGTAATCAGTACGCTTTCTCCCATACCCGGAACAATGGAACTCATGGGCGCGGCGATAATGCCTGATATGGCCGCCAGCATGACGCCGATGGCAAACACAATGGTGTAGAGGCTTTTGATGTTAACGCCCAGAGCTTCAACCATTTCCCTATTGGATTCACCGGCACGAATCAGCATGCCCAGGCGCGTTTTGCTGACCAAAAAATACAACGCAGCCGCAATGGCAATGCAGATGACAGCCGCGAAGATGCGGTAGATCGGATAGCTGGAGTTGTCGGTAAACGGCACCGAGCCGCTAAGCGCCTCTGGAACGGCCACGCCGTAAGGATCGTTGCCCCAGAGGATGCTTTGCAGGGAGTTGAAAACAAATATCATGCCGATGGTTAGCAGCACCTGGTCAAGGTGGTTGCGGTTATAGAGCCGCTGTATCAGCATTCGCTCTATGAGTATGCCCAGCCCCAGAGCGATCACAGCCGAGAGAATGGCGGCCACAGTAAAGCTGCCGGTCAGTGCAACGAAGTACCACACCAGATACGCGCCCACCATATACATGGAGCCGTGGGCCAGGTTGAGAATGCCCATGACGCCAAACACCAGGGTTAACCCGGAGGCGATCAGAAACAAAAGCAACCCGTACTGGACGCCATTGATAAGTTGCACAAAGAAAAGCTCAGTAGACATAACGGAACCCAGCGGTTTTACGGGAAATTCAGTTCAGGTGCGGGTGGGGAGCTTCGAGGAAGCCCCCGGCGAGTGCCGGAGGCTAGCGGAGAACCCGTGCTCAGAGCTTGCAGCCGCGGGCGGGATCTTCCAGCGCTTCAGCAGCGACGCTTTGCACCACGTTTACGCCATCCTTCACTTCCCGCAGATAGATATTCTGAATCGGGTTATGGGCCTTGGAGAAAGTGAATTCCCCCCTCGGGCTGTCGATGGTCAGTTTCTCCATGATGGCGATAGCGGCCTGTTTGTCCGAGATGTCGCCGTTGAGCTGGTCCAGGGTGCTGGCAATAGCTTGTCCCGCGTCATACCCCTGAACTGCGTAGATGTCCGGGTAGTGACCGTATTCGGTATTGAAGGCCTTGCGGAACTCCCGGTTTTTGGGAACATCAAGCTCTTCTGCGTAGTGCAGGCCAGTAATCACACCCTCGGCGGCTTCACCCTGAGCTTGCAGTGTGCCTTCGGTAAGAAATCCGGAGCCCAGCAGCGGGATCTTGCCGCGCAGACCCATGGCGTCGTAATCCTTCACAAATTTGACGGCGCCGCCGCCAGCGAAAAAGGTGAATACGGCATCCGGGTTCTTGTCAGCGATGGCACTGACGTGGGACTGAAAATTAGTAGAAGGGAAGGGCAGTAGTACTTCCTCGACAATTTCACCGCCACCTGCCTCAAACGATTCTTTGAATGCATCCAGGCTCTCGCGACCCATGCCGTAGTTCCAGCTGATGGCATAAACCTTTTTATAGCCTTTCTCGAGCGCCACTTTGCCCATCGGATAAGACGGCTGCCAAGACGAAAATGACGTGCGAAATACGTTAGGTGAGCACAGTGGCCCGGTTGCAGCGGCGGAACCTGCGTTCGGGATGATCATGATGGTGTCCTTGCCCCGCAGCATCTTGATCATGCCCATGGCAACGCCAGAATGAACCGGGCCAATGACAAAGTCCGCTTTGTGTTGATTGAGCATCGAGGACGCCAGTTCCGGCGCACGGGACGGTTTGGCTTCGGTGTCCAGCTCAATGAATTCCACCGGAGATCCGTGCAGCTGTGATGCGTGTTCCTTCAAAGCTAGCTTAAGGCCGTCCCGACCCGCTTCGCCAAGTTGCGCGTAAATGCCACTAAAAGGCAGCATGAGTCCGATTTTTATCGGATCGCCCGTAGCCGCCAGGGCGGCAGAAGAGAGTCCGGCGGTCAGTGTGGTTGCCAGTACAGTACTGGCAAGGATTGTGATCCTGCTCATTTCAACACCTCAGATTGTTGTTTTAAGTTCTGCTATTAGAGGCGTGAAGTCGCTGCATAAATATCCGTTTTCTGCACAGGGGTGTCCGGTGGGTGCAGACGTTCGTTTTGTCATCGGCTCCAAAGAGGAACTGGCGACACGGTTTCAAAAAGATAATCCATGAAGGCACGTACTTTGAGGGCTCTGAGCCGACGCTCCGGGGTTAGCACATAGATCTCACGGCGACCGGGCATAACTTCGCTTCGCCATTCTTCCAGCAGGGCCACCAAAGTGCCCGCAGCCAACTCCCCGGCAATCAGCCAGGTGGGGAACAAGACCAGCCCCTGCTCGAGCAATGCTGCCCTGACCAAGCTTTCGGCATCGTTGCTTACGAGGCTGCCGTCGACGGCAACGCGTTCGAACGCGCGCAAGGCGTTAAGGTCCATTCCGTTACAGTCCTTTTGTTGCGTTTGGTGCAATAAAGATTTGCGATAATTCCGATTGTAGCAATGGTTGAATTCTACCAGACTGGCCGTCTTGATTTGGTGTGTGGTCGGAGCTTCCCGAGTTCTTTCCATATTCGACCCACGCTCTTCCCCTAATGTTTAAAAGGGCATCAAACATGCGTAAAGGTACAGCACTTGTAGTTGGCGCAACCGGCATTACCGGCGGCAATCTGGCGTCTTATCTGGTTGCCAGCGGATGGACTGTCTACGGTCTTTCACGGCGCCCCACCGAGCAGAGCGGGGTGATTCCGGTCGCCACCGATCTGTTGGACAAACCGGCGACCGGGCAGGCGCTGGCAGACCTGCCGATCACTCACGTCTTCTACTGTAGCTGGGCTCGTCGTGACAATGAGAAGGCAAACGTTGAAGCCAACAGCGCGATGATGCGTAACCTGTTCAGCGCCCTCGATAGCGATAACCTGGAACATGCTTCGCTGGTGACCGGCACCAAGCAGTACCTGGGATCGTTCGAAGCCTACGGTAGCGGGCGCATCGAAACCCCGTTCCGTGAGTCCGAGCCGCGCGTACCGGGTGAAAATTTCTATTACGCGCTCGAAGATGTGTTGCTGGAAGCTTCCAGTCGTCACGGATTTGCTTGGAATGTTCACCGCCCTCACACCGTGATCGGTTATGCGCTCGGCAACGTCATGAACATGGGCACAACAATCGCTGTCTACGCGTCGATCTGTAAGGCGACCGGTCAGCCGTTCGTGTTCCCGGGCTCGCAGTTCCAGTGGAATGCCCTGACCGACATGACCGATGCGCTTGTGCTGGCAAGGCAAATGGAGTGGGCAGCGACCACGCCGGGTGCAGCCAATCAGGCCTTCAATACGGTTAACGGTGACGTTTTCCGCTGGCGCCGCATGTGGCGCGAAATCGGCGAATACTTCGGCCTTGAGGTAGCGGACTGCCCCGAGACGCCACAGCCGCTGGATGATCAGATGATTGGCGCGGAGCCTGTCTGGCGCGAGATTGCCGGAAAGCATAGTCTGGTAGAACCGGACGTCGGCAAGCTTGCGTCCTGGTGGCACACTGACGGCGATCTGGGCCGCGATCAAGAGTGTGTCAACGACACGACCAAGTCCCGCGACTTTGGTTTCGACCATTTTCGGGAGACACGTGGCGCATTTTTCGATCTGTTTGATCGCCTGCGCGCTGAAAAGATTATCCCCTGAAGCGGAAAGTTAAGGTCGATAAACGGGTCCGGGTCAGTCAAGGATGTCCTGGTACACCTTATTGGCGAGGTCGCGCTGGACATGAAGTCGTTCGGTAACGCCCCGTACCACTTCCATGCGTGCCACCGCTCCGGCCTGAATATCTTTCATTGCCTGCAACGCTTCGCCTGACTGGCCCAGGCACTGGTTGCACGACTCCCGGATTCTGTCCATGCCGTTACCGGCCTCGATCGAGGTTGTATTGAGACTGTTAGCGATGGCGCGAATACTCTCGCTGGATTCGTTGGCACGCACCGCCAGATTGCGCACTTCATCGGCGACTACAGCAAAACCACGACCGTGTTCCCCTGCGCGGGCGGCCTCAATGGAGGCATTCAAAGCCAACAGGTTGGTCTGTTTGGCAATGTCCTGAATATTGCCCACGATGCTGCCAATTTCCTTGGACTGCTTGCCCAGTTGGGTGAAGACGTCATCAATGCGGCTCATGAAATCGACCAGTTCCCGGATAGACGCCTCGGATTCAGAAATGCAGTTGGCGCTTTGGGCTACCTTGGCTCCGGACGCTTTAGCAAGTTTGCCGGCCTCGTCCATTTCCGCAAGTATGACATCCACGTTGCTGCGCAAATCATCCAGGTGACTGGTCAGCATGGGGTCTGGTGATTTCTGAGTCGGGGGCGGAGCTTGTATCTCTGGCTCCTGCACCGGCTCGGGTATCGATTCCGGCGCGGGCGCTTGTTCCCGGATTGTAATCGTCACTGGCTTCAATTTGGCGCAGAGTATCAGCGCGGTGGCGGCCAGGCCGAGAGTCAGGGCGGCGAGACCGGTCTGGGCCGACGTGTCAGCCATCAATAGCAGGAAGGCTGAGCTGGCAATCGCCGGAACCAGTGCGCCGTATACCAGCATCTTGGAAGGGCTGGGGTGAGAAATTTCCTGTTCGAGGGTGATGGTATTGGTCATGGTTCTGTTTCCACTGGGCAAGAGTTCGCATCGCGGAGAAACGCTAAGGCTTTTCGTGCAGCGAGCCTATCCGCGCAGTGCAGAGCTTTGTCCGTATTTTGAAAAGTGAGGTAGAAAGCCAGACCCCGAACAACAAGGTCTGGCTTCAGGGCTGGCGGTCAGGCCAGGTTATCAAGCAGGATCTGGTTAAGTTTTGCCGGGCATTCCACGGAGGGCACGTGAGCAACCCGATCCAGAATCACCGGTGCCTCGGCGCCGCTGAACCGGGCCAGGGCTTGCAGTGTTTGTGGCGGTGTCGCGACATCGTCGGCCCCGCCCACCAGCACCAAGGGTGTACGACGGTTTTGGAGCTTTTCCCGGAAGTCGCATTCGCCCAGCATCTCGCACAGCAACGCATAGCTGCGATTATCAACGCGCCCCAGAACGACGCGCCAGCCCTCTACCAGCGCGGGCTGCTGATCACAGGCGGCCGGGCCAAACCAGCGTGGCACGATGTCCGCTGCCATGGCATCAAGACCGAGTTCCATGACGCTCGCTGAGCGGCTGTTCCAGGCCTCAGGCGTGCCAATGACGGCGCCGGTGTTGGTGAGGGTGGTGGATAGCAACCGGTCCGAATGCTGGCTGAGGAGCTGTTGGCCAATCACGCCGCCAATAGAAGTGCCGATAAAGTGGAAGTTCTCAACGGCCGCAACGGCGGCGAGCGCGAGGGCTTCCTGCGCCAGCTCTTCTGGCGTGATTTGGCCAGACTCTTCCGGCCAGGCGCTACTGGCACCGTGCCCCGGCAAGTCCCAGGTCAGTACCCGGAAATTACCCAGCAACGTTGGCAACATATCGTCCCATACGCCCTGGGTCATACCCAGAGGGTGTGCCATGAGCAATAGTGGTTTCGCGCTGTCACCCAGCAAGCGATAACAAAGGGTGCGGCCGTTGTGTTTAAGAAATGCCATGAGCTCTCCCTACTTCAGTCTGTTTCAGACACGTTCGATGAGTGTAGCAATACCCTGGCCGACGCCTACACACATAGTGCATATGGCGTAACGGCCGTTGGTGCGTTGGAGCTGGTGGGCCGCTGTCATTAACAACCGGGCGCCGGACATGCCCAGAGGGTGTCCGAGGGCAATGGCACCACCGTTCGGATTCACCCGTGGATCGTCATCGGCGACGCCCAGTTCACGCAGCACCGCGAGCCCTTGGGCGGCGAAGGCTTCGTTCAGTTCGATCACATCTATGTCATCGATTCTGAGCCCTTGCTTTTTCAGCAGTTTGCGAACGGCGGGCACCGGGCCAATGCCCATCACGCGCGGTTCCACTCCGGCCGTGGCCATGCCCAGAATGCGGGCCATGGGTTTGAGGCCATGGGCTTTAACCGCTTGTTCACTGGCGACCAGCATGGCGGCGGCGCCGTCGTTTACCCCGGAAGCATTGCCCGCGGTGACGCTGCCGCCGTCACGAAACGGCGCGGGTAGGGCGGCCAGTTTCTCCAGGGTGGTGCTGCGGGGGTGTTCGTCCGTATCGAATATCAGCGGTTCTTGCTTGCGACGGGGAATCGAAATTGCCACGATCTCATCGGCCAAAACGCCGGCTTGTTGTGCCCGGGCGGCCTTTTGCTGTGAGCACACCGCAAACTGATCCTGATCTTCCCGCGATACCTTGAACTGTTCGGCGACGTTCTCGGCCGTTTCGGGCATAGCCTCGACGCCATACTGCTTTTTCATCAACGGATTGACGAAACGCCAGCCAATGGTGGTGTCTTCAACGGTCTGTTTGCGGGAAAACGCGCTGTCGGCTTTGCCCATGACGTAGGGCGCGCGGGACATGGATTCCACACCTCCGGCCAGCACCAGGTCCATCTCGCCTGCGCGAATGGCGCGAAACGCCGTGCCCACTGCATCCATACCCGAGCCGCACAAACGGTTAAGTGTGGTGCCGGGCACCGAGGTGGGCAAGCCGGCAAGCAACGCCGACATGCGGGCCACGTTGCGATTGTCTTCGCCGGCCTGATTGGCACAGCCCATCATGACTTCCTCGATAGCAGCAGGATCCAATTCCGGAGCCTGTTCCAGTACGGCCTTGAAGATATGGGTGGCCAGGTCGTCAGGGCGAACGCTGGACAGAGCGCCGCCGAAGCGGCCAATGGCCGACCGGCGGGGATGGCATAAATAGACGTCAGTCACGGTGAGCCTCATTGTTGGCTGGCATGGTGGGCCCTGAATGGTGTGAATGGGTACGAGCTTTCAGGTCACGCAGTACCTCCAGTTCCCGGGCGCCGGGTTCCGGCGTTGTTGCCAGATCTTCCGCAAAACGAATGTCCCAGCCGGTGGCCGCAATTACGTCTTCCCGGGTCACGTTTGGGTGCAGGGAGCGGACCACCAGTTCTTTGGTCTCTGGATCCGGTTTCAGAATGCACAGGTCGGTGATCACCACGGTTGGGCCATTGCCAATGTTCGGTACGTTGTCGCGGGCCTTGCCGTCCCGGCCGAAGCCGACGGTGGTCACAAAATCTACATCTTTCACGAAGGTGCGTTTGGAATGCTTAACGGTAATGAATACTTCCTTCGCACTGGTGGCAATCTCCGGCGCGCCACCACCGCCCGGCAAGCGGACTTTGGGTTCGCGGTAGTCACCAATCAGGGTGGTGTTCAGGTTGGCGTAGCGGTCAATCTGAGCG
>LAZR01002562.1_pt1 | contig 10504 bp, 6 predicted proteins | sample 329461 | NCBI WGS metagenome assembly LAZR01 (sample SAMN03002196, study PRJNA259156) | marine sediment metagenome | biome: sea floor; feature: Hydrothermal impacted sediments; material: marine sediment; isolation source: Loki non-amplified sample from Loki's castle hydrothermal vent sediment ...
ACATTCGGAGCAAAAGAACTATTTATTTCCTCAAGCCCTTCTTGATTTATTTTACTCGACAAAATCATTATGTCTTCTATTTCTTCTTCTGTAAATTTCTTTATATCAACCTCTTCTTCAGATAATTCTAGGGCATTTTGACCTGCTGGAGTATTTCTATCAATAGACCGTTTAAGGAAGTCTTCTGGATTATCACCCATTGAATGAACATTGTATATTAAGCCTTGTGGAAGAGGGTCCCCAGAGATATTGTCGTGTGTTATACCGCATTTCTGGTCAACCTGATTGGCAAAGTAGCCTATCTGGCGGGCAAATTTAGGGTATTCTGTAATACCCTGAGTTGGATTTGTCCCCAGTAGATGTAGGGCAGCAGTCCAGTTGTCAGCGAGTAGCATAGCCGAGTAAGCACAACTGCATTCATTGTCGGGAGTCGGTGGTGGTATATCTTCCCCCGGGATTTCCTCGCCGATGGAATACCGAGACAGCTTCTCTAGCAGGTGCCGATTACTGCTTCCGTTCCCATTACCATTAGATTCCATATTACTCTCCCTTCAAAGCACATGGGCATATGCGCTCGAATTCTTCCATGGGTAGAATCTTCTTCCGGCTACCTATTTTGACCTTTATACCGGGTTCGGGCTCGTCCGGGATTTCAGCGCAAACATCGGCAACGTCCGTATCCTGGGGTAACTCTCCAGACGCTATTCTAGCTGTAACGTCCCGGACGCATGGATTTACCCCGCGGGCTTTTTTTGCTGTCGAGGCCGGCTTCGGTTCTTTGGGCAAGTTGCACAGGGCAATCGCTTCCTTCTCTGTGCTCGCCTTACCGGTGCACAATTTGGCACCGATGCACATTTTCATCCGGCGCTCATCCTTAGTCAGCCCCGTCCCCTTCATGTGGGGCGACATACAGGTGTTATAAGCTTGTCTATCCATCTCTATTCCTCCCTCTGGTTACTGGTATTTTCCCTTGTTCTCTCAACTTTTGCAACCTGGTCGCTATTCCTGATGGCGTCATACCGACCCGGGAGGCAATAATCTTGTGCCTCAGACCGCCACCCAGGAGAAGGATTATTTGCTCATCCCTCTCCTTCATTCCCAGCCCATCAAGTCGATGGTATCCTTCACCCATTATAACGCTCTAGTGGCCATTCTACCATGGTTGGCTTGTGCGGCAGCCCGGTGGACGACGAAGAACTCTTCGGGGCACCGGGTGCACTTATAGAAGGCACCTGCCACCGTCTTCCTGGCACGCTTTCTCCACCCGGCGCACTCCGGGCACGGCTGTCTCTTCGGCATGTTCGGGCCGCCCATTCCCCGCTGGCCGATGAAAAGACGGGCAAACTTCCTGAACATACTCGGGGACCGCCACCGTAGCTCGCTAATGTCAACCTCTTCCGGCTCTTTCGCCGCCTGGTTGATACCGACTATCATCCGGATAACTTTGATAACCCATCTTCAAAGTCTTTTCATGCTTCCCTCCTTTAAGCCAGGATTTTGGAGCAGACGATGGTATTCCAGTCTTCCACTTCCTTGGGGTAGACGTTAACCGTCCACGGTTGGGAAGTCTCGTTCTTCTTCTTGGCCGCCTCCATGGCGAATTTTAAGGCGTAGGGGATACAACCCTTATCCAGCTGGGCGACATTATCAATCGAGCTCAGGAAGAGGGCGGTCTTACGCAGCTTATCCTGGTCGGAGATAGGGAGCGTCATACCATCGCTGCCACTGAGCTGACAAGTAACGACGGTGCCGCCCGGGTATTGACAATTCATTATGTTATTAAGAATATCCCACACACCCTGCAATTTTTCTTCGTTATTTTCTCCGCCGTCGGTCTCCAGAACCATTTTAGTTTCCCATTTACTATCTGTTATGTCATTGAAGACTCGAATCTCCTGGTGCCCCATAGCGTGTAATATGGATGCCCCGCTGTTCTCCAGCTCGCCCTTTTTCTCAAGGACGCCCTGGCAGTAGGCTACGTTCTGAGGTCTGAGGTCAGATATCGGCTCGGTTATCTCGCAGCCGCCGATAAACTCGCCGGCACCGAGGAGCTGCATGGCCTTCACCGCGGCCTCGACCTGCTCGAGGGGTTTCTCGGCGACTTTCCTGACCATAACTTTGACGCTCTCTTTCTCGATACCGTAGTTTACGCTGATATACCAGGCTACGTCGGCAACGCCCTTGCCTTCGTTTAATAGCTTTGAGGCAACACCTTCGAGATGCTTCTTCAGGTCGGCATGTAACTGGCTATAATCTTGAGTTATCCTGACCACTTCCGGCTTGTAAATTTTATAGAGCTTGTCGGCCGTCTTCTTGAGCTGGTCAGCCGGCATCTTATAGGCGAAGAATTCCATTACCGCGGCGGGAGTCCACCCCATCTGGTAATAGCTCTTTATCATCTCGTCAAAGTTGTCCATCTCCTGAGGCGAGGGTGTCTCGGGCTCCTCATCGAGTAGATTAGTGTGATACTCTATTACGCCTTCAAGCCAGGCATCCGTTTCCGCATCCTCAGCAAGGTCGTAGTTATTTACTATTGCCTGAACGAGGTCATCGCCACCGGTGCCGGATTTCACCATGCCTTCTACAGCCAGGTTAATATCGTGTTTCATGTCGCCGGTTAGATTCTCATACGATATTGGTTTTTCGGGTGCCTCGGGCTCTTCCTGCTTGGCCTGCATCTCATCGTAACCCTTCTTGAAATGCCTAATCTCTTTCTTCAGCACATCGGAGGCCATTACGCCGAGGTTATCGTAGATATAGGATAATATAACGTCCTCGTCCCAGTCAGAATGGTCAGTAATGTAGTCGATAATATCCTTTTTTGCCTCATCGGGCATCTCTTCAAATTTAGGCCCGACCTGAACCTTTAGCCCGTGGTGGTCTTTAATCTTCACTATCCATTCTGTTAACTTCAAGTCGTCTTTTATGGCATACTTATTGGCTAGAGCTAAGGAGATTTCGTTCGCAGAGTATTTATTCTGCTCCAGGAGATGAACAGTCAGTTGCTCTGCTTCTTCGGCTGTGGCCGGCTCGGCATCCATAAACTCTTCGATGGACGGGATTTCTTTCTCTATTTCCCCTTCTTTGCATTCTTCCCACAAATCGAAGAAAGGAGCATGATAAAAGTCGGTAAGGTTTCCCAGCTTTTCCTTAAAACATTCCAGGAAAGGTTTGCTGTCTGGGAATAATTTGAGTTCAGTGCTTATAATTTCTATCATCTCCTCAATTTGGAGGGGTGATATAGAAGGCACCATAACGGCTATATGTTGGTAAACGTCATTGACAATGCCAGGATATGTATGTTTTTTATAGGTATCCGCGTTTTTGATTACTCGGCTTTTTACAACGGCATATATCTCAGCGTGTTCGCTTGACGCGGTTAAATTGAGTAGTTTCCCATCAGGCTCTTTCTCTACTGCCTTTTCGGCTACTGGCCCTTCGAATAGATACAGCCCCTGGGACAGGTTCCAGAGTATCTTACCTTCCTGCACGAGCTCATCAAGCATAGCCTTTACTGAAGATGCGCCTGGGCTTGAGTAAACTTCGCTTTCCGCATTTATTGTAACCTGCATACTCTCTGGGCTAACTTGAATTCCTGGATGGCTTTTCAGATAGCTAAACATCCAGTTTTTAAGCTCTTGCGGTCCTAAAACCGGCTTGCCTTCAGGCTCCTTAAGCCCAGCTTCGTATTGCACAACGCAGCCTTCCCATAATTCCTGAATATCAAATTCACTGAATCCCTGTTTTTTGAGGTTGAAGAATGGAGCATAGAGACCGGTAAGAGTAGCCTCCGGGTCTAACTTGTTCAACGCCGTGCCCATGCAGACTGCCAGTTCAAGGGGGATAGCTTCCCAACCGCCTTCGCCTAGTTCCCACGGTGTCGTATATGTCGCTTTATTTATTTTCCCTTCTTTTAGGGCTTTAGCTGATTGGACTACCTGTTCGGCAACCTTGTTAATGGTATTATTGACCTCGAAGCCATACTTTGAAGAAAGGGCAGCTATTATCTGGGCTGGCCCATACTCTGGGTTGTCCTTCGCCCACCCGTAAGCCTCCAGGATATAATTCTTTTTCTCGCTTGGTGGCAAATCTTCCCAGAGGTTAGAAGGCGTTTCTGTCTTTTTCTTGGCCAGCAGGGCCTGGTAGGCTTCCACTTCTTTCGCAACTAATATCTCCCAGTCCATAGTCGATTTGACGTTGAACTGCTCTGAGAGCTCATTCAATATGATGTCAGCATCTTTCCCTTCGGCAGCCTTTATGCTGATAGATGCGTTAAGGAGGGCTTTCAAATCCTCGGGTAGCGTTGAATATAAGATAGGCTCATTCGACTTAATTATTTCTTGCTTGTAACCTTTATGCCAGTCGTAGACGAAATCAGCCAGGTAAGGGGAATGTTTTAACCCCAACGTCTTCTGAACTTCATTAAACAGGTCGGGTGGTTTGGTGAAGCCGCTATCATACAAATCCTTGAGCTCATTCATTATCTCATTCTCGAGCTCGGCACTGCTGTCTTTTTGGAGTTGTTTTTCTACTACCTCTCCGGGCTCGGCCGGCAGTTCGCCCTTCCTGATTTTGCGCTTCTTCTCTATTTCCATCTGTTTCTTGACCATAAGAGGGGTGATTCCGAAATCATTTAGTTCAAGGAACAGATGGTTAAGCTGCGAAAGTGTCTCTTCCAATGGTTTGTTAGCTTTATGATTTTGGAGTAAGTGATTATTTATGGCCAGGTGCATCCAGTTCTTGACCTTCTGCGGCAGTTTCTTGTATTCCTTGGTTTCTTTAGCTTTCTTCTTCTGGTCGGGGGTTATTGATTTATAACTTAAAGCCATATCGGCTGAAACCTTTTGGATAAGCTCGTCTATCGGCTGCGGGGGTTCTTCGGTGGGCGCCTCTATCTTGCAGACATCTTTCATCCAGTCTACTGTCGTAAATGGGTAGACTGGTTTTAGGGGGGGGTTGCTTTCGTTAAACTGCTCAAGGGCATGGTTAACGGCATCTCCCCAGCACGACTTTGGCAATCCTGTAATATTGTGGATGTGGGAGAAGAAGTAACCGACCTTTGCAGCATTAAACACCGTAGCCTTTTTCTTCCAGGTTGAGCCTTCCACATGGTAAAACCCAAGTTTCTCCTCCAGGGCTATTTTCAGGGGCTCTATCTTATCCAGCTCGTCGGGGAGGGTGATGAAGAGTTCGCTATACTTGGAGTCGAAGGTAATATCTCCGTCTCCCGTTATGCCGTGGGTGTCCCCCTTACCCGTTAGTATAGCGATTCCCTCGAGCGGTATCTCGTGCCCCTCGCTATCTATGGCTTCCTTGATAACACCGGCGCAATATCCCTTTTTAATCTTCGTGGGACCTGCTGAAATGTAAGATACGCAGCCGCCTAAGTCCCATGGCCCCGTCCCCTTATTGGGAAGGCCGTTGATGTATGCCCAGGTTAGGGATGGGTATATCTTCCCTGCCGGTACCGGCGGCTGCATTACTCCCTTAATGGTCTCTGGCTTGGCTTCCGGTTTTTCCTTTAAGATAATAGCGACTACCTCAAGAGCATCTGATTTGGAAATGGATGATGCACCGCCGGTATTATCCCAAGCCGATTCATTGGTAAGAAAGCCTACAATTTTGCCTTCAGGTACACCGGCATCTAACAGTTCCAATATCTGGGCTTTTGGAATAGAAAGGTTTTTATCCCCCTTGGGAAGATGTATTGTTTCAAGTATGTTCTGCCACTTAAATCCGGCGCCAACATAAGGCTGTGGCTTGGCTGCGGCAGGTGGCTTGGCTGCAGTAGGTGCCTTTCCGAGCTCTTTTTTCCAATCCTCCACTGTGTAGGGGTAGACCAGAAGCTGATATGCCATTTTATCATTTGGAAGGGCTTCTATCTGCTGTTGAGCCAGGTTGATTGCAGCACTCATCTGTGAGCCGTCTAATTTATACGCCTGATGGAGACTAGACAGCAGCATAGCTAGATGCCGTATCTCTGGTTCGCTGATTTCTTTCTGGCATGTCTTCCCCTGGCAGGTATAGTTCGCTGCCTGCAGAAGGTCGATGACTTTCTGGGTGAACATATTATTTCTGAAATCCAGGTTCTTGATTTCGACGGAGTATTTTCCGCCATCGACCGGGTTAATAAATATATCGGCCAGCTTGTCCTGAGTCGCATGGAAGAAATGCGCCAGGGAGCCCTGGGGAGTGAGGTGGGCGTTGACTACAGCGTCCGGGTTGGTCCTCACCCCTTCGCAGTAGTTTATGATTCCCATGTTGGGGACTGTTTCCTCGGCGGTGAGGTTGCAGCCGGCGTAAATCTTGTCCGGACCGATTAGCTGGAGCAGAGTTTTCTGCTCTTCCGTTAGACCTGGGGGCATTATGCCGTATGTTTTGTAGCACTTGTCAATCCACTGTTTCGCGCTCTCGATGAGGGGCTCCTGGGTGAATGACATCGTGCCTTTCTTTGCCTGTTCCTGTGCATAGTTCCAGGCCTCCTGCATGGCGATGGGCACACACTCTTTGCCTAGCGACTCGCTGCCACCCTTGAGGTTAGAGAGGAAGATAGCCAGCAGCCTTATCTTGTCGTGGCTATCGATGTGGACGCGGCAGACCTCGCCCGGTTTCCATTTCCCCTTACCGAAGGTCTCGCAGTCAAAGCCAAACTTGTCCTCGAGGAAGCCTGCTAACTCCTCACTCCAGAACCCTTTGTCGATTGGGATGAAGACATTGTAGCCACCCTCTGGGTTATCATCCTCGATTATCAAGTTATATTGTTTTGGCGCTACTTTATGCAGGGGCTGTGAGCCTTCGCCTTGGAGAATCGTTGTCGTTCCCTTCAACGTGCCTTCGCAATAAGAGAGGGCGCCGGCATTCACATCTGATAAGTTTATATTTGTAGGGCAATTACCGTATTCTCCCAGCTTCTGGAGCTCGGTATAGAGTATACTGTGTATGGCATTGCCCAGAAGGTCGCTTGTGCTACTACCACCTGTATTTATATATTGTTTTAATAAGTTCTGAGCTTCGCCTAGATAATGCCCTCCCCATTTATTCTTTTTAGATAAAGCAATAGCTTTCTCAGCGTTGGCTGTAATGTCGGCTTTAGGCTTTCCGGTGGCTGTTTTACCCGATTGGAGACCAGCCGCATTTTCCATCTCATGATGTTTATCGCGGTGAATTGCGAGTTGTTTAAGGTCGCCGTAAATCTTAGTCAACTCCATTTCCTCTTTCTTGGCCTTGTCCTTGAGCCACTTTTGGTGCATAGTGTCCCAGTTAATATGCCCTTGTCCTGACTTCCAGGTATCGTCTCCGTGCTGTGCGGCCAGCTTGCCTGTGAATTCCCATAATGCGTCTGATACAACAGGGACCGTATCGTTGCCCATACTAGCTACGTCGGCATCGATTACAAGAGAAAAGAACGCGGCGAGTTGAGTCAGTTTGTCTTCATCGAACTCTCCGGAGCAGTATAGGTTTGGATGCTTGTTGAAGCACAGTAGTCCTTCCTTCTCAAGTCTTGCCTGAACGCCTTTCAGTCGGCCTACTGAGCCAGCGTGTCCTGTTCCATATGAATCATGGTAGTTAATGGCTACATTAGGTTTTTTGCCCGTCGTGAGAGTCGATGCTTCAACTTTATGTGCTTGTACTACCCCTAGGGTTTGGACCACATTGGTCTTGTAGGTCTGAACAACATTCTTATGACCCCCGGTAATTGTGGCTGGCAGGTATTTTATCTTTGGAAGAGTGATTACCTTTGCAGAAGTTAGGACACCGCTACAGTATTTAGCTATTGCGGCAGCTTCATCAGGGGCAATCGTTGTCGCGCTACAAGCCTGAATCTGCTGATTGGTTGCAATCAATTTCATAGCTACGTCGTGGATTAAATTGGATAGCCGGTCAATAACCGTATAGGCAAGGAATTTTCGCGTGCCAGCAAAAACTTGAACAGTATCGTTTTCAGGTTGAAATGCCTCGTTCATGCTTTGAAGAACTGTTACCAAGGGATTTATCCCAGGTAGTTTCTGCTTGGTATCAGGGTCGATATGATAGTCAAGTTCGACAGCATCTGGTAAGAACTCTTTAGTAAGTTTCTGCCCCTCGAGCCCTAGCTTTAAGGCTTGGGGAATAATATAAGCAGGAAGAATATTCTCTTCAACTCCCTTCGCTGAATCTATTATAGGTATCAGTTCGTGAAGCTCACTATTTATGTCTAAGAGCTTAATCGAAGCGCCTGCTTTTGCTGATTTACTAGGCATTGGTCATATACCTCATTATCTGGGCGACCTCTTTAATATCTACCCCGTATCGAAGTGCAATAGCCCCAGATTTAGCTACTACCTCAACATTACCCAGGTTATCATCTACAAATATACCTTCTTTGGTATTGTAACCAAAGGTCTTCATTTGCTCCTTGTATACCGTGCCCTTATTCCCCCACGAGTCACGGATTTCAAGATAGCGGTCTGTTAGTCCAAATTTATCGATTATCCTCTTTACCGTGCCCTCGGTGTTAAGAGAAATGATTGAATTGGTCACACCCTGTTCCTTCAGGGTATCGAGTAAGTCGCGATAACCCGGCATCAACTTAATATATATCTTGGTGGGTTCGCCGTATGTAGTTTTGGCCTTTTTGGCTGGTATTTTGGGAGGAGAAACTGACGTAGTGGTTAGTTTGACATCCTGACCGGCGAGCCCGAGTGTATCCTTTTCCTTTTGCGATAGCTCCTCGGTAAGTACATTCACAATCTCGTCTACTTCGAGAGCTGTTTCTGAGGGTATTTCTTTATCTATGTCCTTATCAATCTGTCGAAGGAAGAAATCTTCAGGCTCCTCTTCAGGATGGCCGAATTTAGAGCCATACCGATAGCCGTATTTATAGCGTAATCCTTCATCGTATGGTTCCGATGTTGGCTGGGCGGTTGTCTTTATGGGTAGTGGTTGATAAGGCGGGCGCTCCTCGACAACAGTATCGGGGTCTATCAATCTTAGCGGGCCGGTTATATTGGATGCTATCCCGTAGGGCTTAATATCCCATATCGTGTCGTCAGCATCCCAGGCAACGTGTTTAATGAAACGCGGTGTGCATAGTTCGGGCTTCCTTTCGCAGGGAGTCCCGGTAGCATAACCGAGACTAGGCATACTGGGTATACTTGGTTTCTTTGCCTTCGCTTTTTTTTGCTTGTCCTGCCAGGGCTTGTATACCTTTGACATATACTCGGCCGGCGTTAGCACGTTGCCATTGGGTCCCATCGCCAGTTTCTGGCCTTCAAATTCAAAGTCGATGCTGCCGTCATCGTATTCCTCGATTACCTTTGGATTCTCAAGCGCTTTTAGGGCATCCTCTTGTGCCTTGGAGCGTTTAACCATATGAGCTTCCCTCGCTACGATTTTCCCATGGGAAAATCCATTTCTTCTTTGCCATTACTCATCCTCTGGGAACTATTCAGGCTCTATTAGTTCCTTAAATATGGCAGCGAGGCAACATGGAGCTATTTCCTTTAAGGCGAGACGACCAGTTTCTGCATACTTCATCGGGATTCCATCCTCTTCAAGTTGGTAGTATTGAGGCATCTTTTTCTTGAACTCCTCGTAGTCGTCAATATGGCATCCACATTGTCGTTTTAGACTCATAACACTCATATGGAATTGATGCAGTTTTTCCTCGGTAGGGTTCTCAGTGGCTATTCCGCCATATGTAGCAGCATTAAGTAACTGGTTAAGGAATTCGTGTAATTCTAACATTTTATTACTCCTCTTCCGGTAGTAATTCCTTCAGCTGGGCTCTGGCGGCTTCCATAGACAGCTCGCCTCTCTGAACCTTCTGCGCGAGAGCCACCACCGGGTTCAAATCTACACCCTTCAGTTGCAGATGACGTAATCTGAATTCTTGGCCGAGCATACTGGCATCTGCTGCAACCTGTTCCAAGTCATCGAATGACCCCATATCGCCTATGCCCTGGCGGAGCTTCCTTATTCTTGGCAGGTATTCTTCAGCGACTGCCCTCTCCTCCGGCGGACTTGCTAGTAGTGATTCCGGCGAGAGGTCAATCCTCTCCATAATACCAATCTCTTCCTCTGCCTTCTGGACTCTCATTACAACCTCTGGGTGTAAAATTCCCTCCGGGTCACCTCTGGCAAATCTCACCGCTTCACCGAGTCCGCCGGCTATAGTTGCAAGGTGGCTCCTGGAGCAGGAGAGACAAGCCGTGGATACTACTTCACCGCGGCTGTCGGCTGTTTTTACATGTATAGCTGTTTCTATCTCTCTCGGAGCTTCACTCGTGGTGGGTATAGCTACAATTGGAATAGGTATTTCATCTATATTAACCTCATATAAGCTACTAAAATCAGCATCTGGATATTTCACCCTGGGAACTGCTTCAATTAGTTCAGAATAATCACTCTTTGGTGGTCTTGGCCGCGGGATGAAGTTAGGTATAATTTCCACAACCTTCAGGATTATAGCTGTTACATCTACTGCCATAATTCACCCCCTTGTTTCTTATTATTATCGGTGGCT
>LAZR01002563.1_pt1 | contig 10501 bp, 6 predicted proteins | sample 329461 | NCBI WGS metagenome assembly LAZR01 (sample SAMN03002196, study PRJNA259156) | marine sediment metagenome | biome: sea floor; feature: Hydrothermal impacted sediments; material: marine sediment; isolation source: Loki non-amplified sample from Loki's castle hydrothermal vent sediment ...
CTTTCGGCCTTCCGTCCCCAAAACGTTCACCCTTCCATTCCGGGGTCAAGAAGATTAGCTCTTCCCTATCGATTTGCTGGGCCATCATTTGGGTTGCCAGACCGACAAGAACCATTAAGAGCATATACTTTTTTCGTAACATAGTCATCCCTATTTAATGTGTTAACAATTATTCAAAAAACGGCACCCCCTCCGGCGCATACTTCTTCATGGCCTCTTCGTTGATATCTACCCCGATGCCAGGTTTATCGGAAACTTTCACAAAGCTGTCCTTCACCCAATCCGCCTCGTCATAGGTTACAATTTCCTTGAACATGGGATCCGTATGGAAATAGGATTGCCACTCCATCAAATGAAAATTAGGAACTGAGGCGCAGACATGCGCACATGCCATGGCACCCAAAAATGAAGCCACCATATGGGGCGAGAAGGGTACATAGTACAGGTTGGCAAGGTTGGCGATGCGCTGCCCTTCCCCTAGTCCGCCGCATTTCTGCAGATCTGGCATTATGATATCCACGCCGTTGTCCAGCAATTGCTTGAAGCCGTGGCCGAGATACACGTTCTCTCCTGCCGAAATGGGCGTACTGGTCTCTTCCGCCAGGGTCTTGAAGGCATCGAAATTTTCTGCGGGAATCGGCTCCTCCAACCAGGTAAGGTTAAGGTCTTCCACCTTTTTGGCGATGGTCTGCGCGGTAACGTGGTCGTAACGCCCATGCATATCTACGCAAAGGTCGATTTTCGGGCCGACAGCTTCCCTTACGGCAGCAAGTTGATCGTACATCCGTATGATTTCACCCGGACTAGCGGTCCAGTTATAGCGGTCGTATTTATCGGGATCACCTGCATAATCGAGGTCGAATTTCAAGGCGTTGAAACCCCAGTTGTCCATAGCGTCCTTCGCGGCGGTGGCAAAGTCATCCGGGGAGGGGAATTTTACCCGATACAAAGCGGTATCGCAGTACACCCTTACCTTGTCCCTGAACTTACCGCCCAATAATTGATAGACCGGTAAGTCGAGCGCCTTTCCCGACAAATCCCATAAAGCGGTCTCGATCGCGGAGAGCACGGCTACGTACATTCCAGATTGTCCGCCTCCGAAGTGACCGCCCCTACGAATGTCCTCAAAGATCCTATGGATGTTGAAGGGGCTCTGGTCTTTCAACCTTCTCCCGAACATCTGAACCAGATGATAAGTCCCCGCAACCGCATCTACCCCTTCCCCGCAACCATAGATGCCCTGATTGGTATATATTTTGACGAACAGGCTACTCCCCCTTTTTATGTAACCGCATTTAACTTCCGTGATCTTCAGATCGGAAGGTGCCGACAATTTTGGGTCTTTATCGATTGCTTTTTGATATTCCGTACCGTATGCCGCGGATGGCACCACCCCTAGACCGGCACCGGCCATGAGCGATTTCGATATAAACGATCTTCTAGAATTTTTCATAACCAAAGTGTTTTTTTAAGTTGAACAGTATATATCCTGTATATCATGGACCGACTACCGTAGGTCCTGGATTTTCGCGCGTAGGTCTTCCGTGCCAATACGAGGCCAGAACGGAGCCCGTTATGTTCATAAGCGGTCCGAATACGGCGGGGGCAAGCCCCATGGTCGCGATTTTTCCAAGACTGTTGGCAATTCCAGAGGCCAGACCTGCATTCTGCATGCCCACCTCGATCGCGATCGTTCTGGCATCCTCTTCCGACATTTTGAACAATCTTGCGTACCAATAGCCTAGAAGGTAGCCGAAAACGTTGTGTACAAGAACGAGAACCATCAGGATGCCGCCTATCTCAAGCAAGCTATCCCTGCCCGCAGCCGTAATAATGGTAATAATTAGTCCAATGGCCAGCATCGAAATCAGCGGCATGGCCCTAGCTAGCCAGCTAACCCGATTCCCGAAAATCCTATTGAATAATAGTCCAGCACCAATGGGCAGTATTATCATTTTTACAATACTCCACATCATCGCCAAAACGTCTATTTCAATGAACTCACCGGCAAATACCTTCATCATAAGTGGTGTCAGAAATGGCGCAAGTAGCGTTGCCAAAGAGGTTATGGTAATTGAAAGTGCAACATTCGCATTGGCCAAGAAAGCCATTACGTTCGATGCAACGCCACTTGGCGAACATCCGATAAGAACAATCCCTGCAGCAATTTCAGGGGGAAAATTGCTGAACTGGGCTAAAAGATAGCCCACTATCGGCATTACGATCAATTGTGCCGAAACTCCGATAAAAACCCCTTTTGGCGCTTGAAATACTTGGGCAAAATCTTTGATGCTCATCGTAGTACCCATCCCGAACATAATGACCTGGATCAAGGGTATGATCAAGGCTGTGTACTTAAAATCACCAAAATTGGTAAAATAGGCAGGATAATATAGAGCTGCAGTAACCCCAGCAAAAATCATGGTAGTAAATACCAGGCCTTTCATCTTTGCATAACCATTAAAGCCTAATGCCAACAACGCAAATAAACCAAGTATAAAAGGACCGGCTTGATCTAGATTTCCGCTGATGATCATGCCGATAACAACTATGAACAAAAGACCGGCAAGGCCCAACGCGATTGAATATATATTAAGTTTTCCCAAGGGTCGATTTTTTAAAGTTTAAATGCTTGTCTTGCCACCAATTTCCATTCATTTTCTTTCTGGAAAATCAACAGACAGCCAATGTTTACTTCCGCCGGCTCACCATTATTGGTGCCTTCTCCCTTAAAAATGTGACGCACCATACCTATTGAACCTGAGGTTGTAATTTTTTGATCAACAGGAGTTATCGAAGCAAATTGAAACGAACCGTTCAACACGCCATTTATAAATTCGGACTGGTTTTCAATCGTACCGCTGGAATGGCCATAGGTTAATGCCTCCATGGTCAGTTCTTGAAGCCCAGAACTATCCTTTTTAACCATGGCATTATATAACTCCGTGACCGTATTTTCAATCTTAGCAATTTCATCCGTATTACTTTGGGCCAGTAGACTTTTCGAGCTGCCTAAAATGCAAAGTACTACTAGGTAAAAAGGTATGCATGAAGTTACTATTCGAAATCGTAAATTCTGATTATTCATAATAATTGTTATTTCAAGTTAGTAATCTTTTCTAGTCGCCATGTAGTCGTTAAGTTCTTTTCGGGTCATAGGTAATTTACTATCCGGATATGAGCTTAACCAATTCTTAAAATCTGCCTTGATTTCGTCTGTCCATCTCGTATCGATTTGGCCAGCAGTATATTTTTTTTCCCGTAGTCTTTGAAATCCGAAAAGGTCCCTTAATCCGACAATCTCTGAAGAAAGCACCAATTCCGAAGCCAAATACGAAGGGATGAAAATAGTGCCATGACGGTTTGCCAGAACGACGTCGCCAGGTAATACGGTTGCCCTACCGATACGAATGGGAACATTTATAGCGGTCAACATTTCTTCCTGCAGGTAAGAGGGGTCGGCGCCTCTATACCAACCATTAAATCCTTCAATATCGAGCAAACCGGCAACATCCCTAACACCACCATCGAAAATTACCCCGTTTTTGGAATTTGCATATATAGCATTTCCCAAATTAGATCCTATAAGCGTGCCGTCAATAATTCGACCGTATCCATCTGCAACATATACATCGCCGGTGACCAGTTGTTGAATAGGCCAAGAATTGCTTCCTCCGATGGTATCCCTGCTTTCATTAGCGCCTTTTATCTTTACCAACTGCTGATAATCTGGCCTTTGCGGCATGTATTGTGCTGTAACGACCCTACCGGTCATAGCACTATCTTCATGTATAATCTCCCATCCGCCTTCGTATTGATTATGAAAGCCTTTTCCTCTCAAATATCCCCACGCTTCCTCAATTTGAATTTTTTTCATTCGCTTTAGTAAGGCATCCGAAACTTTTGGCCTTCCGTCCTTGAATCGATCACCGGTCCAATTTGAGGTCAAATCCTTAATATATTCCGCTGAGCCAGCAACCCCTTGAGCCTGAGAAGCGAACATCCCCAAAAAGCATAAACATGAAAGTAGTAATCTTAATTTTTTCATTTACGATTTCATTTAAGTTCTCCTATTTGGAGAGTATTTAAAAAATAATTTCTAAATCAGTTAGGACAGGAACTTTCCCAGTAGGGAAAGTTCGCAGACCCAACTTTTGCTAATTCAAACTTGCAATCCAGTATTCTCAACTCCACGGTTTACGATCATGTTTTAGAAGACAGTTCGATTCGCACCCTTTTAACTGTAGGTCCTATCATGTGACTTGAGCTCATCCCATTCCTTCGTAGGGGCAAAATAGGATTTATCCCTCGGGTCAATATGCTGTTTTAAAACATCCTCGTTCAGTTCAATGCCCAAACCCGGTGCTGTCAATGGAACCGTAGCAAAACCTTTGTCAATCATTTTAAATCCGCCTACGGTCTTTACCAAATCTTCCCACCAAGGTAAGTCGACGGAATGGTGTTCCAAAGCCAAAAAGTTCTGGGTGGCAGCGGCACAATGTACATTAGCCATAAATGATACCGGTGTGCCTGCCTGATGCATTGCCATGGCCACCCCGAATTCTTCTGCATAATCCGCTATTCTTTTGGTTTCTAAAAGTCCGCCGGACGAAGCAAGATCCGGATGAATAATATCTACCGCGCGTTGTTCGATCAAGGGCTTGAAATTTTCCAAAAGATAAATATCCTCGCCGGTCGTGGTCGGTGTTTCTATGGAATTCGTAATTGTTTTCCATTGCTCGGTATATTGCCAGGGCACCATGTCTTCGAACCAGGCCAAGCGATATTTTTCAAGGGCTTTGGCCATACGGATATTATTATTTAAGTCAAAATGGCCGTAATGATCTGTTGAAATAGGAATTTCATAGCCTACCATATTGCGTACATCCTCGACCACTTGTTGTAATACTTCCAAGCCTTTATCCGTGATTTGAATTTGGGTAAAGGGATGCATGGTATTTCCGTAGCTCATAAAATTTCTCCGATCACCCCATTGGTTCAAATTTCCTTTTGCATCCTCCCAAAATTTACCATTTACAACGGTACCCTTTTTTCCCTTTAACTCGCCAATGGAAACATCCATTTTTAGCCAGGTATAGCCTTGTTCGTTAACACGGAAATCGATCAAACGTTTCTGTTCTTCCGGTGAGGAAGCTTCTGGGGTATCCGCATATAATCTGACCATATCGCGGTATCTACCTCCTAACAACTGCCAAGCCGGTACGTTATATGCTTTGCCACAAAGATCCCATAGTGCCATTTCAACGGCACAAACGCCTCCCGCTTGCCGTGACTGTCCCCCAAATTGCTTAATACTCTTAAAGATTTTTTCTACGTTACATGGATTTTCACCTAGAATACGACTCTTCAACATAAGAGCATATCGTACATCGGCTGCATCCCTAACTTCACCCAGGCCATAAATATCTTGATTGGTATCGATTCGAATAATGGCGGTACCGCCCATGACATCGGTCAGGACATACCGCATGTCGGTAATTTTTAATTCTGAAGGTGAAGACGCCCTATTGACTTTTCCGGTGGTATGGGCAACGGTATCCTCAAAGGAGTAGCCCATAAAACTGGATAGGCCCAATCCACCAATCGCGGTCTTTTTTAAAAAGCTCCTTCTGTCGTCTGAGGTTGAACGATGTTCCGCTTCTGCCCTCCTATTATCAGTATAGGTTTTTTCCTCGTTTTTAAATTTGTTGATTAATTGCTGTAGTTTATTTTCCATTGTGCGTGCCTTTAATTTTTAAGTATTGTTCGAGTACGGCTTGGGCCATGATTTCCCGTGAGGACTGCCTTGACCCAATTATCCGTCCTAATCCTGTTTTTACTTATCCCACCAAACCTTGGTTTCCAAATTATCGGCACCCATTCTGGCTACGGCTTCATTTAAATTTGCAGTGTTCGTAGCAATTTCTGAATTCGGGTACGTAAGCCGATTTATAAAATCACCGGAAATATCTTGCGATGGATACGGGTTGGGGGTTAAGGCCGGTATACCCGTTCTACGGAAATTCGCAAAGGCCTCAGGACCATTTAGGAAACATGCTACCCAGTACTGTTCGTTGATTTGCTGAATTGCGTTTGCTGCGTCAAATGGATTTGCTGCCAAATAGGTATCTATATCCGCAGCAGGAATTTCGGAAGCGGGATCAAATTGAACCATTAATTCCATATGCGCCCTTACCCCGGCGTTGAAATAATCGGATGGTTCTCCTGTAACCCAACCCCTTACCGCCGCCTCAGCTAGTAATAATTGGGTTTGGGCGTGCGTGATGACAAACATCGGTGCGGCCTGCTTGGCAACCCTGAACCGATCAATCTGCGTAAAGGCGTAAAAACTCGGAAGACCCAAACTTTCTGCAACCGCACCGATAGTACCGTTATCATAGCCCATTGGCATGCCAATTTGATCCGCTGGATCAGTAGATCCATTCTCTTGGGTCTGTTCAGGACCTGAGGTCGCACTCGTGTATCTGATTGCCAAGGCTCCCAACCTCGGATCATTGGAGTCTGCCAAAAAATCTATGAACGTATCTACTAGATAGATGTTATTGGCCTCGGTTGCATTTAAAAGGGCACCGTTGTTATTACTATAGTTGTTATCATGACGGATCACATAATTATCTTCATTGGACTGCATAATACCAGCCGCAAAGGCATCGCCTACAATTTGCTCCGCAAGTGCTGGATCTACTTCGGTAAGGTGCATGCCCAATCTAAGCAACAGGGAATTACCAAACCTTCTCCATTTCGCAATATCACCGGCGTACATCACCTCACTGGTTTCAACTTGTCCCGCTGCACTGAATCCCGCAACGGCTTCCTTCACTTCTTTGATCAAATCCAAATAAATATCTTGTTGAGCGTCATACTTTGGCAATACGATTTGCTCATAGATGCCTTTCCCGGCTTCCGAATAGGGTATATCTCCATATTCATCGGTCAATATCATAAAGGTCAGTGCCTTTACGAGTCTGGTCATACTTTTAAGATTGGGTCGGTCTGCAACGCCTTCCTGTTCCAATTGTCCCAAAATATCGCCCGTATTCTTAATCACGTTTTCATAATACTTCACCCAATGATCATCGGTAACATCCCTATTGTCCTGATTATAGTTTGCGCCTGTCAGTACTCCGGAGTTCGGGGAAATGACCTGTTGCACAATACCAAGGTCATAGATTAGTTGAGCATTCGAAAACGAACTATTGATAATCGCATTGTTCAGTAGAAAAACCGGACTGACACTGGCACTCGTAGGATCTACCGAATTTGTATTTATCTCTTCAAAATTCTTATCGCAAGACACTGCCATCATGACAATCGCTATTGCAAAACAAATGTTATATATTTTTTTCATGATATAATTCTTTAAAATTTACAGTTTAGGTTAAACCCTATACTTCTGGTCGTTGGAACACCGGTAGATTCTAGTCCGGAAACGTTATCAGAACTATACCCAAATGAATCAGGGTCAATATTCGGCACCCACTTTTTAATCATCAGAACGTTGTTCGCGAACAAGTTGAGCGTTACCGACTGCAGTGGTGAGCCTTCCGGTATCAGCTTTCTTAGATTATAGCCAAAAGCAATCTGTCTTAGTTTCCAAAAACCACTATTATAAACAATAGGTTCGATCAACTGTTGTGAGCGCACTACCTCCCAATACGTCTGTGAAGGCGTTGCTACGGTATTAGGTTCACCTGCCTCATTTACACCCTCGCCAATCACGCCGGTATCCCTACCTGGCAACGTCATTTTATGTAAACCATGCCTGACCGCATTGAAGTTCGTGCCGGAAATCATTTTACCGCCAAGTTTAAAATCAACTAGAAATGAGGCGTTAAAATCCTTATATCTAAAACTGTTTGTAATACCCCCGATCCACTTGGGCAATGCGCTGCCAAAGTATACAATATCATCTGTCCGTAAAGGCCTACCATCGGCACCAAAGATTTGCCTGCCCTGATCATCCTTCTTAAATCCAAATCCGGCCAATTGTCCTATTTCCTCTCCAACAACTTGATATAAGAAACCGTTGAATGCATGTGTACCTACCACTATACTCTCGCCGGGCTCATCAGTCAGCAGACTAATTACCTTGGTCTTGTTATAGGATGCATTCAAATTAATATCCCATTGAAAATTGTCACTTCGTACGGGAACCAAGGTTAAAAGTGCTTCAATACCATCACTTCTACTTTCACCGCTGTTAATCAACGTGCTAATAAAACCGGAACCATTTGATATTTGCGCGGGTATGATTTGGTCAAAAGTACTTTTACGATACGCACTTACATCTAAATTAACCCTGCTTTCAAACATTCTAAGTTCAAGCCCTACTTCGGTTTCGGTTACACGGGCAGGTTTTAAATTGGTATTGGGTAATGTGCTTGTATTCGGACCGGCAACAGGTTGTAACTGACCATCGGAATTGGCAAATAAATTTGCATTGATCGTGTAGAACAAGGTATTGGAATATGGAGGGACATCGGTATCGCTTCCTACCTCTGCATAGGCTGCCCTTAACTTTCCGAAATTTAACCAACTAGATTCCAAGTTATTTGAAAATACGTAACTAGCGGATAAGGATGGATATAAGATACTTCTATTCGCAGGGGAAAGTGTTGAAAACCAATCATTACGAAGTGTTCCGGTTAGATACAGTGTTTCTTTAAAAGAAATATCGGCAGACCCATATAATGAGTTGACAGAACGCTCTGACAAATTATAAAACGGATCTTTTACACGTCCGTTCTGTACCGTATACAAATCACGTATAACAAAATCCGTAACATTTACGCGGTTCAAATCAGCCCTACGATAAAGTCTGTTCCCACCGATGGTAAGACCTACACCAAAATCATCATTCAAGTCCTTATTAGCGGATAGCAGGAAATCTACGTTGGTTTCCCTAAATCTACGTACTTCTTGTGTAAATGTTCCGTTTACAAATCCGTCTGGCGCCGGACCCTGTGCGGCTTGTCCGGTGGGGAAGCCATTATAATCTTGGTCTCTTGACCAATAATCTTGCCCTACCCTAGCTTGTGCAAACAACCATGGGAAAAAATCATACTTAAGGGAAGCATTTCCGAAAATACGGTCGCGCCTAATGTTGTTGAACTGTTCACTTAAGGTGAAATACGGATTTGTTCTATTTCTAAACCTCGAGTACACCAATTCATTTCCATTTGCATCGAATTTGTTGGCATCCAAAAGGTCTAAAGGCATCGAATTTGCCAAGTTGTACAATGCTACGGATATTGTATTATCTTGTTGACCAACGTTTGGAGGATTCGTATTTATCTCGTTCGAATAATTGATGCTTGTGGCAAAAGATAATTTATCCGTCAGGTCGTAATTCGCACCTAAACTCACATTAATACGCTTAAACTCATTGTTAGGGGTAATTCCCTTACTTTCTAAATTGGAAAGCGAAAGGTTAAATCCACCTCTTTCACTATTTCCGGACAGCGCAATAGAATTGGTAATGTCTAACCCATGACGATAGAATTTTTTAATCCTATCATACTCTGGTGTATAAGGCACTTCGATACCATCAAATAAAATTTGGGTCAGACCGGGTTGAAATCTTTCCCCAAAAGACCATTGACCCGATGTTGGATTTGGTGATGTTGGCCTGACTCCATTTTCACCCTGCCCGTATTGATCTTGATAATCAGTGAAATCTAAAGGGGTCTGGTCGGAAATACTAAGGGTATAGTTAACCCCAATGCCCTGACCTACCCCACGGGTTTTTGTGGTAATCATAATAACACCATCTTTTGCCCTAGAGCCGTAAAGTGCGGCACCGGTTGCACCCTTTAAGATGGTCATGCTTTCAATATCATCTGGATTGATACTTGAAAAACCGTCCCCACCATCTGAAGTCACCCCTCCACTGTTGGTTCCGAGCTCACCACTGCTACTACCTATACTGGTTCCAAAACTGGAATTATCAATAGGCACCCCATTGACCACAATAAGTGGATTGTTGGTTCCGGATATTGAAGATTGACCTCTAATTCGTACTTTGGAAGAACCGCCCGGACCCGTACTAAGTCCCGATACGTTAACCCCAGCCACCTTACCTTGCAAGGAATTCATAAAATTGGAAGAACGGTTAACACTCACTTCCTCAGCATCCACTTTTGCGACGGAGTAGCCTAATTTTCTAGTTTCTTGTTTAATACCAAGAGCCGTCACTACCACCTCGTCAAGATTTTCCATGTCTTCAACCATGGTGACGTCTAAAGAGTTTGATTGGCCAGTAAGAATTTCCTGCCTAGCAAAACCTATGGAACTGAAAATTAAAGTCGCATTTGCCTGACTTGTAGTAATAGTGTACTTACCATCAAAATCAGTTGCCGTACCATTTGAAGTATTTTTTTCAACAACAGACACCCCTGGAATCGGTTGACCGCTTGAATCGGAAACCGTACCTGAAATACTTTGTTGTAAAACGGGTAAAATTTTACTGGTATCTCCGAAT
>LAZR01002564.1_pt1 | contig 10492 bp, 8 predicted proteins | sample 329461 | NCBI WGS metagenome assembly LAZR01 (sample SAMN03002196, study PRJNA259156) | marine sediment metagenome | biome: sea floor; feature: Hydrothermal impacted sediments; material: marine sediment; isolation source: Loki non-amplified sample from Loki's castle hydrothermal vent sediment ...
GATGTTCAATTGGATGCAAGGCACTATGGATTTATTGAAGGAATTGAAAATAAGTTGTATCAAGAAGGAGAAGGTCGTTATATAGTCGGTTGGTTTCACTCCCATCCTGGTTTAAATTTGTTCTTTTCTTATATCGATATTTTAAACCAGCTTGGGTTTCAGCAAAACAACCCTGATTTCTGCGGTTTAGTCTTTGACCATACACTATTAGGAAAGAAAAAACAGGAAAAAATAGGCGATAATCTCCTCACAAAATATGATACTGGTTTTGAGATCTACAGGTTAAATGACATAAATATGGATATTAATGCTCCAGATTATGACAATAATTATCATAAAATAGACTATATTGTCGATGGATTAAATAAGTTTTTTTTTGCAAATGTCTTATCAGAATTATCAATTTTAGTAACTGAAGGAAAACCCTTACAATCAGCTTATGGTGAAAAGGCAGAGCCAAATATAAATAACTCTGTTCATTCTGAATTAAATTATGACAAAGATGAGAATATTCCCTCTCTTTTTCCTGATTTAGATGAAGGTCCAAATCCCGAATTTTTAACGAAAATTCCCATGAATGATGAGATCGCTTTTAATGTAAATGAGTTCTCTTATGGTGAAGAAAAGGTAAAAAAGCATCAGAAAGAAATAAAAATAAAAGAACAGGCTGAGCAATTGATATATGAGGGCAATCAGGCATTTAAGAACAGGGATGCCTTTTCTGGTATAGACAAATATAGAAGTGGTATTGGAAAATATAGACAGTTAAAAGATTTTGAAAGAGTTTTAGATTTACTAAGAATAGTTTCACAACAGTGTATTTCAAATGAGCATCTAATATTTGCTGAAGAATTTGCAAATAACTTATATATGCTCGCAAAGGATCATGGCAAAATTTTCTATTTGGGAGTAGCAAATTATATTTTGGGATATTTACTTCTAAAAAAGAGAGAAAATAATTTTTTAGAAGATGGTTTAAATAAAATCCAGGATGCTGCTATTAATTTTGAAAGGGAAGGGGATTTTGCAGGAGCTGGAATGTGTTTTAATAAAATAGGAACAATTTATCATTCCAGACTTAATAAAATAGAAAATGCGTGCCTATTTTATCGTGCTGCAATAGAAAATTATAATAAAGCCATTATAAAAATACATCCCTTAAGAACTTCTTTTTGGACGAAACAAAATGTATTGATACAGAAAATAGTAGAATTGAGAGATATTATTAATGATTTAATACCTAATCTTAGCAATAGTGAATTAAAAAACAAAATAATTAATGATCTCAAGAATTTAAATTATAATTTTTAAATTCTCTTGGTACATTCCATAAAATTTAGAATCTTAAACTACAATCCATAAAAATTAAATTTTAGGATTAATTTATTTACATACTTATTTTCATGGACATTTAAAATGCCTAGACGCAAGCAAAAAATTAAGTATTTGAGAAAAATAGCATGTAAACATCTCGAGCCGAAAGGTGAAATTAGCCACAATTTTCAACCACTATGTTATTGTCCTGAACGAGAATTAGTTTTAGGGACACGAGCTTATGTTTGTCAAGTATGCAACCTTTATGTTGCTGTCAAAAGTAATCGCAGATTTTCTGAATTATTTGAAGAGTGTAAGAAAATAGCAGAAAAAAAAATAAAAGAAACAAAAATCAAATTAGAAATTGAAGAAACAACCACTTATGAAGATGTAGATTTATCAATCGATGAATTTAAGGAAGAGATTGAAGATATACCCCTAAAATTTGAAAAAAGAAAAGCAAGTAAAGAGGATTTGGAAGACTCAGAAGAAACAGCTGCTGTAACAGAATGTCCGTTCTGTGGAGAAATATTCGATAACCTTGCTTCCCATATTCGCGAATGTGAGTTTGCACCTGATGATGCAAATATTAGCGATATTCTACCAAGTAAATCGAAAAAGAAAAAGAAGAAGGTTAGCCAAACAGAGGTAAAAAAAGAAGTTGTAAAACAGATTTGTCCATATTGCGGAAAAGGTTATCAGAGGTTAGGACGCCATTTAAATTCTTGCCCAAAAAGACCTAAAGATGCAGAAAAAAAGGAAGATGGTGAATAGGTCTTACTCTCATTATGTAATTAAAGTTATTATCAGAATTTGTACTTAATAATGTTTAAAGGGAAAGAAATCTATTATTGTAAGCCAGTGTTCCGCCCACCAAGCGAAGCTCATTCACTACTAATTCAAGTTACTGAAGGATGTACGTTTAAGTGCGAATTTTGTATGTCTAACTTACGAAAAAACTTTACAATAAGAGAATTTGAAGATATTAAGAAGGATTTAGATATTGCTAGACAAATTTATGGCCCTAATGTAAAAAGAATTTTTTTGCTAGATGGTAATGCGATGGTAACCCCCTCAAATAAATTATTAGATATATTGCATTATTGTAATGCAGTTTTCCCGAATTTAGAGAGATGTGGAGTTTATGCTCACTCAAAAGATATTTTAAAAAAATCTAAAATACAACTAGAAGAACTTTCAGATGCTGGTTTAAAAATTGCTTATGTAGGTTTTGAATCTGGTTATGATAAATTACTAAAAGAAGTTCATAAAAATGCGACTAAATCTGATTTCATTAGAGCCGCAAACAAGTTAATGAAGGTAAATATTACCCTTTCAGCAACTTTAATTAATGGATTAGGTGGAGCTAATAATTCTGAACTATCAACAATACACGCAAAAGAATCTGCTGATTTAGTTAATAAAATATGCCCACAAGATGATAGGATATGGTATATATCTTTTCTGACTTTAATGATACCACCTGGAACTAAAATTTTTAGGAGAAAGTTAAAAGGTGAATTTCAAGAAATGACTTCTCTCGAAATTCTTCAAGAATTAAAAACCTTCATAGAATGCATCAAGTTCTCCTACAGTAAGGCAAACTGTATTTTTCGCTGTAATCATGCTTCAAATTATCTTCCAATTAAAGGAGTTTTAGAAAAAGATAAAACTGAGATATTAGAAACTTTGAATTATGGTATCACGCATTCTAATGTCTTACGTCCTGATTTCTATAGAGCCTTGTAATAATTTATATCATAAAAGTTCAGGACTTTTAAAAATAACTTCTTGAGTTGTGGGAATATAATCTTTGATAGGGCTTTTACTCTGCTTTTTAATTAAATTAATGAAATTTAATAATCTTTCTTGATTAATAGACATCCTTCTAGAAAGTTCTGAAAGTGAAAGTTTATCACATTCTTTTGAAAACTCAAATAATCTGTTGTTTAATAAATTTTTATAAATGGAGGAGATTAACACTTTTAAATTTGGAAAATCCTCAGATTTGACATCTCTAACAAAATCAAAAATTTTATCAGAAGCATCGTGGTAATTTAGAACTTTATAACAGCTAAAAATCTCATAGATTTTCTTAATAAATCTAAAATAGTTGTTGATGCTAGAACTAATATCCATCAGGTTATATTTATCTAAATTGTGATCAATATCATTCTTTAACATAGCTAATAATTTCGAAAAGTTTTCTAAATTTGACTCATTGAGTCGCTCCTTTAAAAGATTGTGAAAGCGTCTTTCGTAAAGCATCCTATATTTTGACAATTCAACATTTATTTTGTCTTTTAATTCGTCAAATTCAAGTAATTGGACCTCTAAATCAAAAGAATCTTGATGTTCTTCTATTAATATTTTTGCTGAACTAACTTTTTCTGAAGCTGAATTAATTTCTCCATCGTCTATCTTTTTTAAAATGATAGATTTGTAGAAATCTAACTCTTCGATGAGAATCTTTTTCTGTTTATAGGATTGGAGATTAGAATTGAAATTCATTTTGTTTCGATTCTGTACTGATGAAATGCGTTCTAAAATATATTCTTATTTATATTTAATTAAACTAGTTACTAAATTTAAATTTAATATTATCCTTTTAATAAACTCAATCTTAAAATTAAAAAATTATTTTTAAGGAATTTTTTGTTTTAGATCTTCTTTTACTTTTACCTAGAAGCTTTAGAGATATAAGACGATAATAAAAAAGATAAATCTCTATGGTTTAATTACGAGCACCGCATAAAGGACAGATATTTTGATCTCCGATGGGGTTACCGCAATCTTTACAGCGCTTAATCTCACCAGTGATATCCTTATCTCCAGAGACCTCTCCCTTATCTTCGATTTCTTCAATTTTTTCTATACTTGAATAAATTGAGCCTTTTTTATCACCCGGCCAAACAATGTTAATAATCACGCCAGATACTATTAATATAACACCAATGATTATGTAAAATGTAAAATTCTCACCAAAATTCTGGCCTAAGAACTCTGTTGCCACTGTAATCCATTCGGTCATCCAATTTCCAATTGGAGTTACGAAAGGCTGGAAGAAAAGCATAATTGCTCCGATGATATCCGCAATTGTTTGTAAAGCTTCTATTGATTGTAATATCATGTGTTTACACACTCATTTATTCTTTCATTCTGTTTTCTCGAATTTTTTTTCTATTTATTATAAAATCTATAACATCATATACTTTCAAAATTATCATTAGAAAGTAAATGCCCATATATGTAAGAACCATTTGTTTAAGATCCAAGGATAAAAATCCCGTGAATCCCGGAATATCAATATTGAATATTACTTCGGTTGCACCTGAGAATTTATAACTCCAAAGATATAAACAATTTACAATTACCAGCAACAGTGCAAACACACCTCTTCTAATAGAATGTTTTGGACTTGAAAAGGCAAAAAATGCTATACCACTAATAAGTATCCCAAATGCGGTAAGCCAAAAGATTATTGTGTCGTAACTTTCCTGTGTCATTAAAATTTGTCCAATTTGGGGTAATTCGAAGTTTTTAATCCATCGAAACACAAGGAAAGGTATTATAATTGTAGTAGTAAGGTAGAGACTCGTAGCTATTACTCCTCTTATCATATTTTTAGTTCCGCCCATTTAATCCCCTCCTATGGTAGTGAAAAATCACCTATTGACTGATTTGTACCCCCAAAAGCAAGAACGTGCAAGCCTAAAGAATAGACTAAACTCACAGTAAAATTAGCAACGAATTCTAAAGCAGGTTGTGGTGACCTATACCAGTTAACCTCAGTTTGTAAATCTGGGAAATTAACTGAGATAAAATCGGTAAAATTCCCTTTAAAAACGTAATTTTCTGTTGCCCCTTTTAAAATCGTCCCATATATATGGGTTTTTTCAAAAATTTTTGCGGTTACTGTATCATTTTGCCCAGGTACAGTTAAATTTATATGTTCATATCTCACACCCATGACAAACCTCATCTCTAAATCATGTAAATCAAAATATCCTGCATTTGTAATATTAAAAGGGAGGGTAAAATTAAATTCATTTACAACTCCTCCCAGCAAATCGATATCTATATTAAAATCCACCTCATCTGTGTCAATTCCGATATTTTCAGATGTAGGATCTAGAATTAGGACAGCAGATAAACCACCTAAAACAGTTACCAATGTTACAGAAGTGGTTAAAATAAGAATAAAAATCCTGAAAATAAGTCTAAAAACTCTTGATGCTCTCATAGGTTGTAGCTCTCATATAAATTGTTTTAATATAATTTCAATATTATTTGTAGAATCAATTTAATTTTAATTAGATTTATTATACTTATAAATTTAATATTTTTAATTCTAAGGGGTAAAAGATTTAATAGGGAATAAATAAAATTACGACTAATTGCCCTTTTTCTTGAAATAAGTGAATTTAAATTTATTAAGTAATAATTAGATTATATATAATTTTTTAGTTAAAAATAAAAAAATATGATAATATCATGATGGATTTGGAAAGTATCCACGCACATTCGGTTGACTCGAAAGAAGTTGCTGAAAAATTAGAAACGTCAGTAGAAAAAGGTTTAGAGGAGATTGAAGCTCAGAAAAGGCTTGAAGAATATGGAAAAAATGAGTTAGTAAAAGAAAAGGGGAAATCTGCATTGCAGATTTTTATAGGACAATTTAAAGATTTCCTTATATATCTTTTAATTTTTGCCATTATAATTTCGGTATTAATTGGATTATATGAATCCACACAAAGTGATGAGTGGCCCTCAGAATACACAGATGCCATAGTAATAGGAGCGATCTTAATAGTTAATGCAGTATTGGGATTTTATCAAGAATATCAAGCGGAGAGATCACTGGAAAGTTTAAAAAAGTTAGCGCCACATTTTGCAAAAGTTCGAAGAGATGGAAGAGTAATAGAAATTGCTGTTGAAGAAGTTGTTCCAGGAGATATTATTCTAGTAGAAGATGGTGATAAATTCCCCGCTGATATTAGGTTTTTTAAGGAATTTTCCTTGTATGTTGATGAGGCGATATTAACCGGTGAATCAATACCAGTCAAGAAACAATTGAAACCGGTTGATGAGAAAATGATTCTGGCTGATAGAACTAATCTAGGATACATGAATACAATAATCACCCGAGGAAACGGAGAAGGTATAGTAATTGGAACGGGGATGAAAACTGAGATTGGTAAAATTGCTGTAAGCTTACAAGAAGAGGAAGAAGAACTTAGTCCCTTCCAAAAGGAGGTCAATAAATTTGGAAAAATGCTAGGGATTATAATTTTAATAATATGCGGTCTTGTTTTTCTTACTGAATTTATTCTTATTTTAGTTCTTGGAAGCACTGATCCTACAAAAGAATTAATAGAAGCTTTTGAGATCGCCATAAGTTTAGCTGTATCTGCTGTCCCTGAAGGTCTAATAGTAGTTATTACGGTAGTTATGAGTATAGGGATGAGAAAAATGGCAGACAGAAATGCTTTAGTTAGAAAATTGACAGCCGTTGAAACCCTAGGAAGGGTAAATGTTATATGCTCAGATAAAACCGGTACATTGACAAAAAATGAAATGACAGTTGTAAAAGTCTTTTTAGATGGTAATGATTATGATGTAGAAGGCGTAGGTTACGCTCTCGATGGGAAAATTATTGATAATTCTGGTAAGGAAGTTTCTGTGAGCTATGAAAACTATATAAAAAGATTTCTTGAAGTTTGTTTGTTCTGTAATAATTCTAATGTTTCTCGAGAGAATAAGGATTCAAATGAGACTCTCGTTGTAGGCGATCCTACAGAAATATCGCTAAAAGTCTTAGCTATGAAAATGAACTTAGATACTACTTCAGAAAAATTATTTGAAGTTCCCTTTGATTCAGATAGAAAAATGATGTCTGTTGTTTCTAAGATCGATAACAAGAATTATGCTTTAATTAAAGGTGCTCCAGATATTTTGCTTAAAAATGCTAGTAAAGCTCTGATGGGGGGACAGGAAAAACCAATTGAAGAAGTAAGAGATATAATCTTAAAAAAAAATGAGGAATACGCTCGAAATGCTTTAAGAGTTTTAGGAATAGCTTATAAACCATTAGAAGATAATTTTAAAGAAGAAGAAATAGAAAAAGGTTATACTTATCTCGGTTTAGTAGGAATTATCGATCCTGCGAGAGATGAGGTAAAAGATGCAATTGAAGAAGCAAGAATGGCGGGAATTAGGACAATAATGATCACAGGAGATCATAAAATTACGGCCTTAGCAATAGCTCATGAAATTGGATTAACAGAATCAAATGAGGCAATTACTGGGATTGAACTAGAAGAAATGAATGATGATGATCTTCGAGAAAAAGTGAAAGAGGTTGATGTATTTGCGAGGGTTACTTCTGAACATAAATTACGAATATTACGACGATTAAAAGAATTAGAGTTTATAGTTTCAATGACAGGAGATGGTGTAAACGACGCTCCTGCTGTGAAAGCGGCACATGTTGGTGTTGCAATGGGATTAAAAGGAACAGAAGTTACGCAAGAAGCATCTGAAATGATTTTGATTGATGATAATTACGCTACTATCGTAAGTGCTATTGAAGAAGGTAGAGGTATTTTCGAAACTACTAAAGGTTTCTTTCGGTACATGTTAAGTACTAATTTTGATGAAATCTTTTTAATTCTTGTAGCCTACATTGTAATTAAACTATTTGTTAACGTTCCAACGGTATTCTTTGCACTTCCGGTCGTACCTATTCAGATTTTATGGCTTAATATTGCAACAGATGGAATTCCGGCTATGGTACTCGGTTTAACGCCTTCTGATCCTGATGTAATGAAGGAGAAACCCCGAAGGGGATTTACATTATTGCCCGAGATCAAGGGACCCGTGCTTCTTCTAGGGATTTATACATCAATTACAGATATCACGCTATATTTGCTTCTTTGGACTACTTTAATCCCAACTTGGGCTCAAGCAGGAATTGATCCGCAGTTAACTATGGATTTTCTCACAGTTGGCTCTGAGGCCAATTTATATGCTATATCTTTAGCACAAACAATATTATTTACTAATTTAGTAGTATGTGAATTATTGTTTGTCTATACTTGTACATCCAATATCAAACCATTTTACTTGTTCCCAAATAAACATTTATTCTGGGCTACTGGATTATCGCTTGCCCTACAGTTATTAATCCTTTTTACACCAATGGGATTAGCATTTCATGTAGTTCCTTTAATCCAATGGCAATACTGGGTAACACTCATCTTGGGTGCATTTAGCGTTTCTGTTGTTGATGAACTAAGAAAATGGAGAATGCGAAAGAAAAAAGGTTATAAAATCAGAAATTAAGTTTATTTTAAGAGTAGAACTCTTATCTGATTATTTTTTTTTAATTAATTTTAAATTTTTAATACAATTCTATTAAATTATTAAAGAAATAGTTCAATATACTTATACGAGAATTTTAAAATGAATATCGCTGAAATTCTAAAAAAGAAAATTGAGTTAGATGAAACTATTCTAACTGAATTTGAATCTAAGGAATTATTAGAAGAGATTGGCATTCAGGTTCCAACTCAAATATTAACAACTTCCAAAGAAGAAACTGTTAATGCAATAGAGAAAATTGGCTTTCCTATTGTTTTAAAACTTATCGCAGAAGATATCGTACATAAATCTGATACGGGAGCTGTAAAATTGAATTTAAAATCAAGCGAAGATGTAGAACAAGCATATGATGAATTAATTAGTATCCCTTCTCAAAAAGAAAAGAAAATTTCAGTTCAAAAGATGGAAGATGAACCAATAACTGAACTCATTATCGGCATGACTACAGATCCACAATTTGGTCCAGCCCTAATGTTTGGAATAGGTGGGATATTGGTTGAACTCTTGGAAGATGTTAGCTTCAGGATCGCTCCAATAACGCAATACGATGCGAATGAGATGGTTCATGAAATTAAAGGATTTCCGATATTAGACGGTTATCGTGGGAAACCTAAAGCAGATATCAAAGCAATTACAGATACTCTACTGAAAATCTCTGATCTCGTAATCAAACATGAAGAAATTAAGGAGATGGATTTAAATCCTGTTTTCATCTATGAACAAGGCTTGATTTGTGTAGACGCAAGGATAATACTGAAAAACAGAAAATAAATGTACAATTATATTTTTGCAGCCTATTTAGCATTTTGTTTATATGATTGCTATTAAATTACAAATATTGATAATTATATTGAAGTTAATATTTAAGTTTATTATCACGTAATATTAGCATAATTATACAAATATTAGATACATTTATAGGAATAAATCGTGATGTAGTAACCCATACATTTCTTATTGAAGAAACATTTTTATAAGTATACTTCAGAATTATTAGTAAGTAAAATTGATTGATATAAATTTGTAATAATTAAGATCGAGTTTTTGATTATGATTCCACATAAAAAGGTTAGGAAAAAGACGAGGATTTTGACCCTCTTTATAATAACTATAGGTTTAAGTTTATCTACCTTTAATTTTTTTACTCTAAAACCAACTTCAGTCTCAAAAATGGATAAAAATCTAGATGATTTCAATGATAATAATCTTAAAATTTCTAGTTATCCACAGACTTTCGAAAATTCCGGTGAAGATATCAATATCACTTTACATCAATCTTATATGAATACGTCTTTTGATACAATTGTTAACACTTCGATAAAAAATAATTTTAATTTACCAAGTCCTACTGATATCTTTTTTAATTCTACATATACAAATATTACAATTATTGATATAATCGCTCCTAAAAAAGTTATTAATGTTGAAGATGGAAATGGTAGTTCTGAACCTATTGATACTTATAATTGGGCTTTTTCTTTCACAGTGTTAGGTAATTGTATATTAAATAATTTCTCCCAATATTTTAGTGAAGATCACCCCAGCAATTGGAATGCATCAATTAGTGTTTATTTATATGGAGCAATATGGGATATTACAGAACAAAAAATGAAACCTTCAAACATGATTTCAATCTTGTTTGCAAGTTATACTATTTATGATGATACACCTAATTTTTTATATGAATTCACTAACATTGATGAAAGTTTAGATATATCTGATACCAATAATAATACATTTTTTATAGCATTTAGCCAAAATACTCCAAGTGCTTCGGCTAGTGTAAGATTTCACT
>LAZR01002565.1_pt1 | contig 10491 bp, 4 predicted proteins | sample 329461 | NCBI WGS metagenome assembly LAZR01 (sample SAMN03002196, study PRJNA259156) | marine sediment metagenome | biome: sea floor; feature: Hydrothermal impacted sediments; material: marine sediment; isolation source: Loki non-amplified sample from Loki's castle hydrothermal vent sediment ...
GACACAGACGGAACACCTGATTATTTAGATAATTCTGTTGATCCGAAACTTGATACCGACGGTGATGGCATCTTTGATTCGGTAGATCTTGACGATGATAACGACGGTATCTTGGATGCGACCGAAGACCCTAACCTCGATGGTGACGATAACCCGCTTACCGATGTTTTAGATACTGATAACGATGGCCAACCCGACCACCTTGATATGGATTCGGACAACGACGGTATCCCGGATAACGTCGAGGCCCAGTTGACCGAGGCCTATATTGCCCCGAACGACGACGACCTAGCCACTTATGAGGAAAATAACGGGCTGAACAGCTCGTATACTGATGGACTTGAACCGGTCAATACAGACGACGATGACCTTCCAGATTATATTGATACCGATAGCGATAACGACCTTGTACCCGATAACAACGAAGGCAACGATTTCAATTTTGATGGAGTACCAGATCAAACATTTACCGGCTCTGATACGGATGCTGATGGCCTTGACGATGGCTACGAGCACGGTTCCGTAGACGACGGTTTCAACTTTAATGACGGTATAGAAGATCCTGCCAATGACCTGCCGGATACTGATGGTAGTGAAGATGTAAATTATCGGGATATCGATGACGATGGTGATGGAACCGACACAATGGAAGAAGATGGTAATACCGATGGAGACCCGACCAATGATGATCTTGACGATGACGGCACACCGAGCTATCTTGATCCCGAGGAGCCAACAAACGATGCTATTGTGGTCATGCAGATGGTTACTCCCAATGGTGACGGAAAGAACGAATTCCTATATATCGAAAATGTAGATTTGGCCTTGAATAATACCTTACAGATTTTCAATAGATGGGGTATGCCGGTTTATAGTGGTACAGATTATAATAATCAGAACAAAGTTTTTGATGGTCGTTCTCAAGGACGCACCACCATTAACAACGAAGAGTATTTACCTGCAGGAGTGTATTTTTATATATTTGAATACGAGATGCTAAATGGGCAAAATATAACTGATAGCGGCTATTTTTATATCAGCCAATAACCTTTAAAGCTTAACATGATTATAAAGAATAGCCTTCTAGCTTCTATTTTTTTTGTGCTACTTTTTTCCGAAACTACTTGTGCACAGCAAGACGCTCAGTATACCCAATACATGTTCAATACCATGAGCGTAAATCCAGCTTATGCGGGATCTAGGGGGCAATTGAGTATTGCGGCCCTTTATCGGTCACAATGGGTGGGACTCGAAGGTTCGCCACAGACCTTCACGTTCAATTTACAATCCCCCGTTCGAAATAGTAATGTTGGGTATGGACTTTCTGTTGTTAATGATAAAATCGGTGAAGGCACCGTACAGGAAACGTATATTGACGGAATAATTTCATATACCGTCGATGTGTCATTGCAGGGTAAATTGTCGTTTGGCCTTAAATTGGGAGGTAATCTCCTAAATCTTGATTTTGAGCAACTGAGGCAAAGGGAGGGTTTCGAAGAGGCGGTAGCTACTGACAACATTGAAAATCGTTTTTCGCCTAATGTCGGGCTGGGTGTGTACTATCACAGCAACCAATTCTATGCAGGCCTTTCGGCACCTAACCTTCTAGAGACCGAGCATTTTGACAATTCCAATTCAGATGCGAACAATATCGATTTTCTAGCAAAAGACCGGGTAAACTTTTATTTTATCACGGGATACGTATTTGATTTGAACGACAACATTAAACTAAAGCCGGCACTGCTCACTAAAGTCGTAGGCGGTGCGCCGCTGCAGGTCGATGTATCGGCTAACTTTTTATTCGCAGAAAAATTTTCTTTTGGTGCCGCTTACCGTTGGGATGCGGCGGTAAGCGCCCTTGCAGGTTTTCAGATATCCGATCAGATTCTTCTTGGGCTGGCCTATGATAGGGAAACCACCGCTTTTGGTGCACAACAGTTTAGCAATGGATCTTTTGAAATCTTTTTGAGATGGGAGTTGCTAAAATCTTTTGAAAAGTTGGTTTCACCTCGGTTTTTTTAATAATTAGTAATGCATTAACTGTTTTTTACTGTTGAAATAGATAAGAGTTTAAATACAGACTATCATACAATAATTTGGGGCACATGATTAAAAGAATTTCTATAGTTGTACTGATGGCTCTTTTATGGGGATTTAAAGGAATGGCCCAAGAAAAACTCATTACCAAAGCGAATAAGAAATACGAAACTTTCTCTTTCAGCCCCGCCATCGATATCTATAAAAAGGTTTTGGATAGAGGCTATGCTACTGCTGACTTACTTAAGAAGTTAGGCAATTCTTATTATTATAGCGGAGAATATGAAGAAGCGGCAGATATCTATAAGCGGTTAGTGAGTGAATATCCCAACGATACCCCTCCAGAGTTCTATTTTAGATATGCCCAAACCCTAAGAACCCTTAAAGATTACGAGACTTCCAAAACGGTCATGGCCGAATTTTTAAGGGCTACTAAAAATGACGACGATCCATCTTGGTATAATAACGAAAAGGATTATCTGAAAGAAATCAAGAAAAACTCAGGGCGCTTCAATGTTTCCCCATTTCAATACAATTCCCCGTATTCCGAATTTGCACCTTCCTTTTATAAAGAAGGACTTATATTTTCATCGGATCGTGATACCGGAAGCTTTGCACGGTATCGGCATTCTTGGACATCAAACGATTTTTTTGATTTATATAAGATAAATGCGGATAGTTCGACTGCAGGGGTTGTAACGAAGTTTGGAGACGGCATAAATACACGTTTACATGAATCGACTTCAACCATAACAAGTGACGGAACCACCCTCTATTTTACAAGAAATAATTTTAAGGACGAGAAAAAATTAAAAAAGGATAAAAACGGAATCATACGCCTTAAAATATTCAAAGCTACTCTAGTTGATAGTATTTGGTCGAATATCGAAGAGGTCCCTTTTAACGATGACGCTTATTCCGTGGCAAATCCGACTTTGAGTCCCGATGGTAAAACCCTTTATTTTGCCTCCGATATGCCCGGTTCTTTAGGTGAATCGGATATCTTTAAAGTATCCATTAATGAAGATGGCAGTTTTGGAGCTCCTGAAAATTTAGGTAGTAATATCAATACAGTAGCTAGGGAAACCTTTCCCTTTGTAAGTGAAAATAAAATACTCTATTTCTCCTCTGATGGGCATCCCGGTCTGGGAGGGTTAGATGTTTTTGCGGTTCAATTGAAAAAGGGTAAGTCCGATGATGAGGTCACCAATGTCGGAGAGCCTGTCAACAGTTCCTACGACGATTTTACTTTTATCATCAATGAGAATACCAAGCGAGGCTATTTCGCTTCTAACCGCTCCGAAGGTCAAGGCGGTGATGATATTTACGAATTTTTAGAGGCCAAACCCTTATTGTTAGGTTGTGAACAGATAGTCCGAGGAACAGTACGGGATGAAATATCCAGTGAAATTTTGGTAGGGGCAACCGTTATGGTCATCGATGAGAATAATGAAGAAATTTCATCGGTGATTACCGACAGCGAAGGTAAATATACCGTGGCCCTTAATTGTAACCAAGGTAACTTTGTAAGGGCGTCTATGGAGGGTTTCATTCCATCTGAAAAATACTTCGCAAAATCAGAGGGGGTACCAAAGACTGTTGATTTCTTATTAGAGCGTAACACCGTTTACGCGGGCTTCGGCGATGACTTGTCGAAACTCCTGCAATTGAGTACAATTTACTTTGACTACAATAAATATAATATTCGTAAAGATTCGGAAATAGAGGTTGAAAAGGTTATTGCTGCCATGGAAAAATATCCCAGTCTAAAAATAAGTGTTAATGCCTTTACCGACAGTAGGGGCAAAGATTCTTATAACCTTTGGCTATCCCAAAAAAGGGCAGAAGCGACCGTGGCCTATATGGTCAAGAAGGGTATTTCCAAAAACCGGTTGAGCAATGAGGGCTTCGGAGAAACCAAGCTTTTAAATCAATGTGCCAATGGAGTCGAATGTTCGGCTGCCCAACACGAGCTGAATCGAAGATCTGAATTTATAATTTTGGAATTAATCAAATTGATAAAGTTACTATTCAACGGTTTTATTCTCAGTAACGCTTATTTCTATGATTTCACAATCCAAAATGCTTAAAATCACCTTGTTTTGGCCTTTGACACACGTATTTTCGTTATTCACAACAATATTTAGGTAAGGGTAAGAAACGGCCATATTTTTGGATGTTAGTTCTAGCAACTTATGTCCTTTAATAAAATTTATCTTCTTTTTTCAATTATTTTCGCTGTATCTATTGGGTATGGACAGGAAACATTTCGAGATAATTTCAGCTCCGTTTCTTATTCAAATAACGACGGTACTCAAAATTGGGCGACAGATTGGATAGAAAATGGAGATACAAATCTTGGTCCGACTGCCCAGTACATTTATATTAATGGCAACCGGCTGAATTTTTACTACCTCTTTGGAGAAAATATTAGAAGAACGGCAAATCTTAGTGGGGCCTCAACGGCAACCCTATCCTTTAATTGGCAAACTACAGGTTTAAGTGGCGGAAAGGCTATCATTGTACAAGCTTCGAACAATGGTGGTGCTAGTTACACGACCATTGCCTCAATGAATGGCAACAATAGTTCGGGAACAATAAACCAATCGATTACTGCTTACATATCATCAAATACTACCATTCGCTTCTCCTCCAATGGAAATAACTGGGATAATAATGATTATGCGTACATTGATAATGTACAGATTCAGGTAGATCAGCTAGTGCCCACATTGTTTATTGATGATGTCACTGTGAACGAATCTGATGGATTAGCAAATTTCACTGTAGTACACAATGGTGCCGCCACCTCGGGTCCTTTCACGGTCAATTATACCACCTCAAATGGCACTGCAACGGCAGGAATAGATTATGAAACGACAACGGGAACCTTAAACTTCAGTGGTTCAAGTGGTGATTCTGAAATAATTTCTGTTCCAATATTGGATGATACCGAATTGGAGAATTTGGAGACCTTTACAGTTCAGATGACAAGTGCCTCCAATTACGCTGTAAACATTTCAGATACGGCAATAGCTACTATTACAGATAATGATGCCATTACAATGACCAATGGTACAACTTCTAATGAATGTGATATGGTATTTTTGGATCCAGGAAGATTGGGAAATTATGCCAATAATTTAAACGTAACCCATACACTATGCCCTAGTGCTGGCACCGATTATGTATCGGTGGACTTTACTAGTTTTGATGTGGCAAACTTCGATTTTTTAAACATCTACGACGGGAATTCGACGGGTGCTACATTGATTGGTCAGTATAACAATAGTAATGTACCCAAAACGATAACTGCCTCCCCTGGTGGGTCGGGTTGTTTGACCTTTAGGTTTACATCCAATAATAATTCAACTGGAACAGGCTTTCAGGCAAATATTAAATGCTCTGTCGAAGGCCCTCGCTTGGTAATAGATGATGTATTTGTAGATGAAGATGCCGGTACCGCAGTTTTCACAGTAACCTCGACAAGGGTAGCTCACGGCCGTAATATATTTTTATTAGGATTTGTGAATACGCAGTTTTCTGTTAACTATACCACAACTAATGGTTCCGCGTTGGCAGGAAGCGACTACAATACCACAACGGGTACATTGACTTTTAACGGTGCAATCGGCAATCAACGTACCATATCAGTACCTATCACCAACGATGGTGTTCCGGAGTTCGATGAAAATTTCTTTATTGAATTTATAAGTGTCAATGCTCCAGACGCAAACGTAAATATTGATGACACCGGTGTGGGAACCATTAATTCCCAGATTTTATCCAATGTACCTCTAACCCTGTTTAAGCAATTTGATGGTGACTTTGACTATACTACAACAGGAGGAAGTCTACGTACACAAAGTAATTCCGTTAATCCGTGTACGATTCAGGCAAGTTCTAGCAACAGGTTGGTATCTCCAATCCCAAATACGGGCTCAGTACAGGCAGCATATCTATATTGGGCCCATTCCAGTTATGTTCGAGATGAGCAAGTCACGTTTGAAGGTCAAACAGTAAATGCAAGTTCCGTTTATCAAACCACCTTCAATGCTTCAGGGACAAATCTTAGTTTTTTCGGTTATGTGAGTGATGTAACTGACTTAGTACAAAATATTGATAATATAAATACAAACGATTTTGATTTCTCCGATTTAACTATAGACACATCGAACAATTTCTGTGCTACAGCTACTGTACTTGGAGGCTGGTCCCTAATCGTTTTTTACGAAGACCCTAATCTACCAGCCGTCAATATTAATCTATATCAAGGTTTTGACGGTTTGCAAAATAGTGGGACGTCTTTTACCTTGGATTCATTTTTTGCAATTGCGGGTGCTGGTGCTAAATCGACCTTTTTATCATGGGAGGGAGATTTTACCCTAGACGGAAATACAGGCACTAATCCAGAAGCACTATCTATCACCAATCAGGGTGGAAATACCTTCAACTTAACGGGAGACGGAGGAAATCCGGGTAACAATTCCTATAATTCAACCATTTACGATAATACTACGACTCCGATATATAATTTATCGGGGATCTATGGGCTTGACTTGGATACTTATGATATTTCAAGTTTTATAACTCCGGGCGATAGTCAGGTTACCGCTAACGTGGATGTAGGTCAAGATTATATTATAAATAATGCAGTGGTTATAAAAGTACCTTCGAATTTAATTACCGGTACTGTCTTTGAAGATCTTAATTATCCTGGAGGGAACGGACGGAATCAGGCAACTTCATCCGGTATTTCAATATCGGGTGCCATTGTTGAACTATTTGAATCTAATGGAACTTTTTTAGAACGTAAAAATACTAACGTAAACGGGGATTACACTTTTGCGGGCATGGAAGATGGCGACTATCTTGTAAAAGTGGTAAATTCTAGTGTACGTTCTACTAGGGGCGGGGGACTTAATTGCACGGTTTGTTTCCCGGTACAGACATATAGAAATTTTGGCGATGCCAATTTGCTAATAGACGTAACTACAGAAATAGGGGGTGCCGATCCTTCGGCCACACAAGATGCGGCTTTAGGAATTTTAACCGATGCCCAGTCAGTATCTGAAGTTTCCGTGGCAAGTAACGGGGTAGCTGGTGTAGATTTCGGATTTAATTTTAATACTATAGTTAACACGAACGAAGATGGTCAGGGATCATTAGAACAGTTCATTATAAATTCAAACAATCTTGAAGAAACCGGATTAAATATTGAGGCTAACAGTATTTTTGACCCCGCTTCCGGCGAAGACACTTCTATATTTATGATTCCGCCTACGGGGGATGCCCTAGGGAGGTCAGCTGATACGAATTTTTCTGGAGGGTATTTTGATATTTTAATAGCTAATGGCAATCCGCTTTCGGTAATAGCAGGCACGACCACTCATATTGATGGAAGAACCCAAACGGCATACTCTGGAAATACAAATTCAGGAACAGTTGGCTCAGGAGGATCAACGGTTGGAACTTCTGCAAATACGCTTCCGATCTATGATTTGCCGGAAATACAAATTCATAAAAACAATGGGGATGTGCTTCGCCTTCAGGGTATCAATACAACAATTAGAAATATTTCTGTCTTCGCAAATAATAATGCCGGAATTCAGGTTCTTGGAGGTTCATCAATAATTTCGAATACACTTTTGGGTGTTAGTGCGTTCGGATTAAATGCCGGTAATATAGATTATGGTATTGAAATAATTGGTGGATCGACCATAATTGATGGAAATTACATTGCAACAAACACCGACGCTGGTATAGTAATAGATGGCGGAACATCTACCATAATTCAAAATAATCATATAACTACGAATGGCGATGCTGCTTGTGACGATAATATTACGATTACCAACGGTTCGGGTATAGTGATTCAACAGAATTTAATTGAAAATGCTGCTTCTCTCGGTATTGATGGAGATGGAATTCCAGGAAACGTAGGTATATTAGGAAATACGATTATTGCTTCGGGGCAAAACGGGGGAAGTTGTAATGGAAATATAGAAAATGCGGGTATTCGACTTGACGGTAGCGATTCTTCGATAATCAACAATATTATTGCTTCAAATGGCGGGGCAGGAATTGTTTTGGCAGGAGGCAATACCTCTGGTAATCTAATTTCTCAAAACGCGATTTACGCCAACGGAACGATAAGCCCAGCACTTGGTATCGATATTGATGTAACTGACGGGTTTGGAGATGGGGTGACAATCAACGATGGCAATGATTCCGATAACGGCCCTAACGGAGCCTTAAACTTTCCTGTCTTATCAGGTGCCTATATAAGCGGGACTAACTTAATAATAGAAGGCTGGGCAAGACCTAATACTACCGTAGAAATATTTTTAACTGATATTAACGAAGGTACAGCTACAGCTGGAGATAATCAGCTAGGTAACTCGACCGATTATGGTGAGGGTCAAACATTTTTGGGAACATTTGTCGAAGGAAGTGCACTTGATACAAATTCAACCACATCATCCTATCTTGATGAAGATGGAAATACCGACAATACGAACAAATTCAAGTTCAATTTGGCCCTGCCCTCAGGGGTGACTTTGGGTGATTTCATCACTACAACCGCGACCCTTGGAAATTCTACCTCCGAATTCTCTCCGATTAGCATTTTGAAAGTCTATACCGTCATTACCAACAGAAGAATAACCTATAGGGTAGGGAAAAACTAACCCCTTCCTTACAGCTGTCGTATCATACTGCTTCATACATATTTATTAGGACGATTATTTATCATAAATCAGTTACTCATATTCATGCTAACCGTCCGAAATACGATAAACTTAAAAGCTTCTCGAAACAGAGATGGTTGGGGTAACTTCCTTTCCATGGAAACATCAATTAAAGTAAATCCGATTTGGAATGGACAGTCATTACGGTACCGATAAAATTTCGGATAGATGGTCAACGATGGCTTGATTTTACAGGAATTTGCTATTTAAAAGGTCTTTATCTTTACAGGGCGTCGACGAAACCATACAACTCTTTTTGCCATTTCAAAGTAAGGTATTTAAAGCAGAACCACATTCCACCTTTTCGTTTTCAAAGCACAATATTTCCATATAGCTTCATTATAAGTGAATGCAGAAACTAATAATCTGCGATTTAATAGATACCGATATTCACTATGATTACTCGCAACAATTTAATAAGTGCATATATCTAAGTTAGCTTGGCGAGATTTCGGCAACATACTTTATAATGAATCCTATAAATGGAAATAGTAAGACGGCCCAAATTAGGTCAGCCTATTCAATTCGAACGTCTTATGGAACCAAGACCCATATCTTGATAATACCGATTCACAATTTTTGAAAACCGCAAATAACTTTGGGTAGTCGTTTTGGGCTCTTCGCATTTGTACGCTGTCATCTTAACTGTTGGCGTGCATACTCAAATCAACAAAAGGTGGGTAATTAATTACATTATAGGGTATAGATTACCCTCCTTTCTAGAAGTGTTTTTCATAAGTTTTTATTGGGTTGATAGGTTTGCAAGTTAGCGAGTTTATTACACTTATCGACGATCGACGCTCCCAAATGAAGAACTGAAACTTCATTTTTTCGTTGGTATACCATAGTTATTGACCGTTACACAACAATTATTTTTTGCGCGGTCATACTAAAGGTAATTTCGTAATGTGTAATTGTGTCTTTACCCCCAAGTCACAAATTCATACCACCCAAAGCATGAGTAACTTAACCGAAACCAAAGTAATTCTTCATAACGGAGATCGAACTATTCTCAGGATGTTAATACATCCACTTCACTATGGCCAAAAGTGCCTTTTTTCAGGCACACTTTCCGGAAAAGCATTCAGTTTGGGAAACTTTTGAATTTAGAATTGTCTGTGTGCATATGCCCATTAAGCACAAAGAGGAATTTGAAAGGTTTGAAGTATAAAATTTTTAGCAAAGTCAACGTCATGAAACAATTAGTTTTATTATTTCTTTTTCTGATAACCGGGGCTGCCATGGCTCAAACCACGGTCACATTAGAAGATCAATGTAACTGCGATGTACTTAGTGGCACCGCGGTCTCAACTGCAGGTATGACGACCCCTTCCGGAGCAGCGATTGGTGATATCTATGTGAATACAAACACGGGAACCATCTATTTTTGGGATGGTGGATCTTGGGAATTGACTTCTTCTGACAGCCAGCAGTTGCAGTCTTTCAGTTTTGATTCTAGTTCAAATCAACTAACACTGATACTTGAAAACGGGGGTAGTATTTCGGTTGACCTTTCTAGCCTAAATAATTTAGGCACTGACGACCAGGCATTGACTCTTGCGGCCGGTAATATCCTTACCCTGGAAGATGGGGGCACGATAGACCTGACGCCATTTTTAGACAATACCGACGACCAACAGGTAACGGACTTCAGCCTCGACGACGCTACGAACCAATTAACGCTTACCCTCGAGGACGGCGGCAC
>LAZR01002566.1_pt1 | contig 10489 bp, 9 predicted proteins | sample 329461 | NCBI WGS metagenome assembly LAZR01 (sample SAMN03002196, study PRJNA259156) | marine sediment metagenome | biome: sea floor; feature: Hydrothermal impacted sediments; material: marine sediment; isolation source: Loki non-amplified sample from Loki's castle hydrothermal vent sediment ...
CAACAAGACCTGTTTTCCTTGGTCTCGAAAGTACTCAGCAATACTGGTTGCAAGCATCGCGCCGTGTAAACGCATTAATGGAGAATGATCAGCTGGTGAGGCTACTACCACCGAACGAGACATACCCTCTTCACCTAATATATCTTCGATGAATTCTTTTACTTCTCTTCCTCGCTCACCGATTAGTCCAACAACAATGACATCAGCTTCTGTAAAACGGGTCATCATGCCGAGTAAGACACTTTTACCTACACCACTGCCAGCAAACAGCCCCATACGTTGGCCTCGGCCGATACTTAATAATGAATTAATGGTTTGTACACCGACATCAAGGTGTTTTTTAATAGGAGAGCGAGCGAGCGGGTTAATAGGTTCACCATGAAGTGCTACTTTGTCATGGAGTTTTAACGGCCCTTTACCATCCAGTACTTTTCCAGCACCATCAATAACACGTCCAAGCATGCCTTCACCAACGGGTACCATCGAATCACTTCGAATTGGCCGAACTTTAGCGTTAGGCAATAAACCTCGCATATCCCCTGTCGGCATCAGAAAAAGGGTTTCTCCCGAAAAACCAACGACTTCCGCCTCGATGGGTTTTTGACCTTTGCCTAGAATTTCACATCGGCTCCCCATAGGTGCTTGAAACCCTACTGCTTCAAGGGTCAATCCAACCATTCGTGTTAACCGACCTTCTATGACAACATCAGTCTCATCATTTGAATCCAAACGACGTTGATATTGGCTCATTTTTTCTTGGAATTTCTGCTGACGATTAAGTTGACTCATTGTCTTCGTCTCTTTCATCACCGAGGACTTGTGTAATAATACTATTCAAACGTGCTTCAACCGTTGCATCAACACTGGTATCAGCAGTTTCTAGTCTTAGCCCACCACGAGTCAGTAAAGGATCATCAATCCAATGGTAGCGTTCTGTGTCGGTATCAAGTGATAAGCCTTTCTGAATAATGGCACGATCATCAGGATGTACATAAACGGTAATTTTTCGGTCGCTGATTGGCAACGCGCTCAATGCAGCACGCATTGCACCGATAACATGTTCAGGTTGATGTTTGAGTTCTCGTCGGATCAATTGCCTAGTCATGGTAATAGCTAAGTTGACGAGGTCTTGCTCTACTGTCTCATCCAACTCAGCTAAAGGTTGTTGCAATGTATCCAGTGCTGATGCGAGATAGCTTAGCTGCTGTTCTATATCTTTTTGACCCGCTTGCTGACCTGCCTCGAATCCCGCTTGGTGACCTTTTTCATATCCCTCTTTGTAACCTTCTTCTTGTGCTTGCTGTTGCAGCGCTTCTATCGCTTTAACATCAAGTTGTTTAGGGGCTTCTTCAACATCAGATACGGACACCATTTTCGGTGCCTGCCAACGTTTTATCGCATCAGCTATTTCATCAGCAGATAACACGTCTGACTCTTGAGTAACTAAGGTGTCATCAGATGAAGTCATCACCACCACTGCCACCTAACATAATTTCACCTTTATCAGATAAACTTCTAGCGGCAGTGAGAATGGCTTTCTGTGCGCCTTCAACATCGCTGAGGCGTACAGGTCCCATTGCTTCAAGATCATCTCGCATCATTTCACCTGCGCGTTGAGACATGTTCCTGATGAATTTTTCTTTCAATGCATCATCCGCCCCTTTCAATGCAAGCTGTAATTGATCGGTTTGGATTTCTCTCATTAAGGTTTGCATACCGCGATCATCAACATCAATCAAGTTTTCAAACACGAACATGAGGTCTTCAATGCTTTGACCTAGATCAGGTTCGCTTTCTTTAATTTTTTCCATGATGGATGATTCTGCAGAGCTATCAACAAAGTTCAAAATATCAGCAGCGGTTTTCAGCCCACCAACCATTGTTGTTTGGCCACCAGCACTGCCACTAAATTGTTTTTTTAATATTTCATTCAATTCAGTTAAGGCTGAGGGCTGAACACCATCTAAAGTGGCAATACGCAAGACGACATTGGCCTGATCGCGTTGCGGAAATAGTGACAATACATCGGCGGCTTGATCGGCATCAAGAAATGAACAAACAATTGCGATAATTTGGGGGTGTTCCAGCCGGATAACTTCATAGATACCTCTGGCATCCATCCACTTGAGCTGCTCAAGACCATTGGTATTACTGCCTGATAAAATGCGATCTAAAAGACTACCCGCCCGATCCTCACCAAGTGCTCCAACCAACATCTTACGTACATAGTCGTGCGATCCGATACCAAGCCCAGTTTCTTGCTCCACCGTATCGACAAAACTATTGAGTACAGACTGAACTTCTTCACGCGTGACATTTTGTAAAGTGGCCATAACTTGACCAATTTTTTGGACTTCTTTGGGTCCCATGTGCTTGAGAATAGAGGCGGCGTCTTCCTCGCCTATTGAGCGTAAAAAGACAGCTGCTTTTTCAGTACTGGTTAACTTTCTGGCTTCTTCGGCCATTAGGCGTCACTCGCTGTCCAATTTTTTACTACCTGCGCGACTAATGCGGGATCTTGCTGCACTAGACTGCGAACATTTGAAAGTTGCTCTTCCATTTGTGCAGAACCGGTTGTTAGTTTAGCAATGTCCTCACCACTCGCGCTAGCGTTTGCTAAGACTTGTTCAGGAGTCATCGTACTCTCATCGTCTCGATCCGTAACAGGAATCTTCATCATGTCTCTAAGGGCTGGACGAATGACACCAAAGATTAGGAAGAGAACCACTAGAGCACCACCGAGTTGCTTAGCTAAGCTCCATACCCATGGCTGTTCCCAGATAGGTGTTTCAGGCAATGCTTCGACTACCTCTGGTGCTAAGAATGGTGCATTCACAATATTCAAACTGTCACCGCGTGCTTTATTAAAACCGATAGCATCTGTTACCAGGGCATTGATTCGTGTCATTTCTGACTCGGTAAGCGGTTCAGAAGTCACCGTGCCATCAGCTCCCACTACTCGACGCTCATCGACTAACACAGCAACACTGAGCTTTCTCACATTGCCTGGGGCAACGCGGGTGTGACTGATCGTGCGATCTAATTCAAAATTTTTAGTGGTGCTTTTGCGTGTCGAACCTGGTGTCACGGTACTCGCTTGGCCATCTTCAGGCGTCGCTTGTTCAGGAGCGACTCCACCACCAGGCGGTTGATTGGCTAATGCACCAGGGACGCCAAATGGACCGCCATTTCCTACGCGTTCTTCTTCCTGTAACTGCTCACTTCTAATAGCCGTCATATCAGGGTTATAACTTTCATGTGTTTGCTCGGTCATAGTGAAATCTACATCCGCGACTACCTGAGCTCTAACACCATTTCTGCCCACAATCGGTGACAAAATATTTTCAATTCTGTCCATATAGAGCTTTTCGACCTTTTGCGTGTATTCCAATTGAGTATCACTCATCGCGACACCGGCTTCACGCTCTGGTTGAGTCAACAAATTTCCTCGCTGATCAACAATGGTGACATTGCCATTAGTCATATCTGGCACACTTGATGCCACCATGTGGGTAATGGCCGCCACTTGGGTTTGGTCTAATGTTCTTCCTGCATAGAGGTGAACGACAACAGATGCTGTTGGTTCTTTACGATCGCGAACAAAAACAGATTGCTTAGGAATAGCCAAATGAACACGAGCACTACGAACATTATTCAGTTCACTGATTGAGCGAGAAAGCTCTTCTTCCATTGCACGTTGATAGCGTGCGCGTTCTATAAATTGGCTAGTGCCAAACCCTTGATCTTGGTTTAGCATTTCCATGCCTAAGGCAGAGCTTCTTGGTAAACCCTCTGCTGCTAGCTTCATGCGTAAGCCTTGCAAGTCACCTGCAGGAACCATAACGGCACCTGTAGCGGGGTCGAGCTTATAATCCACATTCATTTGTTGCAGAACACTAACCACTTCTGATGATTCAGCTGGTTCCATGCTACTGAAAAGCACTTGATACGGTGGTGTTTGCGACCACAGCAACACATAGCCCCCCACAGCAATACTCGCTGCAATCGCCAGCAGAAACAGCATTTGTTTCACAACAGGTTGTCGTGACATATTCGCCTGCATTGCCCCCAGAGCTGTTGTTGGCAATGGCTGTTGGGGAGTATTGGGATTGGTGGTGGCTAGTGCATTTTCCATAGAAATTCTCTTTTCATACTACAGTGAGATTAGATAGACATCCGCATGACTTCTTGATAAGCCTCAACCAGCTTATTTCTCACTTGAAGTGTCGCCTCGAAAGCCACACTCGCTTTCTGGGAAGCAATCATTACATCAGCTAAATTGACATTCGGATCTCCCATTTCAAATGCCGTTTTCATACTGCCTGAAGTCTTTTGTAAGTCATTTACCCCATCCACAGCATTTTTCATAATGTTGCTGAAATTCACGCGGTCACTATTCGTTCCATCTTGCATTGGCAACGGTTGTGTTGCAGGTGCCGCTTGCGACTGAAGTGCCCGCATTTGAGTTAACAACTGGTTTGGGTCAATAGCTTTGATCATAATTCTTTTACTCCATACAAAATGGTGACATCTCTGTCTTTTATGCAGTCTTCTTGCCAAGTTTTTCTGGAATATCTACACCAAGTTCACGAAACCGAGCTATTTTGTAACGTAACGTCCTTTCACTGATGCCTAGCTCTTTCGCCGTCAATCGTCGACTTCCAGAATGTTTTTCTAAGGTGTCGAGAATATGACGTTGCTCTTGTGAACGAAGATCATGTCCTTCTGGCTCACTAATATGTGATTGTTGGTTTTCAATACCAGAATGACTAGTAACGCTAATGGTATTCGTTAACTCACCCGTTACCGCTCCCAGCACAATGTCATTTGCTGAGATTGTCTGGCCTGTCTGCAATATCAAAGCGCGTTGTAATACGTTATCTAATTCACGTACATTACCTGGCCAGCTATGTGAAAGTAGACTTGCTTGAGCACTAGAATCCAACTGCGGAGCAACACGGCGAGCATGACTAGCATGTTTAGTAAGTAGGCGATTCGATAATGGCAAAATATCATCTACTCGCTGTCTTAATGGCGAGATTTGTAATGGAAAAACATTTAGACGGTAAAATAAATCTTCTCTAAAACGCCCTGCTTGCACTTCATCACGTAGCGTTCGGTTCGTGGTTGCCAACACTCTGACATTCAAAGGAATCACTTTTCGGCCGCCAATTCGCTCTACTTCACGTTCTTGCAAAACACGTAGCAGTTTCGCTTGCAGAGACAAGTCCATCTCCGAAATTTCATCCAACAAAATCGTGCCGTTGTTTGCTTGCTCAAACTTTCCTGCATAGGCTTGACTAGCCCCGGTGAAAGCACCTTTTTCATAACCAAATAATGTCGCCTCCAACATGTTTTCAGGTATGGCCGCACAGTTAATCGCTACAAAAGGTTGATTTGAACGAGGGGAATGATGATGCAGATAACTGGCAAGTACCTCTTTACCCGTTCCACTTTCTCCATTAATCAATACCGTTGCATCTGTTTCGGCAACACGGCGAGCAATCGCCTGCAAGTCAATAGATGACTGAGCATAAGCCACCATATCGCCTTCATCTGTTCCAAGATCACTGATGTACTGCTGAACACGTTGAATCAACGCATCTGCTTCAAAGGGTTTCAAAAGATAATCGGAGGCCCCTAAATGCATGGCATCTACTGCACTCTGAACCGTACCATAGGCCGTCATCATGACCACAGGCAGATCAGGCATCATTGCTTTTGCACGCTTGAGCAAGGTCTGGCCGTCCATCGGCTGCATTTGCAAATCACTCAACAGTAGTCCCACAGGTTGGCTAGCAATCTTGTCTAATGCAGATTGACCGTGCTCCATTCCTTCGACTCGATACCCAGCTAATTCCAGCGTATCGCAAACGGCATGACGTAAACTTGCGTCATCTTCAACAACTAAAATCATAGATTGGTTCATAGCGCTACCCCGTTTACTGACTGACTCTTATTCATTTCAGTGACAGTATTTTTAGACAGTATTGGAAAAAATAATTGGATGGTCGTGCCCTTTTGTGGCTCGCTATCTATCAGCAAAGAACCTCTATGCGCATTGACGATCGATTGCACCACAGCTAAGCCTAGGCCAGTACCATTTGAGCGAGTAGTGAAAAATGGCGTTAAGATATTATCTAAGTCGTGCTTTTCAATGCCGCACCCGTCATCTTCAACTGACAAACAGATACTCGAGTGGCCATTAGTGGCGTTGACCAACTTAGTACGAATAAAGATGTGACCGTTATCCGCGCAAGCATGACGAGAATTAGTAATCAAATTGCTAAGAGCACTCATCAAGGCAGATTGACTGCCGAGAATATGAATATCGTCGTTTAATTTATGATCAATCGAGACTGACACCCTATGCTCACTCTCATTAGATGCTTCTTTTACCTCAGTCAATAAAGCCGATATGGATACAGGTGAAGGTGATGCAAGATTGCCATTTGAAAAGGCAAGCAAATCTTTAATAAGTTGTTCCATATGACTGAGACTATCTTTCATTTTGATCGCAAAACGCTGTTTTACTTGCTCATCGACTCCCTGTTTAAGGAGAGGTGATAAATACAACATAGCGGATGACAATGGGGTTCTGATCTGATGGGCTAATCTAGCGGTCACCTCGCCAATCGTTGAAAGACGTTGTAAATGAGATACTTTGCTCTGCAAAGCTCGTGTTTCAGTGACATTTTGCAATAAGATAATTTGACCTGGTTCGTCACCTAGCGGTGTTGTAGATATATGAACTAATCGCCCATCGGTAAGGGATACATCATGACCGTCGTTTGGCTGGGGATTAAAGGCGCGATCAATAATGTTGATCCATCTTTCTCCAGAGAGAGGCTCACCAAGCAGTTCAATAGCGGCTTGATTCGCTTCCTGAACAATGCCTCGACCATCAAGAACGATGACACCTGCAGGAAGTGCGGCCAGTAGTCGACCATGTCGATTAGCCAAGCTATCTTCAGTTATGTTGTTGTCAGGAGACGGTTGTTTGGAAGTTCTATTCGCTGTAGATGAATGTGCGAACGTGTGTGATGCGAATGCCTGCGATTGAACTGGCTGATACTCTTCACGATCGGCAGATAATTTTAAATTCATTGTTGATACTCCACATACAAGTCACTCTGTAGAGTGGGTATAAGCAATTACCGTGCCCAGTATTTATTTACTTTATAATCATATAGTTAACGCCGACATCATGTTCTTGTCAAAAGCTTGGCACCTGATATCATTCTGATTCTCTTTGAATGCCATATTTACGCATTTTTTCAACCAGTGTTGTTCTACGCATTTTTAATTTCGTTGCTGCGTGTGCAACAACCCCCTCTGCTTCATCAATCGCTTGCTTGATCAGGAGATACTCAAGATTCGCTAGATGCTCTTTTAGATCAATGCCGTCCTCAGGTAATGAAATAGTTTGAGTCGATAGGCTTTCGTTGTTATCTGTTACCGAAGATTCGTTTACAGAACGATTGGCGTCACTATCTTTCGACGTTTTTTCTGGAAGATTCCGTGGTGCTTGCTGCATAGGTGTATCAGCAATAATGGCACTCAACTCATCAGATAGCGCATCTCCTTCCAACTGATACTTTTCGGGTAAGTCATCAAAATCCACTTGTCCGTATGGAAATAAAATAACTAATCGCTCAACTACATTGGCTAATTCCCTGACATTACCTGGCCATGGGTAACGACAGAGGGAGGTAATAGCGGCGGGGGTAAGTCTTATGGTGCCACGGCTTTCGTGTTCAATGCGTTTAATAAGCTCGTTAATGAGAAGAGGAATATCTTCTGGTCTATCTCTAAGCGCTGGCATTTCGATTGGAAAGACATTGAGACGGTAAAATAAATCTTCACGGAAACGACCATCGTTAATATGATCTTCTAGATTACGATGGGTCGCAGCAATCACTCTCACATTGGCAACTTGTGTTTTATTACTTCCCACTTTCTCAAAGGTTCGCTCTTGCAGAACACGTAATAGCTTAACTTGCATCGGCAGTGGCATATCACCAATTTCATCTAAGAATAGTGTGCCACCCTCGGCCATTTCAAAGCGGCCTTTACGTGCCGTTATTGCGCCGGTAAAGGCGCCTTTTTCATGACCAAATAGTTCACTCTCTAGCAGCTCGGCAGGAATAGCGCCACAGTTTACAGGGACAAAGGGTTTATCTCTACGGGATGAAAAATGATGTAAGTTTCTGGCAACCACCTCTTTACCCGTACCAGACTCACCCAATATCAGAACATTAGCCTCTGAGTCAGAGACTTGATCAATCATTTTTTGTACAGACTTGATTAAGCGGCTATTACCGACGAGTGAGCGAAATAAATTCGTATCACTGGGGCCGTCGACTGACATACCTTTGTATATCGTTGCCTGTTGCAGCGCATTACTTAATTGAGGATATTTAATGGGGAAACGCAATGAGCCGATGGTGCCGGGAAAGTCGATACTTTCACCGTTTGATGATTCCAGCGTAAAGACCGGCACACGTGCATCATGATTGACCAGTTCTCGTAATAACTGTTTTGTTTGATGACGATCTTCACAATCGCCCACAATCGCCATCACGATGTTATCGATCTCATCCACCTCATCTAACCAAAATTCGGTTTGTTTGATGACGAGGGGCTGACAGTTAATGAACTCAATGAGTGTTGTTAACATGTCGCATCGGTCACTATCTTTTTCAATGACCAACACACTATTTGCACTCATACCTACCCCAACTCAAATAATAATTTAGAATTTATCTACACGGTGTAAAACTAGATTTTTATTGAGTTAAGCATGTTTGCGGAGGGATTGTCAAAAAAATGGCGGTAATAAAAAAGGCCAGCCTTCAATTACGAAACCAGCCTAGTTTTCGCTATAAGCCGAGGCGACTTTTTTACTCTTGTTGAAGTGACTCAATTCGAGCTTAATTGATTGATGTTCCTGCTTGCACAGCGCTTCAACTGATTGATTTTTTTCTATTATCTTTGCAATGACTATCTGGTATTGCTGACTATTTTCACCGATAGTCAATGGAAAGGCACGTTCAATGTCTTGCAGGCGCGTGTCATTGAGTTGGGCAAGCTCTACCCACTCCTCTCGCTCAGCAGCACTAAGCATCTGTTCTGTTAATTTTAATATGCGAAGTAATATAACTTTATCCGTCATCTGCTATTGATACTCGGCAGGAATACCATCCCAGCCTTCTTTTATTTCTTGCAGCAGACCAGTCACTTCATCAAGAATGGCCACATCGTTATTTAAATTAGCATCAAGTAAACGTCGAGTCATATAGTCGTATAAAGAATCTAAATTGGCGGCTATATCGCCACCCTTTTCAGCATCTAGACTACTTTTCAACCCTTCAATTATCCGTATACACCACGATATTTGATGACCTTTTTCAGCGATATCATTTCGCTCAATGCAACCTTTTGCAGTGGATAAGCGAGCAAGTGCGCCTTCCATTAACATTTGAATAATTCGATGGGGTGACGCGTAATTAACTTCTGACTCTATGGCGCTTTTACCATAACCTTCCAGCGCTTTTTTATTTACCATTACCTAGAACTCCAGTCATCAGCCGTTGGGTTATTGGATTCAGTTATTATTATTCAATGAATTTAGCTGAGAAATCAAATAATTTCCCTGTGACTGCAAACTACTTACCAGCGTATCCATGGCAGAATATTGGGCACGGAGTCTTGACTCAACTGACACAAGTCTTGCTTCAGATCGAGTCTGAGCATCTAAATTAGCATTTAATCTAGAATCCAAACCTTTTTCTTTTGAATCAATCAAGCCATCTGTTTGTAGCCAGCCATCCGCAAGTGTATTGAGTCGATTAGCAAATCCCTCGCCCTCTGCCGAAAACATATTAACAAACGAATTGAAATCGGTATCAAGTAACTTTCCAACCGCATCCTCATCCACATTCATCTTGCCATTTTTATCAACCGATACACCAGCTTGGATCAGGTAAGACATGCTAGATCCTGTAATACTGGCACCAGAATTCAGTACATCACGTACTTGGCGTTCGATTGCCAACAAGCTACTGTCAGCTTCTAACTGACCTTTACGTTGTGTACCAATTTCAGTCATTAATGCATTATAGGCACTAGCAAACTCATTGACTGACTCAATGATCGCTTCGTCATCTCTGGTAATGGTAAGTGTAGAACTGCCGACCTCTTTCAAATCTAAGGTTACACCATCGATAGCATTCGTGAGTGTGTTTGAAGCGCTAGTAACGGTAAAACCATCGATCTCCACAACAGCATCAGTTGCCGAAGTAATTGAGCTCAAATTTTGTGTACCACCCGCACTATAGACAAATGCAGAAAGCCCCGTTGTATCGGTGTTATTACCATCACTATCGCCACTAACGGCAACACTAACTGTATTCTCAGTACCAGTCTCATCTGATGTTAAGACTAATCTTGACCCCGCATCATCAGTGATGATGGAGGCGGTTACACC
>LAZR01002567.1_pt1 | contig 10488 bp, 9 predicted proteins | sample 329461 | NCBI WGS metagenome assembly LAZR01 (sample SAMN03002196, study PRJNA259156) | marine sediment metagenome | biome: sea floor; feature: Hydrothermal impacted sediments; material: marine sediment; isolation source: Loki non-amplified sample from Loki's castle hydrothermal vent sediment ...
TGACAATTGTGCTCAAAATACCAGATCTAGTAGATATAAGTATACAAGATGTTAATTCGAAGATCTCAAATTTACAAGATCAATTAAATGGAATAAATCAAGATGTTTCAACATTAAAGGCTAGACCCGTTGCCGTTGCGGCTTCTGCAGCACCTAGCGGTCCACCTGGGAGTCCGCCTGGAGGTCCAGCGAGAGCACCACCACCGCCTGGAGGTCCAGCGAGAGCACCACCACCGCCTGGAGGACCGGCGAGAGCACCACCACCGCCTGGAGGTCCCAGACCTGGACCTGCTCCCCGACCTGCGCAACCTGTATCGCTTAGAGGGGCAATCATGGGCGAGTTGAAGTCACTTTTTAATAAAAGAAGAGCTCAATCTGGCTAATTAGCACAGACTTCTACCAAATCTGGTTAATCACTGAACCCCAAAGTCTAAAAGCTTTTTTTCTGCCTTAATTAAATTCGATATCGGTTACTTATTAAGCTCATGTTTTAGCTTTGCAGAAGAAATTCTTTAAGTGGGGTAAATTTAAACTTTAAACTCTACTCCACAATTTAAAAGCCTTTCCTTAATTTCATTTTTATTTTTTAAAGGATTGTTGCGTAGTGCTATGAATTTTAAAGAAGATAAATGATAGATCGCTTCTGGGAGAGTCTGGATTTGATTATCCTCCAACCACAGATATTCTAAAGAAGTTAAGCCCCCAATTGCCTCTGGTAGATTAGCGATGTTATTCCCACTCAATTCTAAAACGCGAATCCGACTTAAATTTCCTATAGAATCGGGCAATACGTCTATTTGATTTCTATTTATATCAATTGTCTCTAACCACGTGAGTTTTGTTAATATCTCAGGAAACTCTTTAAATTGATTATTATCAAGGTTAAGAAAGGTTAAATCCCTCAAATTAATGAAAGAGTCTGGAATCGTTTGAATTTGATTATCGTGTAAACTGAGATGTTGAATATGTCTCATGTTTTCAATGTTGTCTGGAATCGTTCTTAATTGGTTGTGATACAAAAGAAGGGCTGTAAGGTTTGGAATATGTATGATTGATTCTGGTATCACAAGAAACCGATTATATCCTAAAGATAAAGTCTGTAAAGAATGTAAGCGTGACATAGAAGTGGGGAGGGTAATCAGCCAAGAGTGATTTAATATCAACTTTTCAAGATGTCTTAGATTTGTTATAATTTCAGGAAACGGCTCAAACTCTCTATCCGATAAATCAAGATTCTTTAGAGAACTGGAATTTTCGCCAATTACATCCAATTCATCGCTACTAAAGTACTCCATGTAGCCTTCAATGATTAAAAACTTAACGACAGGTTCAAACCCGCTTTCAAACCGTTGAGCAATCTCCTCTTTAAACACTCTCCTTGCCACCGGATCACCTGCCTCAGTGAGTCTCTTTAACAAAGGGAAGGCAAGGTTCCTGTGAAGCATCCTTGTATCATACTGGTTTTCAGCCCATACTTGCAAATTAGAGCAGTGAGCCCAAAACTCCGTCTCAGGAGGGATGCCCACGTTCTCCCCCCCGCTTGCTTCCATATGTTTATCGAGTTGCCCTTCCATCTCATCGACCGATTCTATTGACTCCAACTCTTTAATTTCGTCCAAGTTTTTTCTCAATAGAATATAGGAGCATTGGATAAACTTTTCCCCCCTGACATAAATAACAGTCTCGTTCTTTATGATTCGTAAAGAAATAAAATCATTTACTCTAAATTTTGCCATTATGCCAATTCAATTTAAAATAAGGTAGTAGCGATTACTTATCATTTTAATATTAAGAGTATTAGAGATAATTAATTCTTTATAAAATGATATTTTGAAGAGTGACAATTCCTAAATTTGTTTCTTATGTGAAAGTAGTCTCTTTCCAGTTAGTTTTATATGATATCCAGAAAAAATTGAGAGAAAAACAATTATTTAAGTCTATATTAAAATTCACTAAACCATAACGTTCATAGCTCTTAAAATACGAAATCTCAAATTATTATATGTAATTAGATGGTTTTCTTTATTATCTTATTAATAAGTATTCATCCTTAATTAATAATAAATTTAAAAACTAAATAAAAAAATATAATATGGTATAATATTAAAGTCAAAATTATAAAGTGGTTTAAAACGCAGCAACTATTTAAAAAATTGCATCAAAAGGATATGAAAGAAATAAAAATACTTGGTAAAGAATGGAATTTAGCTGAAATTTTAATGAAAAATAAGATAATCAATAACAAAACACAATACAACAGATTAAGAAAACCTCAACTTATCGAATATTTAATAAATTTAGTTTTAACATTGTCTAACGGAAATAAAAAAAGATTTCTAATAAATGTAGATGAACAAAAAGAAGATACAATAGAAATCCATAAAAATATTAAGAGAAATAAAGAGGAGAGTGAAAAAAATTTAAATTTTCTTTTAAAATGCTCAAAAATAATCAAAGAAGAAATAATTAGCAATGACGATTTAGATTTGATAATGGAAGACGGTTTCAATGAAGTATTTCTCTCCCCACAGCTAAGATTTAATGAGGATATCATTAATTATCTTTTCGAGTTTTTTATTAAAATTAAGAAAGAATCAAAAAATATTTTTGACCTTGAATTGAATAACAAAAATATATCGAAGAATTTTAAACTTAAGAATATTGTTAGTAGTTTACATAACCATTTCGCTGAAAAAGTAGAAAATCTGATAGATATCTTCAGATCTGAAGAGTTTCTTTTAATTATACTAATTTATTATCTTTATAAAAAGTTAAGAGAGGAAGTGTATAAGACATATGATTGTATTGAATTAAATGAAGAGGATTTAAGCATTTTCGATGAAAAGTTTATAGAAATTATTATAATCGTCTATAATTTTTTAAACAAATCAAGTCAACTTGATTTAAACCTAGAAAATTTTGAGGATTTGTTAAATTCCTTTTGTGATAAAGGTTATAAAGAACTTGAATTAAAATTTCATCCTTTTCCTTGGACATGCTATTGAGGTGTATTAATTGCAAAATCCATTACCTGCTTATATTTCAAGACCTCGAAGGTTTTTTTATCCTAATCAAAATAGATTAATTAGAGGATATTGGACTATTTCTAATGCACCTTTTTTCCCCATATTACGCGCGGACGAATTAAGTCAATCGAATTGTGCCAAAAAGTTTAATTTTATGTATCTTTGTGGTGCTGACATAACTAATATACCTGAGTACCGACAATATTATAATGACCAGCAAGGTAGACCTTTTTTTTTTGGGTATATGGGAAGTGAGAGAGCTTTTAAAACCATAGTAATTAAAATACTTTCTGGAATTACTCATAATCAAAACTACAATCAATTAGCATATATTAATCCTAGAAATAACCATCAATGGATCCAAACTCTAAGAGATGAGGTAGAGCTTCAATTTGGTGGTTTAAATTCTCAGCTTTTATTAGAAGATTTATTAACATTCTTTATAAGATTATACGATAATAATGGGCTTCAAAGATTTTTAGATCATCCAGAAAAGATATTATTCAAAGCAAGAGTTTTTTGTAATAGAGTTTTTCTTAACCCAAACAATCATAACCAAATTTTTACAATAAATACAAATATTGAAAGACACGGGCAAACTCATAATGTAGATATGAGATGGATTGGAGAATTTCCTTTATTGGATAATGTTGATATAATTGATCTTGAATCTAGAGAAATTTTTGAATTGTTTTATTTTAGAGAAGACTTTCTTCAACCAAAACCATCTTGGACTATCGGTACTCTTTTGGAAGATACTCCACAAAGACATGATTATATTTTGTACCATAACTTATCCCATAAATTATGGTTAGATAGATTATTATTATGTAATTTAGATCCTTCACAGCAATTAAATTTCGAAATTGATATAGCATTTCAATCAGTATATCGCCCCTTCCTTCCCAATTTTCTAACTAACCAGATAAATAATAGTGATTGGTTAACTTATTTCTCAAGTTTTAATCTTAGACTAGAGACTATTGATCAAACATTTTTAATCACTCAAGATTATTCTAACGACACAGTACGGGCTTTAATTTATTCACATCTTGCCTTTAATCAAAGATTCTGGGATAATGTATTTATTGAAAATCCTTGCACAAATAGCCCTCGTGATATGTATTGTAATTTTTATAATCATTGTGGTCGCAAATTCAATAATCAAGTCGTCCCCGTTAATTTTAGACGAGAAGTATTTGATTGGCAATGTGCACTTAAAGACCATATTACTATGGAAGATGAACTTCAATACACAATAGGGGAATTTTTACCACAGACACCAAGTTTCTTTCTAAATAAAAATCAACTATGGGTAGGACAGATTACTAGTGTAAACAATAACTTAGTAGAGTTTGATTTACACCAGAATGTAGTAAATCTAATTCCACCAAATAGAAGTTATTTATTCTTACAATGGACTCCGTTCTTTTATTATCCGTTATCTGCATATTGTAGAAGCACGAATCGAGCACGTCATTATTCATTTGAAATCAATATTCAAAGTGATGAATGGAGAAATTGGTTTAACTTATCTGTAGGAAGAAATATTTTAATTCTTGATTTTGATGAAGAATTAAAAAGAAATGATTTAATTAAACAAAGATCACTCTATTATCTTTCTACATATTCTCCCCGTCTAGGAAGAACAAGAGGTCAAATTCAACCCCCAACACCACAAGAGATCCGTGGAGCAAGATTAACTCAAAGAGGAACAAGAGCAAGTGAAGCCACTTATGGAGGAGGTGTAACTTTTATTTGAGTATAAACCAACAAGCATCAACATCGCTTCAAAATTATATTCAAAATTCAACATTATTTGGAAATCAAACTGATGCGTTTAATTTTATTTCTAATTCAGGTTCTTTACTAAATAATATTCAGCTACCACAAAGGAATTTAAATATAGAGGGTTTTTCAATCACAGGACCCCCAGGGACAGGTAAGACGTTTGTAATCTGTGTTGGGACTCTAGCTTTTTGTTTAAATTCGGTAACGAATAGAGTTTTAATATGTACAAAAACTAATGCTGCTTCGCATCGTATAATTGATGGATTTTTGAAAATATTTAATCATTTAAATCTTAATCAATTTCAAACTAATTTTTTAGTCAGATTAGCCAATGATAACAATCAAAGAAATTCATTTCCAAATTACATTCAAATTTACAGTCACTCACCATATCACCCAACTAATGTTCGTGTTCAAAGCATAAATATGAGAGAACATGAAGAATATATTAGAAATACGAGGATATGGGTTGGAACAATATATCAGGGTGAAAAATTTCTTCGGAGAGTTAGAATTTCTCCGAATTTAGTTTTATTTGATGAAGCAAGTCAATTAAATCCCCCAGAAGTAAGTTTAGTATTATCGAGATGTAATCGTCTTAATTCTGTTGGATTTATTGGTGATCCACATCAATTATCCCCAATTGGCAATATTGACCGTTTAACAAGAGATATAATGTCCTATTTAACAGGATTAATTCCTCATATACCTCAGAGAATAAATCGAACTACAACTTTAAATTACCAAATGAGAATGAATCCGACAATAGCGGAATTATCATTCGCATTTGGAAGATATACTATTCAGATCCATAATCATCCAAATACACAAAATGAATTTTTAAGTAATAGTTCAAATTTTACACCACCTAAAAGCATTAGTCAAAATTTAAATGATATTCTTGAATCAAATAATGTTGTTATTATTTTAGATACAACACCATTAGGTACTCTTGCAAGTTCTCAAACAGCTTTAGGCACATCACAATTCAATCCAATTGAAGCCGAAATAGCTACAGCTATTTGGAATCTTTTAAGATTATCATATCCTAACTTAGATCAAAACCAGATTAAGATAATATTTCCATATAGAGCTCAAAGATTTCAATTTCCTAATCCCATTTTTCAAAATGCTGGAACTGTCGATAAATTTCAAGGTCAAGAAGCCCAAGTAGTTATCTTATCATTAGTAAAATCAGATATACTGGGAAGTTCAGAATTTCCTGGTGATCAAAATCGTTTAAATGTTAGTTTATCAAGAGCAAAGAAAAAATTGATAATTATTGGAAATCGTAGAGCTCTGACATCAACTAATCCACAGAGTTTTAATCCAATTTTTAATTTTCCTACATCAAGGAATAATGCAGTATTTATATCAGTTAACAATAATTTAATGACTGAATTACAAAATTATACTTAATTAGCGGAACCAAAATGGTCTCATATAAATTGTATTATATTAGAGAAAATGAGGAGATTTTAAAAAATATTTTAATTAAGAGTGAATTCTTAAAAGATTTTAAAAAAGTCTCTGAAGAAAGTGAAAATAAACTTATTAAAGCAAAATATTCCGTATTTTTAACACGTTTCAAAGATCTTTCTTTTAATTTAGGGGAAGAAGGCAAAAACCTTGGGACATTTTTATTTAATTTTAATTTTCCTATACCTGGAGCTGACGCAACATGGATAAAACTAGAATGTGCTTTAAATTTGAGCTCTCTAAAGAAAATCTTATTTCTTCAATACAAGCAACCCTCATCTTTATCTTTTTTCAATGAAATACTTTTAAAGCCATTTAAACATAAGGAACCACTTGCTAAAAACATAGATTTGAAGAGTAAAAAGCTTATAAAGCTATATAAATCTATTAAGGAAATTATTGAATCAAGCTCAAATAATTCAGTTAAATTACATAGAATCATAGCTAAAAAGTTGGAATTGGGAGGAATGTTATTTAATGAGGGTAATTTTCAAGGTACAGATGATGAATTATCAAATTTAATTCCAATTATAAAAAAAGATGCTTCAGAAGTTAAAGTCATAACTTTTAGAATATTTTTCAATGAAGTAAAAGAAAGAAAAACAGTTACTTTAAGAATTGATTTTTATGGTAAGTTATTGATATATGGGAATCATTCAAAAAAAATAATTAATCAAATTCTAGACAAGATAGAAGAAGCCATTATCAACTTGTAATTTATTAGGATCTTTATTTTAGAAATATTTATGTCTGATATTAGAATAGTTAGGAGTGAAAAGGATTCAATCATTGTTTTTAAAAGTGTTTTAGGTAATGAGATTCCCTTATATGAATTTCCCCCATTATTAACACCAAGATGTGAAATATGTCAAGCACCCACTTCGTTGAAGTATTGTAGGTATCATAAATCCTTAGAAATGAATGGATTTCCAAGGTTAATAAAATCAATAGATATTTTGGGTTATTATTCTACTGATTTTGAAGGAAATCCTAAGAATCCATTAACAAAATTAATCCAAAAAGTAAAGAAGGAATATATTGAGGAAGAAATAATTAACATATTTACTAAAGTTATAAAATTTAGAATTAAAGAAAGGGTCTTAGATTTTAATTTAATCACGTATGTTCCCTCAAGAGAAAAACACTTATCATTGAAAAAAATCTCTTTAGAAGTTTCAAGAGATTATAAATTAAAATTAATACCTTCAGAAGAATTCATCATTTTGAAAAATATTGGTCTAACAAGGGATATTTCTGACTATTATAAAAGAAAAGAATTTGTGAATGAAAAGTTTAAAAAGAAGGATTCGATAGAAACGGATCTTAACATCTCTGGAAAATTATTAATAATTGATGATATAATCAATACTGGTTGGACGGTTTCCAAGATTGCATCGATTCTAAAAGAAATTTTTCCTAATCTCTCAACTATCGAAGTATTTTGTCTAGGAAAAGTTTTGCCAAAAGGAAAAATCCTCAATTCAAACTTAACATTTAAGTAATTATTGAGATTTTTAAGTAATGGAAAGAAAAAGCAATTTAGGGATAAGGATGAATTTTCTTCAAATGTTTTTTATGATTTGGATTGTGTTTTGATTAATTATCACAATGAGAACACTCGTGGAATAATTCCCCTAAGCCGCGTTTATTCGCCATATGATCTTTTAAACCCTATTCATTTTTTGTTCTAATTTACAGTGAGGACAATTATACAAATTGATGCAAATATCATGTTTGTTTGATGAATGTTTCAATAAATTACTATTTGATTTTGTTATGTTGTCACAATGAGAGTAACCATATTATTTCACTCCCACGTTATGTGTAGGAATTTTTTTTGACTATCTTTGCCAATTGGCCATATTTCATATTCATTATCGTTTTCTGATTAGCCAGATGACCCACCTTACTCCAAGAAGGAAATTTGGTTATGCAAATATTGTTAAAAAGATGAACAATCTCTTATCCTTAAAAGACTAAAAGAGAATTTAAAACACTACACCTAATTGTTCCTTGTTTTATATGATTAATCCTATATTTTTGAAAAGTGATATAAATAGACTAAAAACTTTGTAGGTAGTTTAGTACACGATCTTTAAGGCTTTCTTTAATAAAGATATAAGGTAATTCTTTTATCATTATTGAATTAATATTGGATTCAAATAAATCACTAAACCTAGGAATATTATGATCATCGAAATAGATATAAATATGTTCTGTATCCATGGGGTTGAATGGTTTAAATTTTGCTAATATAACATATAAATCATCTGGAGCCAGAGAAAGGCTGTCTATAATTTTTTCTTCAAGATTCGATTTAGCAGATAGTATAACCTTATCTCTTTGCATTTGAGTACCGATTTTCTGTTGAAACTCATACTGGGTTTTCCATATTGATTTCATATATTCTCTATCAAAAATTTGCTTACATAAATTTTTAGTACGATCATCTTGTTCTCTTTTTGATTTAAACAAATTTACGATATCATGATCGTCTCGCAACTTGGAATTAATAGATTCAAATGAAAAATATTGTTCTTTTAATTCAGGTTCAATTTCAATTAAATAATTCATATACCTACGAATTAAAGAAGTATAATACGATACTACGTGATGATTATATACCCACATATACATGGCATTTCGTCCATAAACCAAATTTGATATAACGCTCAAAGCTTTGGATGAAAGTAATAATTTTTTGTTAAATGCCATGTATGAAAAGATTATCCTCTCTTTATCTATAGATATCAAACCCTTTACATCAGTCATGATAGAATCCCTCATCAGATAATCCAATTTATCAACATCGATATGAGAATTTAATAGATGAATTAGAGGATTTTTATTACTATTGGGATTTGTATCTTCATATTCTATTCCAAGAATCATCCTACAGAATAAGTCTTTATCTATATTTAATGAATTAAATTTTTCATTAAAATTCTCTAAGGCTACCACACAACTCATTAATTCATGTGGAGCAGGAGCGATATTGTTATCAATGAAGGACAAATTATATGGCATTAATTTGGTCTTGCATTTCTCTACATCAAAAAACCCTTCTAAGGCATGTGAAAACGGAGCGTGTCCAATATCATGGAGTAAACAAGCATACTTGACCGTATTTTTTAACTGCTCAGTATCATGATAAACACTTTGTTGTATTAATCTTTCATAGACTAGCAACCCCAGATGCATTACGCCTAGTGAGTGTTCAAATCGTGAATGATTTGCGTTTGGATATACAGCGTGGGCAGTTATCTGTTTAATCCGCTTTAACCTTTGAAATAACGGTGTGTCAATGAAACTATTATCCATTTCATTAAATGAAACATAACCATGAACTAAGTCTCTTATAATTTTCATTCCAGAGTTGAATTAGATATTTTTTTTGCTATGACGTTATTTAAAATTGATATAGTCTTCTCTGAAAGATTCCAATTTATGTGTTGTTGTATTTCAGGTTTAATTTTCTCTGAAAATTTAAGAAAAATTTTTTCTTTTCTATGTATATGCTCTATAAAATTATTTGAGATCCAGTACCATAATTCATTTGAGATCGTTTCTCCTCGAATATTTCCATCCACTCGGCACCCATGAAAAACCACAGTACTCTTAATTTTTTCATTTTTTAAAGCAATGACAATTTCGTCAAGGTCACTAAAAAGCTTTTCATATTCTGTTTTCCCTCCAGTAGCGTATAAATAATTAAAAAGTAGCTGTGTTGGATTAATAATAACACTCTCATTATTCTCTATCTTTGTGGAATTTTGCATCTTTTTATTCATTGATTTTTTTTAATAAAAATAATTAGTTTTAACATAATATTAAGATTACTATTGAAAAAATGCTAAGCTAAAAATAAAATATCCATATTTAAACAAAAAAAGGAGGAGAGATTTGATTTTTGGGTTTTTCATTGATTTCTTGTATTTACTCAAATCCATAAAGTTGAGACAACCTATAAAATAAGCTATATTTCTTCATTTTAATATTTATGTGAGGAAGAAATTAATAAAAATTATTAAAATAAAGATATAAATGTATTATCTAGAATTCTAAAAAACCAGGATCATCAAAGATCTCGTTGATTTTTCTTTCTTTTTTGATTTTTGTTTCACTTTCTGCAAATAAGGATTCCTCGTCTGTCCTTAATCCTCTCTCTAGTTCTTCTGATTCAAGTTTTATT
>LAZR01002569.1_pt1 | contig 10486 bp, 8 predicted proteins | sample 329461 | NCBI WGS metagenome assembly LAZR01 (sample SAMN03002196, study PRJNA259156) | marine sediment metagenome | biome: sea floor; feature: Hydrothermal impacted sediments; material: marine sediment; isolation source: Loki non-amplified sample from Loki's castle hydrothermal vent sediment ...
AGATTAAGTTGTTTCTCAACTGCTAAATGAATTAGAGCCCTACCAACACATCCTTTAGATATAACTCCAATTTTTAAAGGTGTTCCTTCAGGTCCTTTTAACTGCGGTATTTGAGGTACTAAGTACTTTGCCAAATTTACATAACAAAAATTATTCCATATTAATTTATCAACATCTTCTTCATTACGTATCATAATAGGTGAAGAACTCAATGGAATTGTACTCGCTGTATAACCGATAATAACATCAACTTGTTTTTCAGCAAGTAATTTTTTTGCTATTTCTCTTATTTCTTTTTCAATTTCTTGGTTTTCCGTCTCTAATCCCAAAATCGTCACCATTTTTTCTTAAATTTTTTATTTGGACCAATTTTTCTTACTATATTTGTAGCCTTTTTTATTAAATTCGCAAAACGTTCACCTTCAGCCGCAGAAGCCCACATAAAATTAACTCTCCCCGGGTCGATACCAAAAAAATTTAGTAAATCGTGTAAAATAGCAAAACGTCTTCTTGCTACTAAATTACCAGAGATATAATGACAATCTCCTGGATGACATCCAGATATTAAAACCCCATCCCATCCATCAATTAAACTTTTAATAATAAAGTAAGGATTTACTCTACCTGAACATGGTACTCTTACTATTCTTATTGATGGGGGATATTGAATTCTACTTACACCTGCTAAATCTGCCCCAGCATAAGAACACCAATTGCATAAAAATGCAATTATTTTTGGTTGCCATTCTTCATTTCTATTATTATCTTGCATATTTTCGGTTTCCGTTTCATTCATTTTTTTATAACCTCCCGGTTATCATTGCATATATTTTCCGAATCTTCTATCTTCAATCATTTCAATAGCATTGTAACTACAAATAGGCACACATAATGAACACCCAGTACACCTAGCCATATCAATTCGAGCTGTTTTTCCTTCTACTTCAACCTCATCCTTCGAGAGGATCGTGCAAGCCCTTGAAACTGCAGCATTAGCTTGTGAAATTGAATCCTCAATTGTTTTTGGACAATGTGCTGTTCCCGCAACGAATATTCCTTCTGTTGCGAAATCAACGGGACGTAATTTAACATGAGCTTCTAAATAAAAATTATCCTCATTTAATGGAACTTTCAACTTTTTTGCCAGTTCTTCATTATCCTCATGAGATGCTACAATCCCAACACTCAATACTACTAAGTCTGCAGGGATAGACAAATCGCCTGATTTTGGTGTTTTGACTTTCACTTTTAATGAAGGACCATCCTTAATAACTTCAGGAGGTTTATCATTATCATATCGCAGGAAAATTACTCCCTCTTCCCTTGCCTTTCTATAATATTTCTCTTTAAAACCATACGTCCTAATATCTCTAAATAATATTATAACTTCGCTTGATTGGTTCAATTTTTTAATTAATAGAGCATTTTTAATGGCTTCCGCACAACACATTTTACTACAATAAGGATGCTCATCATTTCGCGACCCTACGCACTGAATCATTACAATCGATTTTTTATCTTTGATTTTTCCATTTGTATTTAAGATTTTTTCAAGTTCTGATTGCAAAATAATTTTATCATCTTCTCCGTAAATATATTCTTTGGGTTGGTATTCCTTTCCTCCAGTAGCCACAATGATGACTCCATGCTCTAAATCAATTCTTTCATTATCTGTTCCAAGAACTACAGCAGATTTAAAGTTACCTACATAACCATCAATATGTTCAACTTCTGCATTGGTATAAACATGAATAAATTTATTCGAATTTATTTCTTCGATTAAATCTCTTAAATATTCCTGAACATTCCCCCCCTCAAGAGTATTATAGATATGCTTAACAAAACCTCCCAATTCTCCCTCTCTTTCTACTATATAAGTTTCAAATTCTTGATTTGCAAAATTGAGAGCAGCTGTCATACCACTTATACCTCCCCCTATAACTAATGCTTGCTTTTTTACGCTTAGCTTTATTCTTTCAATAGGTGTTATTTGTCTTGCCTTGTTTACAGCCATTCTTACAAGGTCTTTTGATTTTTGCGTAGCAGCTTGCCAGTCGTTCATATGAACCCAACTACATTGATCTCTTATATTAGCCATCTGAAATAAGTATCTATTCAATCCTGCTTCTCTAATTGTCTCTTGAAATAGTGGTTCATGTGTTCTAGGAGTGCATGATGCTACAACAACACGGTTTAAATGATACTCCTTTATTTTTTCTTTTATAATCCCTTGAGTATCAGCAGAGCACGTATATAAATTATTATCTGCCATAACTACATTCGGTAGAGTGGATGCATACCTAGTCACTTCTGGGACATCTACATATCCTGCTATGTTTATTCCACAATGACAAATAAAAACACCAATACGTGGTGGTTGTCCAGAAACAAAAAGTTCTGGAGGTAAAGTTTTTTCTGTGATTAATGTACCTCTTTTTTCATATAAAAGTTGATTAACACAACCAGAAGCCGCGCTTGCTTGAGTAACCGTTTCAGGTATGTCTTTAGGTTGACAATAAGCCCCACATGCAAAGATTCCTGGTCTGGAAGTTTGTACCGGATTAAATAAATCTGTCTTCGCAAATTTATATTCATTTAATTCAATTCCGAATTTTTCCGCTAAAAATTCTGAGTCATTTGGTGGATTTAACCCAACACTCAAAACCACCATATTATAATCTTCTTCAATAATTTTTCCATCTTCGGTTTCATACCGTAGCTTTAAATCCTGAGTTTCTGGAATCTCAATTATTGAAGAAATTCTGCTTCTAACATATCGGACCCCATATTGTTCTTGAGCCCTAATAATATATTTGTCGAAATCTTTCCCATATGCTCTGATATCCATGCTGAAAATCGTGGGTTTCACCTGGTGTTGGTGTTCATGAGCAATCACAGCTTCCTTTGCTGTATACATGCAGCAAACACTTGAACAATATTGTTGTCCTTCCCCTGTATAATCACGTGATCCTACACATTGAAGGAAAGCCACTTTTTCTGGAATATCCCCATCAGATGGTCTTAGTACTCTTCCAGCAAAGGGACCTGATGCACTGAGAATGCGTTCAAATTCAATACTAGTAACTACATTTTTATATTTGCCATAACCATATCTGTTGGCTTCAGAAGGCACATATTCTTCAAAGCCAGGTGCTAAAACTATTGCTCCTACATGAACATCCACTTCTTCATCCTTTCGGTCATATTCCACTGCTTTTGCTTTACAAACACCTGCGCATATTCCACAACCTATACAATAGTCTTTATTGATTGCGTAAACGAGAGGAACGGCTTGAGGATATTTTACTGAAGTTGCTGCATATTTAGCAAATCCCTCATTGAAAATATCTATTGCCTCAACTGGACAATTACGCCCACATATTCCGCATCCCGTACAAGTATCCGGATTAATAAAAAAAGACTTTTTTAATATCTTTACTGTAAAATTACCTGCATCTCCAGAAACCTCTTGTATCTCACAATTAATACTCAATTCGATGTTTTGATGACGCCCTGTTTCAACCAATTTTGGGCTTATTATACACATAGCACAATCATTCGTGGGAAAAGTTTTATCTAATTGAGCCATTACACCTCCAATGCTGGTACTTGACTCGATTAAATAAACTTTAAAACCCGAATCTCCTAAATCTAGCGCAGCTTGGGCTCCTCCAATTCCTGCGCCTACAACCATTACAGCTCCAACTTTTTCCATTCTTTTATCCCCTCTACGTCTTCATAAATATTGGTGTAATTCCAACAATTTTTTGAAAATCGGCATGACCTCGACTTTTTAAAGTTAACATGTGTTGTAATACAATACTTGGATCTATTTCTAACTCCATTGCTATATCTTTTATTGACTTAGAATCTTTTTCCAATGAAAGTAAAATTCTATGTCGATTATATTCATCGACAATTGCAGAATTAAAAATTTCATTAAACTTATCAGAAGAGAATTTCTCTCCATACACATTTTTTTCCTCTGTAATCTTTCTTTCCCTTCCTACAAGTGCTCTCAAGCGATCACCTGCAGCAGCTTTTTGCATAGCTTTCAACTTACCGAGGATTTCTTTATTCGGGTGCTCTCCACCTGCGGGAGACACTCCAAGTTCTTTTATTTGATTTGTGAATTCATTAACAATTGCGGCATATCTTGCTCCCTCTGAAGCCGAAACCCATTCTAATCTTACTCTATTATCAAAATTAATATGTTTGAGGAATTTCTGAATCATCTCAAATTTTTTTTCTGCCTCATAATTTCCCTCAAGATAATGACAGTCTCCTGGATGACATCCCATTACTATCACTCCATCAGCACCGACTCGGAGGGCTTCAAAAATAAATATAGGGTCTACCCGACCACTACACATAACTCTTATCACCCTAATATTGGGTGGATATTGCATCCTACTAACTCCCGCTAAGTCTGCACCTGCGTATGAGCACCAATTACATAAAAATCCTAAAATTTTCGGTTCATAACTCATAATTTCTATATACCTCCAAAGGCATAAATTTCAGACAATATTTGTTCATTTGTAAAATGTCTTATTATTATAGCATGATTGGTGCATGTAGCACCGCAAACACCGCATCCTTTACATAAAACTTGAGTTATTTCAATTTCATCTTGTTCATTTTTATTTATTGCTTTATATGGACAAACAGTAATACACACTTCACAACCGGAACATAAACTTCTGTTCCAATTGGGTAAAAATGATGTTGCACCTTCAACCTCGATTGTATCATGAGATAAAATTGTACTAGCTCTTGAAGCTGCAGCATAACCTTGAGTTATCGCTTCAGTAATATCTACTGGCCACTTTGCCGATCCACAGAGATATACTCCATCCGTCGCAAAATCCATGGGACGTAATTTTACATGTGCTTCTAAGAAAAATTTATTTTCCTCCAGTGGTACTTTTAACATTTGAGCAAGCTCTTTATTATCATCATTTGCACCTAGCGGTGTTGATAATACTAGCAGATCCATCGGGATTAAAATATCATCTCTAATAGATTCATTATATATTTTAACTTTATCATCAATTATGGCGGGGGGGTTATCTAAGGAATATCTAATAAAAACAATTCCCTTATCTCTAGCTCTCCGGTAATATGCTTCATAATCTGTCCCAGGTGTATATAAATCTCTAAATAGTATCGTTACATTAGCATTCGGGTTATTTTCTTTAATAATTAGAGCATTCTTTAAAGCCGTCATGCAACAGACACTCGAACAATATTGTCTCTCATCATTTCGAGAACCAAAACATTGTATCATTACTACATTGTTCGAATCAACTTTAACTTCTGGAGAGATTTTTTTTACTTCTTCACTGAAATCATTATGGATAAATCTATATTCTAAATCTGATTGAGTAATTCTTGGAACGGATTTACCCATAGCTGTTTGTATAGTAGCTTTAAAAAGATCATTTCCTAAGGCTGTACTGAGCTCTTCTACAATTGTTTTTAATGGTACCATAGAAGTTCCAACAGCGACTATGATGGTTCCAACAGTTAAATTAACTATCTTATCATTTTGACAAACCTCAACTTCATAATTTCCAACAAATCCTTCAATGTTCTTTACTGTCGCTGAGGTATAAACTGTTAAATTTTGATTATTTTCAATTGTATTCTTAAGTTTTTCTAATAGTACTGAAGCTTCTAAATCATGTGGAACCAACTTGTAAAGATTCTTTAATCTTCCACCTAATTGATCTTCTTTTTCAATTAAATAAGTTTTAAATCCTTGATTGCCTAAACTGATAGCTGCAGTCATCCCAGAAACACCTCCACCAATAACTATGGCTGTAGGGGTTCCATCCACGATAATTTTTTCAAGAGCTTCGAGTTTAGCGGCTTTTGCAACACCCATCCTTATTAAGTCTTTTGCCTTTTCGAATGCTTCTTTTGGGTGCTTTTGATGAACCCAAGTATCTTGATCGCGAATATTTACAAATTGAAAGAGATATTCGTTAACTCCCTCCTCAGAAACACAATCACGGAATAGAGGTTCATGGGTTCTTGGGGTACAGCTTGCAACAACAACACGATTCAAATTATGCTCTTTGATTCCGTTTCTAATAGCAGTCAATCCCGTTTCTGAACAAGTGTACATATTATATTCTGTATAAGCTACATTGGGTAATATAGAGGCATATTTCGCTAATTCTTTAACATCTATTAATCCACCAATATTTGAACCACAACTACAGACGAATACTCCAATTCTAGTTTCTTCTTTATTCTCTGACATTTAAATTTTATCCTCCTTTAATCACTTCAGCCGCTCTTGCTGCAGCTCCACTTGCTTCAGCAACAGAGCGAGGAATATCCATCGGTTCTCGAGCACATCCACATGAATAAATTCCCTCTACACTCGTTTCAACAGGTAAAAAGGGATTTGTTTTAATAAAATCATAACTATTCAATTCAATTCCTAATATTTCAGCTAATTTGTAAATTCCCCTAGATGGGATGATACAAGTAGCAAGTACAACTAAATCTACTTTTAATTTCTTTATTTCAGATGTCTCATAGTCTTCATAGGTTATTATTGGATTATCATTCTCGTCAACATCAATATGAGAAATTTTACTTTTAAAATATTTTATATTATACTCATTTTCTCCCCTTCGCAGAAACTTTTGAAATCCTTTTCCACCAGCTCTCATGTCAATATAAAATACAAAGGATTCTAACTCATTATCGTGTTCAAATGCAATCATTGCTTCTTTTGTTGTATACATGCAACAAACAGAAGAACAATATGGTTGTCCTTCCTCTGTATAATCCCTTGAGCCAATACATTGTAGGAAGGCGATTTTTTTGGGATGTCTCCCATCAGATAATCTGCTTAAATGCCCTTCTTGCGGACCTGAGGCACTTATTAACCTCTCTAGTTCCATAGCAGTAATTACATTGGCATATTTCTGATAGCCATAAAGATTTAATGTATGTATATCTTCATCTAAATCCAACCCAGTTGCGATAATTATAGCTCCAATGTTCTCTATAGTTTGTATCGAGTCTTTTTGCGTAAAATCAATTGAATCAGCACCACAGTTTTGAAAACAAAGTCCGCATATTCCATAATTCAGATAGAAGCATTTACTTGGATCAATACGGTATGCTGCTGGAACCGCAGAAGGGAAAGCAATTTGAGCAGCTGTTTGAGTAACCAAATTCGCATCAAAAAAATTTGAAATCCCTCTTACAGGACAAATTGAAGAACAATCACCGCAATTTGTGCATACATCCTCTTTTATATATCTAGCATAATTTAGCAAATTAATCTTGAAATTCCCTACAGATCCTTCCACTTTTTGGACTTCTGAAAGGGTATGAAGAGTGATGTTTGAATGTCTATAACATTCTGAAAGTTTCGGTGCCAAAATGCAAATTGAACAGTCGAGAGTGGGAAAAGTTTTATCCAACTGAGCCATTCTCCCCCCAATACAAGATTGCTTTTCAATTAAGTGAACTTGAATCCCCATATCCCCTAAATCTAAAGCTGCTTGAATACCAGCAATTCCTGCCCCTATAATTAGAACTGATTTTGAATTTTCTCCCAAATTTTTTCCCCTATTTTTGTTTACTAATTTTATCTTTAGTCATCCTTCTTAACAAATTTATTTTTGTAGATTTCCATTTAGAAATTGTAGATTTTTTTGGAATAAACTGATTTACATATCCTTCAAGAATTGCATCTCTAATTAGCTTTTCTCCTATTTCTGTTCGAACCATTACCATTGAATTTCGCTGAACCGCCCCTGAACCTCCAAAGCTGATATCGGCAAATCTACTTGTGAATTCATCACACTCACGACAATGATTCCTGACAGCTTCGTCAAACTTTTTAAGTTCAACTTCATATACTTTATTTTCTTTATTTGTAATAAAGAAGTTCTTTTTTATGTTCATTTTAGAAATATATATTGGATCTTCATTAGTCTCCTTTTTTACAAGTTCGAACAACTTCTTATAATCAAAGTTTTCCATACAAAATAAACCAAATACATATTTAATGACATGAGCGGGGCTAATATTTAACAATTGCATTTTTCGGATGGCTCTACATTGGCATGGAGTTCCAACAAAAGCCATTCGAATTTGATTAATATCATAGATATGATGTTGTTTTTCCGTAATTTCTTCAGCAATCTTATAAAGATCTTTCAATGGTAGAATATTAGATGATATAGAATATCGAGTACCCGAAGATCTTTCCAAATCTTCTTTATTAATTATAATTTTAGGAACAGTTTGTAACTTTTCATCATATTCAGACACAATTGCAGCATCAATTTTATTTTTATCAAATAGATACGTTAAGAGAGTTGAAACTAAACCTCCATCTTGTCCTTTTTCCTTTATTTTTTCATCAGTAGTTTTTGCTGCTATAACATCTTGAATGTATCCCATTTTATCTTTAATTCGATATTTATTATCCAATTGCTCCAATAACGGTGTTGTTTGAGGACAGATATAATAACAAACTCCACATTCTTTGCAATTATCAACATTTGCATTAGAAATAAATTGAGGCGTATATCCCTCCATTTTGATTACATCAAAAGCTTGACTTGAACAATAAGCTACACATGCTCCGCAAGCACAGCATTTATTAGTATTAATAATTTCTTCTTCAAGATTCTTGAAGATTTTAACTTCCTTTAGTACAGTTTTCTTAGGTTTGACTTCAGTCATAAAACATCAATTCTTTTAATTTTACTTAATTTACCTTTTAATTAAAAATTAAAAGGTAATGTTTAACTCTTCAAATAATTTATTTGGTTTAATCCTATGAAATTTAAAACCTAATTCTTCAGGTTTGAATCCAAATGCTAATGCAATTAATTCTGAAAGATAAAATATAGGAAATTTATAATTAGTATTATTTCTTTTATTAAGTTCCCTTTGGTTAAATTCATATTGTTGATAACAAGCTGGACAAACCACAACAATACAATTTGCTCCCGCTTTTTGAATAGCTTTAAATTTTTGATCAATCATCAAAAGAGATAAATCTTTATCTGATTTCTCTACAGGATTTCCACAACACTCCATCTTCATTTCATAGTCTACCGATTCTGCTCCAAGTGTTTTAACAAGGGCATCAATCGTAATAGGTTCAAATGGGTCATCCCAATTAATTATTTCTGACGGTCTTAAATAATGACAACCATAGTGTACTGCAACTTTAAAACCCACTAAAGGCTTTTCTACATAAGCTTTAACTTTATCAATGTAATCAAAAAGAACCTGGGCGAAATGCTTAACTTCGACCTTTCCATCGTACTTTTTCCCAACCTTTTTTAAAATTGCATTTACTTCCTTTTTAGTTTGAGAATCTTTATTTATAAAAAAATTTACACCTTTCAAGGTTTCAACGCAACCTGAGCAAAATGAGATTACACCACCATTATTATTACATAAGCTAAGATTTCTAGCCCCCAAAGCTAGCCAAGATTTATGATCAAGAAGTTCAATCCCGGTTGGATCTGGACAACAACTAAATCCATCAACATCATTTAATTTAATACCAAGTTTTTCGAATACTTTTCTTGAAGATGTCTCTAAATAAGGTAATCGTGCGGGAATTACACAACCTAAAAATAAATCATAAGCCAATTCTACTCACCCTCCTTAGGAATATGATTTTCGAAATTAGTTTCCTTTAAAATTGTTTTAATCTCATCAAGTGGTGCAGTCCTTATCGGTGGAAGTCCTAATTTCTCGCGTCGTGTTAAGATCGCTTTAGAATACGGGATTGCTAATCCATAATCCAAAATTGCTTGTCCTTGGGCAATAAACGCTTCAGGGACTTTTCCAGTTTCAAAACACTTATTCTTGATTAATATAAAAATTTCTGTTAACTCTACTTTTTGTGGACACAATTCAACACATTTCTGGCATGTAGAGCATAACCAAGGATTTGGTTCTTGTTTCTCAATTAATTTATCTTGTAGGCCTAGAATTGCCTCCTCAATAATTTTTCTAGGATTATATCTTCCTTTTGTTATTAAAGCTACCGGACAACCACCTGAACAAGTAGAACATTGATAACAATAGCTCAAAGAAGCATTATGTTTTAAAACTTGATTTCTAAATTGAAAATTAATTACACTCATGTTAATTTTTTTTTCTTATTCTATATGGTTAAGAAGAATTAAAAAAAATTTAATAAACTTATTAGAAAATCTCTAAAACTAAAATTTGATAAGATGTTATATTTTATAATTCACTATTTTATAAATTCTCAAAAATAATATTTTTGTTTTATTGATGCATGATTCTGATAATAGCCTAACTAGTTAATTTTACTTATCAATAATTTTCATAAAATAAGATCATAACTTCCGCTTACATTAATAATACCGATAATTAGGGAATTTCAAAAACGTTTTTGTTGAGTAAAAACAAATTTCAATTGATCATTATATTTAAATATAAAAAAATCTGATAGTAT
>LAZR01002570.1_pt1 | contig 10485 bp, 31 predicted proteins | sample 329461 | NCBI WGS metagenome assembly LAZR01 (sample SAMN03002196, study PRJNA259156) | marine sediment metagenome | biome: sea floor; feature: Hydrothermal impacted sediments; material: marine sediment; isolation source: Loki non-amplified sample from Loki's castle hydrothermal vent sediment ...
AACAATATTCATAACAATTACCTCTGTATAATTAAGATTTTAATTCTTCTATTCGATATGTCATTTGATTAATTCTGGCTTGTTGTCTTTCAATAGCTTCCTTAAGTGTTTTAATCTCTTCTTCTGCAATTTTAATATGGAATTCCAACATTCCTTTTTCTAACAATTTTTCCATTTTTCATCAATCCATTTTTGTGTAAACTAATTTATTGTTTCTAAAAATTCGACTTGATTAACGATAACAGATTTCTGAACAGAATCACATAGATCAGTAATAGCCTGTTCAATGGTCAATCCGAATCCACTTACTGTTCCTTCTTTTTGTTCATTCTGCCATTTTGCTCTAATTTCGATCTGATTTAAATTCCCTTTCTCAAATTTGATAATTTCGCTTTCTAAAAATTCAACTTCTAACATTTTTCATTCACCTTTTTCTGTAACTCCTATGTAATATTACTCTTTTCTCCATATATTTTCGTCTTTATTAATTTCAGATAATATAACAGCATTGATTCGTTTCTTACATTCTTCTGTAACCCAAAATACATTTTCATCCATTAATTGAAACAATCCCCCTTTTATATGAAATGTAGAAACATCATTTTCATCGTAAGGAGGAAAATATCTTTCATTTCCATTAATTATTTTCATGACCATTCTTCATCTTTCCATTATGTATTATAGTTATAGAAATTTCTCCAAAATATTTGTTTGCTTTTTTTTAGTAAAATATTTGAACATTTGTCTTTTGAATATAGGTGATCCACCAAAAGAAGGATGTCTTAACAATATAGGATCTAATCCTAATTTTTGTAGGTATTTATTTGCTGTTTGACCTACTGCGTAAATTGTATCAAATTTAAAATGTTCAAAAAAATAGTCTATTACTTCTTTGCTAACATGATAATCAGGAGTTTTAGGAGTCCTATTTGTTAAAGATTTTGGATAATTAAAAGGATGGAAAGGAATAATATTCCAAAGAAAAGGAGGAGTTTCAAGTTCGGATAAAATTTCCCAAACAAAAGAAGCAGAGCTTTCTTTAACAAACATATCTTTGGAAATAATATTATTTGTGGCTATCCTCAATTTAGTTCCTAATAACTTATTTATTTTTTGAAGATGATATTCGTCACTAAATGCTATCCCTGTTTTTCTTGCACCTAGATGTCCTGGAGCTTCTCCAACTAATAAAGAATCAGTTTTAGGTAACATGATTTTTAAATAATTCGCTAAATTTCCTCTTCTTACAAATGCTGATTCCATATTATCAAAAGACTCGCATTCATCATAATAAGGATTGAATAGATCATGTTTCTTTACTTTTCTAAGTAAATTAACAAAATAATAAATTTCCGTTTCCATTATTGTCATTCCACCAATTGTAATTTTTATCACTTCTATATAACCCTAAGATTTACTTTGTTCTCTTGAAATTGTCTTTATTTCAATTAATTTAGTTGGTAAATATCCAACTAAGAAAGCAATATAAAGAAAATAAAGTAAATATCCAAATAACCCGATCAAAATATATCCATTAGGGAATATATCACTTATGAATCCTTCTGAAGAAAAATGAATCATTAAAAATGGAATAAATATTAACGTAAATATATTAAACCAATATTGAATCATTTTCTTCATTTTTTCCGTTACATAAATTGTTTTCATTTTAAATCACTTCATTTTTTACTATGAATAGTATAGAATCATTCCATTATTGTTTTTAAAGAAAATAATATCTTATCTGATTTAATCTCATAATTTATGTCATAAATTCCTTTATACACACAATTTAATATATTAAACATTTTAATTCCTGCTTCAGTTGGGTTGAAATCCTTTTCATCTATATTTAGATCATTTAGTTTGTTAAACTCTCTTTTACATGATTCAAATGAAACTGAAACCTTTATTTCCTTTTCTGTTCTTTCTTCAACTTTATAATCAAATTTAATATTCTTTTCTTTGTATTTCTTTATAATTTCAGATTTTTGCATAATTCTTTCGCTTCCTTTTTTGTAATCATTCCTTTTCTTTATTATGTAATAATTCGTTATGCAATCCGCATTTGGGATCGATATATGTTTCACCTAAATTAATAGAAGCATAACCTGTCTTTGGCTCGTAATTTGAAACCATTTGACAAGTACAAACTTCAGGATCAGTTTTCCTTCCAGATTTCATTTTTCATCTTTCCTTAATGTATAGAGACCTAAGACATGAACATTTCTAATCTTGTATGCCTTTTTCTAAGATTATTAATTAATTCATTATGTAATTTGTTTTCTTTTTTACCATTAATTTTGTAAAAATCTTCTTCTTTATTTTTAAGAAATAAAAAATATTCAGTTTTATATTTAACAATAAAATGATTATCCTCTCTACAATTACAATCCTTATCATGTTCTATTGGCTCACTGTCTAAAAGAATAGATAAAGAACTTGTCGAAATCCCCATTTTATGATGTAAACATTCCATAACTTTAATTTCTTCTATTATATCTTTAAACGATGTTTTATTAACTTCTAAATCTGGAATATCCATTTTTAATATTTCTTCAATATTCATCTAATCACCGAATTTTTATGTGTATTACGCCGTCTTTGATTTTTTTAATAATTCTAATAGTTCATCTCCACGCATATTTCTGACCATCCCAAAATTTGATTCATGTTTTTCAATCCAATGTGTTAATAGCTTTTTTATTGTCATTGGTTGATAATAATTATCTTTTGTTAAGTCAGTCATAATAATTCCTCCTGTATAATTATCTATCATTTGGAAATCTTGATTTAATTCCAAGCATATTCATATTCTTTCGTCTTTTACCTATTTCTTTAATAATCATCATTTTTGTTCTATTTAATTCTGATTCAACTAAGAAAGTATCTCCTATAAATGAAACAGAACCGATTTCTTTTCCACATAAATAGTGTAAAGTATTATTATCTTTTAATAACATATTTATTATTACTAATGATTCTTTGAGAAATTCTAATTCTTTTCTTAGTTTTGTTTCGGTTTTATTATCTATCACTAACATTTTTCATCTTTCCATACTCTATAGTTCAAGTAAAATCTTGTAAAGTCCCATCTACATCTAAAAAATAAAGATAGCAACCATTAATCTCAATATAATTACCCATTCTCCCATGTATAATGTGTTCTGATCCTATCTCTATTTTCTTAGTAAATTTGAAGTTTACTAACTTTCTAAAGGAGTTAAACTGTTTTTCATTTATTAGAATTTTTTCCATTCAAATTCACCATATTCGAAATGTATATTATAGATTCCTAAAATCGTTTTCATGCAAAGTTTGGATAGTAACAAAACTACATCGTAAGTTAAAACAATAATTTTTTATTAAATGTATAAATAAATTATCTCTGATTGAATAAGTTTCATTTCGACATTGAGGACACTTATGACCTATGAAATCTGGTTTCTTATTTCTTAAACGAAATCTCCAAATTATTTTTGTCAAAATCTTCATAATAATCATATTTAGAATCCAATCATATTGGATATTATATTTCCGTACTTTATTTCTTCTGAATATAATTCATCTCTAAATTCCTTATCACAATTTTTACAACCGATTGTTGTGTATTCTTTACCTGTTTTTGAGTCTAAAACATTTAAGACACATTTTTTTTCATGTTTACAATTTTCTTTTTCCATTTTTATTTTTCACATCCAAGTTTGTAATACTAATCAATTATGATCGTAATTCTTGATATTTGCTCTAATATGAATATAATTATAAAATAAAGTATCGGCGTAGAAATAAATCCTGCTATATACCATTTTATCCTTAACACTCTTTTTCCCAGTTCTTCGGGTGTCAAATCTTTTGCGTCTTTTAACATAACAATCAACTCCTATGTATAAACTTAATCTAATAATAATTTTGTTAAAATAATTAATCCTAATAACATAATAATCTGAATCAAGAATATTTTATCTTCCTTTGTTAAATAAGGAATATATTTATCAATTTTCATTTTCTCACCGAATTTTAATATATAGAACTAACTTTCTTCAATTTTTACATCAAATAAATGATGTCCATCTAAATAACCATTATTTGTAAGCATATTAGATGTTTGAACATTAATATTTCGTTTAAATGCTTTAATTAACTCTTTATTGACTACTTTATCAAAATCAATTATTATTTTCACCATTTTCATCTTTCCATAATTTATAATTCAATCTGATTGTTTATTTTTTAATAATTCTTGAACTTATAAATTCTCTTGGTTTTTCATAAGAGTTCAAGGTTGCATTAAAGTAAGCTACAATATTACGACCATAATCATTTGGATCTTCAACATCTTTATCATATTTTTCTTCCCAAGATTGAGAATCTGGTTCTCCTATTTTTTTAACTTTTATTACAAATTCCATTTTATTTCTCACCAAATAATAATTCCAAATACTCAACATAATAGAATTCAAATCTTAAATATGAAAATCTAATGAAAACAGTTGTTATAAAACCATCTGGATTCCAAGAAGAATAACCAGTCATATTGCTATGGCTAATATTTCTAATATCAAGATAAAGTTTGTAATAAATTGACGAATTTTGAAAATTAGTAATTTTAAAACCAGTATAAATTTCTCCAAATTGAATACGAATAAGGGAAGTAATATTTGCAGTAATGTTAGCAGAATATATTGTAATATCCATATTTGGATAATATTTGCTTTCTAAATTAGAATATTCTGGAAAAAAATAATTATTATCTAATATAATAGATTCAGAAACATTATTATCATTAAATCTTTCTAATCTTTGGTTATAATTATGAGGAGTAGCTATACTTAGAAAAATAAAAAGCGTAATACATACAACAATTAAAAAAGCTTCAAATTTATATCTCATTTTTCATCAATCCATTTTTTTATATTTTTCTCTTAATTTATGTTATTAGGTCTGGTCTTGATCTTTAAACAATCAACACATTCGTATATTTCGTCATGGGGGGTTCTAATATCCGTTTTAACAAATTCCCACGTATGCTTATGTTTGAATTTTTTCCATAATTCTTCTAAAATTTTCATCATTTTCTTTAATCTTCTGAATTATCAAGTAATTCAATCAGTTTCTTGGCTCTTACGCATGTTTTACAATTCTTAATATCACAATAACCTGAATTATGCCAATGAACTATAAGTTCTGTTGTTCTTGCAATGTGTCCTTTTGTGTCATCAATTACGCCTTGAGGGGACTGATAAAAGACGTTCTCTATTAATAATTCATCAAAACCTATTAATTCTAAATATTTTTTATGAAACTCTGCGTCTTTAAGCTCTGAAAATAATCTAAATCCTTTATTAGTTTCAAAGACGTTTCCGCCTAATAAGTGCATATTCAATGCTCTAATTCTATATCCAAACGTCATTTTTCTTCTTCCATTTATTTATTTATATAAAAATAAGGTTGTAATTCAAATTTAATTATTATTTCTTTCCCACAATGATTACAAATATAAGGAAATTCTTCACCCATGCTATTATATTCTTGATCGATAATCCATTGATTAAATTGAGACAAGACAGCGTCTCTACTTGAAATCTCGATTTTACAGTGAGGACATTTTTTATAAGTCATTTTATAATCTACTCAGATAATTTCTTACTTTGCAGTTAGCACATTTCCAAAATAATGCGTTAGAACTGATTTTGATAGTGTTTTCTAAGCCACAATTTTGACATTTTTCTTTTAGATGTCGAAATTCAGGTGGATTGGTTTCTTCTTCCCCTTTCTGATACCCTGTGTATCCAGCTTCAACAGCAGATTGTACTAAGTCTGCTACTGTTTTCCCTATTAATTTTGCTAAGATTTTTTCTAAATATCCCTGTTTAACCTTCTCTCCAAAACTTAAAGTCCCCTGGAGTGCTAAATCAGTAAGTTCTTCCCTTAGAGATTCATTACTATCTAACCATTCGGAAAATTCTTCAAAATCTTCTTGACATAATACTAGTTGTATTCTATCCGAATATGTTTTTCCAGATCGTTTACAACCAAATCTTTCACATTCCATATCTATTGATACTATTTCACTACTCATTATAAAAATCGCTCCGTTATTACCTCACCAATAGCCCAGGAAATTGTTATCAACATTATTATTAGAAAAATAAATCCTAATCCTATTGTTATTATGTAAAGCAAATCATTAAGTTCGTCTTGCATAAGTTATTATCATCCCATTTTCTTTTTTAAAGCATCAAATCGTGCCTGATCCTTTTTAGTAAGAGTATAATAGCGTTTACCACGTTTAAACATATTAAGAAATTCAATGACCTCAGCTTCGTAATAAATTTCATCTTTGATCTTATTTTCATAAGTAGTTATGAAATCTTCTTCTGGTCCTTCTTCCATTGATAAGTCATTATAGATATGAACAGTAAAATAATAAATCCCCTCTTTTTCAGCTTGTTTAAGCATCCGAAGATAGTTAGGAAAACAATTGAAATGTATCGGTTTTTGAGCTTCATCACTTTGATTTTCAAAAGTTAAAGGCACAAAAGGATTATTTTTTGTTTCGAGTTTGTTACATAATACACAATTACACATTAAGCCCACCTAACCCTTTTGGAACGAATGGTTTTCCTGAATCTACGATAATACTCATGGATAGTCATTTCTTGAGTTTTAGCATAAGATCGTAGTTCTCTCATCTCATTAAGACTGAATATTTTATCATCTGGAAAAATTTTTCCGAGCCAGGTGTTAAAATTATCAACAGCATTTAATAACCGATTTTGGCTTTTGGATTCTATTGTAAAATTCATTTAATTCACCTTTTACTTAAATATATATATGGGATCTTTCAAGATTCTTAGTTGAATCTTATCTATTTTTGGAATTTGGTCAAATAATGGTTTATTTTTCTTTAAGATTGTAGTTAATGGTTTTAATTCATCCTCCGTAAAATATAAAGTCATTGTTTTTGATTTACTACTAACAAACAGAATCTTATATTTAAAGAAATGTTCTAAAATCGAAAAACAACTCAATGTATCAAATATAAAACATAAATTCTTTTTATTTTTAAAATACAAATCAACAATTGTTTCACCAATTTTTTCTGTAATTGTGGTATCAAAATTCATTTTTTTTCCATCAATTGGTATGGAGAATCTCCTAAATTGACTAATAACGCCTCTCTCATTGGATCTTCTTCTTTTAACTTAAATTCAATAGCATAAACTGCATTATGATTAATAATAAAACTCATTCGTCATCTTCATCCATTATTGTTAGTTGTATGAATTTATCACATAATTCGCATTGATTAAGGTCAATTAGGTCTTTTTCATCAGTAAAAGCATAATTAATAATTTTAAGTTCACCATTGCAAAATGGACATTTTATTTTAGCTTTTTCTTCAATTTTATCATCGAAAAAATCTGGTCTGGCTTTCAAAATATCTTTTTCTTCAAAAACAAATGTCATTTCATAATCAAAATGAATTTTGCCTTTACCAAGTGCTTCTCTTTTGCTTAGAGATCCCATATAATGTTGTAACGCATGATCTTTAGTATAAAGAGTTTCTCTACAAAATCTTGTTTTGCATTTATAAATAATGTAAGCCATTCTTAAATCACGTCGAAAATAATGCTCTACTAAATGCTATTCCTAAAATTGCTGATAAACTACCCGTTATAAACATAAATACTGAACCTATTATTCTGGTATGTTTATTATATGTTCCATCAGGATTGTCAAACATAAATAAGCCAAAATAAGCTCCAAGTAATCCAAAAAACAATACTAAGAACCAATCCATCATTTCTAAGAACCAATCCATCATTTCATCCCCATTTTATACTGATCTGGAAAAGTTTCACATAATTTCCCATAGTATTCTGTATTTAAATTAATAATCCATTCCAGGAACTCATCATACATTTCTCCATCCAGCTCTCTCATTGCATATTCAGTAAGTATTTTGGGAGTGATTTGACCATAAATAAGATCCGAAAGAAGAGATTCTTCTATTTTAATAGTATATTGTCTTAATTCTTTCATGCTTTCTCCTTTATTGAAAAGAATATTAGTATATTCTGTATCCTTAATCATTTGGTCAATCAATTTATATTGATTTTTCTGATCCAAAGTAGCATACAATTTGGAGAGATTTATAGTCATAGGTAGCTCAAACTCAAAATATCCAGAAGTATGATCCATTTTTTGAACTAAATGTCCGCATTCATTACAATATAGTCCTTCTTTTGTTTTCTTATAATATTCAGGCACGAACAAGTGTTCTGTACAGCTTCCACATTTACATTTTGTCATTTTTCATCAACAAACCAATCAGTAATATCAATAGGATTTTGGTATTTCTTTTCAATTATTGCTAATATTTCTTTTCTTGAGGGAAGTAGTCTTTTGTTTAAAACTAATTTTAAATCAGATAAGAATATCTGTTGAATATAATCAACAATAATGAGAGAAGTATATCCCGATTCAACTAATAAGTTATACGTTTTTCTGTGTCCTATACCTAATTTAATGAGTGCACTAATTTTTTCTTCTAAAGTCGAATCATCTAGAATGATTGCCGATATTTGGGTGTTTATTTTTTTTGGGAAGGGACTGCTACAGGTCATACAATATAATTGATTTTTGTCTGATAAATGCACAATAACCCAATTTTTACATTCATTACAGTCCCTAAAATAGGGTAGTCCTTCTTTTATTGCTTCAAAATATTCATTGATTTCAGGATCAAAGTCATAAATCCTTAATTGATCGACAGCTCTTTTGCATGTTACACAACAGAAACAATCATCCTCATGCTTATTTTGGAATATTTCTACTTTTTCACCGTATTTTGGACATTTCCCATTTTGACACTTGCTATCGTGATTCTTTTTATATTCTTCAATTGCCATTTGTCCTTTCTTTACCTCTTTTCCTTTTAGAAAACTAGTATAAAGAACTGACTTTGAAATTTGGACTGATCCATCCTTTTCCGTTGTTATCTTGCTGGTCTTTCCTTCTTCGTTTAATTGTCTTAATCTACGATTTTCATTTTCTAATTCTTCATCAATTGTTTCAAGAAGTTCATCAACGTAAGTACTAAGACCATAATTTTTGCTAAAATAAGGTCTTAGACCTGTAACAAGTGGATATATTGATAATTTCTTAGTATTAAGATCACCAAATTTAATGTTCCGTTCATGTTTCCTTTTTAAGCTGAAAGCTAATTTTTCTAAGATTTCGTGGACTTCCATCCCTTCTAATCCAATCAAATCAACAAGATCCTTTCCGTCTTTTTCATAAATATTTATATCAATCATAATATTTTCACCTTTTTTATTTGAGGGAAATCAGGAAAACATCCTGGAATCTTTCCTCAGAAAATATTAATTATTAATAAAGAAATATAATTTGGTCCTTGGAGACTGCTAATCTAATTCGAGAAGATACCATACAGGCTTTTGGTCAGTATAAACAATAAGATAGAACTGAGAATCATGGCGTGTATAAATTAGTTTTTGTCTTGGACTTTCTGAAAGACCTGTGTTTGTTGTTTTATCCTTAAAAATATCATAAGAAGAAAAAATGAGTAATTCATCCTCAATTTTCTCTACAATATCATTAGGAACAATGTGTTTGTTTTTATAAAACCTAAGAAGATTATTAACTTCGGTAGATTCCTCTACTAATTCAGTTTCCGTTAATTCTAATGAAAGACATTCTTCATCAAATATTAGATAATCAGCACGATAATTAGTATCCTTTTTTGAAATTGGAATTAATTCTCTAATATCCCTAGGATTATTTTTCAATTGATCGTAAATCATATAATGTTTCTGTGGACCTAGTTCCTTATTATTTTCAATAATACCCGATAATAAATCAGGATTCTTTTCATTAAGAATAATTCGGTATGTTTTATCCCCAACTATTAATTTAAGCATATCCATACTATTTAAAAGGTCATCTGTACTAAATTGATCTATACGTTTGTAATAAAGATTTTCAAATGTCTTAAGAAGATAGGAAAAATTTGTATCCGCAAATTCGCTTAATTGCTGACCTTCAGAAAATAATTTGGACAATTCTATATTGACACTTCCCTTAACGAAACGATTTAACTCATCTATTAATGATCCTATTGTATGAATTACTGCTTCTTGCTTTGCACGTTCAATATCACTCTCAAGATAGGATTTTATTTCTTTCTTTAAAGATTTTATTCTATCTGTTAGCTTCTCAACTGATAATGGACTTTTTATCAAGTACATATCAGTTTCTAATTGATCTAATTTAGTATCTACATCAGTGAGATTATTTATTTTTCTATTTCCCATTTTTCTTACCTTTTTTACCTTTTTTTCCTTTTTAAATTGTTTTTTATTGACTTTTATTGCTACAACCTATGGTAACATGATAGAACGATGACTTTAAAAATTTTATTCAAAAATAGGACTATTATTAGATATAGTATTTTTG
>LAZR01002572.1_pt1 | contig 10481 bp, 9 predicted proteins | sample 329461 | NCBI WGS metagenome assembly LAZR01 (sample SAMN03002196, study PRJNA259156) | marine sediment metagenome | biome: sea floor; feature: Hydrothermal impacted sediments; material: marine sediment; isolation source: Loki non-amplified sample from Loki's castle hydrothermal vent sediment ...
CAAACAACGCTACCGTCTTCTGAGTTCAAGGCAACTAATGTTGTGTCAGCTTGGTTTAAGAAGATTTTGCCGTCAGCATAAGATAGACCACGGTTAACCGTGTCACAGCACATGACTGGTACCGTTTCGTCGTAGTTTTGTTTTGGCTCATATTTCCATTTAATCGCGCCGTCGTTGTTTAAATCCAACGCGAATACGATGTTAGGAAATGGGGTGTGAACATACATTGTGCCGTCGATAACTAACGAGTTACCTTCATGACCACGTAATACACCCGTTGAGAAAGTCCATGCCATGTTTAAATCTTTGACATTGTCTTTGTTGATTTCGTTTAATTCACTGTAACGCTGGTTGTTGTAGTTACCAGCTGGCATTACCCAATTGTCAGCATTTTTCTGCATTTCCAGAAGTTCATCAGCGGCGGTAGCCATGCCTGGAATTGCTAGTGACATCATTGCTAAAGAAAGTGTTTTCAGCTTCATGTTAAATCCCTAGTTGAGAAAATTTGGCATGCTGCATACAGACCTGCAGCAACATGATTCCCACACTTTATGCTCGTTATGCCTAAGAATCATTACCAAACATTCCCGATTTAATTGGGAACAAATCTACGCCGGAAGAGGATTAAACTCCTAAAGCAATTACTTTTCAATTGTTTAGGGTCAATATCACTGCTGACTGATAACACCATATTTCATTGCTAATCTAACTAGCTCTACTGGCGAATGTATATCTAACTTTTGCTTTAAGCTCGTCTGGTAGTTAGCAACTGTCTTTTGCCCAATATTTAATCTTCGTGCAATTTCCTCCACCAACTGTCCCTCTGCCAGTAGACGAAATACTTCAAATTCACGTGAGGTCAATCGCTGAGTCGGATTATCATCTCCTGTCAAACTTTGAATCGCGACCTTTTGTGCCATATCCGCACTTAAAAAGCTTTTGCCTTGCGCCACTTCACGAACGGCTTTCACGAGATCTTCTGCATTACCTGATTTTGCAACATATCCCATTGCACCTGCAGTTAGAGACTGTATAGCGTAAGTGGCATTTTCATGCATTGAAAACATCACCACTCGGGCATTGGACCATCGATTCAGGATTCGCCTTAAGGCCTCAAGTCCTCCCATACCTGGCATAGACATATCCATCACTAAAACATCTGGTGAAAACTGTGGATAATATTGATATGCCTGCTCACCGCTTTCCGCTTCAGATACCACCTTAATATCCTGGTTTTGTTCTAATAAGCGACAAAGTCCTGACCTCACCACAGCATGGTCATCTGTCAGCATTACATTAATCATTTGCTTCAATCTTTCTCTCCTATTTAGGGATTGTTGCTCGAATTGAGACACCCTGATTAAGCTCGGTTTTAATTTCTAAGTCACCATTGACACTATCTACACGCTCTTTCATCCCAGCTAAACCAAAGCGTTGCCACTGCTGCCTTAATGTAAAACCTTGGCCATCGTCACTGACTTGGAGAGATAATGTTTTACTATCTTCAGATAAACTCACCCAGACATTTTTTGCACGTGAATGACGACTAATATTGGTCATACATTCTTGAACAACACGATATATAGTGAGTTGGACACTCTCATCTAGAGCAACAAACTCTCCTGTAAATGAGTAGTTCAACTCGACATTAAGATGGCGCTCTTGCCAAGTATTCATAAGCTCTTCAAGCGCTACAATAAAACTCACATCATCTAAACCGCCAGGCCGCAATCTCTGCAGCATTGAACGTAAAATGTCCATCATCATACTGACGACATCATCAATGGCATCAGCGCTTCTTTTTGCTACATCAAGACTTTTCGCTGATTTAATTACCGAAGCGTCAACGTGTATGGCGGTTAAATGTTGACCAATTTCATCATGCAGCTCATGTGCAAGGCTCTTTCTTTCTGCTTCTTGCAAGCGAATAATTTGCTGTGTCAAACGGTGATTATTACGAATACTACTTTGTAATGTTGATGCCATTACATTGAATTTGTGGCTGATGCTGGCCATTTCGGGTAGCTTAAATATCGGTAACCGTGTTTCTAGATTACCCTTTTCAATGTCGGTCAAAGCAGACAGAATCTTATCGATTGGTTTCAGTGCTTTTGCCACAACAAAATACACTAAGATATTTACCGCAATAAAAAATAAGGCGATCATGCCAAGCATGGTTTTTGTTTCTTGCCACGCCTCAGCAATTTCATTGTCTGGCTCAGGCTTAATGACTAATTCACCCAGCCGTTTGTTATTGACATATACGGGAATGATTTCTTCAGGAATATCTTTCAATGCTTCGGACATCTGATTACGAAACCATTTTGGTGAAAGGTTATGTGCTGGATTTTCACCTGATTCATTTGTCTCGATGAGTTGATGGTTGGGACCATAAAACTCAATCCTTAAATGCCTCACTTCAGCCAGTTTTTTTAGCATGAAAGGGGAGCTTTTTTTGATCGATTCAGCTGAATTGTCAAGCTTAAAATGTCGTAGCTCTGCATCCAACATATGCAATGCAAAATCCATCGTTGAGGCAACTTCTGCTCTGACATTTTCGCGGGCATTGTGAATTGCTTTCACTGCACCAATAACGAGGATTATCAATAATACGATAGTCACAATTAAATTCAGTCTGTATCTGAGGTTCATCCCTAAATGCTCGTGACTTAAAACCTCATTCTAGTATTGTTATGCTCACTATAAGATAGGAGAAATTCCTTTTTATTCATTTGTACAGGCAAAAAAAAGCCCCGTAATCGGGGCTTTTTTATTTTCGGTATTTACTGCTTAGATTAACGATTACAAATATACATCGTTACTTCAAAACCGAAACGCATGTCTGAATATTCTGGTTTAGTCCACATGATAATTACCTCACTCATTTGTTAGCCAATACTGTTATTGGCTTTCACGACTTAAATTATATGCTGGCTCTCATTAGAGCGAGAGAGAGAAAACCTTTAGATGACTCAGAAATTTCCTGAACTGTTCACGAAAACAGCTCATCAGGCATCTAACAAACCACTCCTTATCGCCAGCCTAGCTAACTCTGCAGAATTAGAGACATTTAACTTCTGTTTGATATTCGTATGATGAGTACCGACAGTCTTTGGACTTAAGTTAAGAATATCAGCAATTTCATTTACGGTTTTTCCTTCGGCCACAAGACGGAATACTTCAAATTCCCGCTGGCTAAGGACATCAATCGGATTTTCAGAACCCGTCAGTTTTTGAATCGCTAATTTTTGAGCAATCTCCGGTGCGATGCAGGTTTTACCTTGTGACACCAATTCCACTGCACGCAACATTTCTTCAGGTGCACTACGCTTTGGAATAAATCCCAAAGCACCGGCTTGCATAGCTCTTGTTGTGAAAACACTATCTTCATGTACACTCAACACCAAAATCTTGGCGCTAGGTTCACGAGCAATAATTCGCTCAATAGCACCAACACCGCCTATACCTGGCATGGATATATCCATTACCACCACATCTGGATGATGTTTATTATAATCTTGGACGGCATCCTCACCACAGCTTGACTCGGCAATAACGTCAAATTTATCACCATCTTCCAACAATCGACGAAATCCAGCACGAACTAGCTCATGATCATCTACAAGTAGTATTGTTGTTTTAGCTAAGCTCATAATAGTTTATCCGCATCTAAAGGAATGGTAATCCTGATAGTAACACCATCACCAAGTTTACTTTGAAGTTCAAATTCGCCTCCTAAGCTATGCGCCCTTTCACGCATGCCTAACAAGCCAAAGTCGACGTCAGAATGGAGATCTTTCACCACCATCCCTTTACCGTTATCGCTAATTTGTATGGTTAACTCTGGAGATGGTTTATTTTGTTCTGCTTTAACCATTACAGTTATGCAACTAGCATCAGCATGTCTGACCGCATTCGTGATAGCTTCTTGCACCACTCTAAATACTGTCATATTCATTAATTCATTTAAATTATCTAATTTACCAACAACCTGAAGATCGAAGTTGGTACCCTGCTCACGCTCATGCCAAGTAGCCATACATTGCTCTAATGTCGGTACAAGCCCCAAATCATCCAGAGGACTAGGCCGAAGCCTTGTGATCATATTATGAACAACATCGTATATATGACTGGTAGTATCAATAATTGCATGAGCACTATTATATATTTTGGGTTCCGTTTCTTGTGCTCTGTTACGAATCAATACAGCATCCGTTTTGATAGCGGTCAGGCACTGCCCTAGTTCATCATGTAATTCACGAGCAAGATGGCGCCTTTCAGCTTCTTGTACTTCATCCATGTGTTTAGTGAGTAGCCGGGTTTCTCGCAGCTCATTACGAGCAGCGGCAGCCTGTTTGAGTTCTGTGATATCTCGAAGCGTACATATAAGCCCAATAACTTGCTCATCATTGTCTAATAAAGGCACTGTAGATAATAATAAAGATACAGCTTGTTGATTTGGCCTATTTAGGGTCACCTCAAGGTTTTCCGTGCTTTCACAATTCTCAAGGATTTGAACCATTTTTTGCCGTTCAAATTCAAACCCCAAATTAGCAAGTGCCTCTCCTTTCAAGGATGGTGTTTGTGAGGCAAATAAACGCTCTGCAGTAGAATTACAAAATGTGATATTTCCCGCATGATCTAAAGACAAAATAGCATCACCGGACTGCTTCACTAACATCGCTAGACGTTGATTTTCTGCTGTACTGAGCTCTAAAGCTTGGCCCATTCTATTGAATGTCTGGCTGATTTTATTCATTTCGGCGGATGAAAAACTCGGCAATCGCAGATGTAAATCTCCCCTCTCAAATGCAGAAAGTGCCTGTAAAAGACGCTGCAATGGTCTTAAGAACCACCCCACCCCCCAATATAGGAACACACTCACCAGTACAAACACCAAAAGACCTAGCGACAAAATCCCTTTTATATCTAACCATCGGTTGGTAATTTCTTGCATAGGCGCGGCATAAATCACCATATGGCCTGAGCCAAAACGTTTCGATAATGGCATTACTTGAGGAAACAATAACTTCACAAACCATTCAGGCGGCTCTGTTTTTATATTTTCTTCTGGCTCCCCTTCAAAAAGCAGGCCTTGAGAATCAAACATCAGAATATGTAAGCTTCTAATCTGACTCAGTGCTTTAACTAGTTCGTGTATTTGTTCATTGATACCTAACTCACGGTTGAGTGGCTGTTCAGCTAAAGTCAATGTAATGAGCTGGGCTGCCGCGTTCATTGTATCTTCAACTTCAACTTGAACTGACTTACGGGCATTCGATATCAGTACACTGGTACTAGCTAACATTGAGACCAGTAACAACAGGCTAAAAAATAGATTAACCTTGAGTTTTAGGCTCATAATAACTCGGCCTCTGCAATCCCTTTGGCTCCTAGGTTATCTACCCACCGGATCATGATTTTGTCACCTGCCTCACCACCAGCAAGTTGAAAGGAAAAATAGGGGTTTCTTGCTGTGGCAGTTCCACATTTGATAGTTAACACTTCAATCTCATTACGCCAACAGCGGATATCTTGTATAAATTGAGCAGGTATCAATTCACCCTGTTCATTTTTTCCTCGACCTGTATGCATCGGATGAGCCAACAAAACCCTGACCGTGGTATCGCCCTCTTTCAGCTTAATTCGAATTCTATCTCGTGCACTAATAGCCATTACGCACATCCTCCAATATCCACTTTAATCTTGCGTGAAGTCCGATAAAGCTTATCGTCGGCCCTGATGACAGCGATGATAGTCGACTCTTCAGCAACTTTAATCATATTTTTGAAAGGCAACCGAACATCCGAGCTAAGCTCCATACTCATCGCTAGTGGGTTTGGATTTTTATCTACTAATATGGCAATGCGTTGCACATTATTGAGAGCAGTTTCAATTTCTATTGGAACAGAAGCACCATTAACCGCATATTTTGGTGGTGAGCCAACTTTAAATTTTACTTTCTCATCGCTAATGTCTTCAGCTTGACCAAGTAAGGCTAATAGAGCATCTTCAACGGTGTCAGCCGTAAAGGCATCTGTTGGCCAATGAGCTAGTACACGTTGAGGCAAAATAAGACCACTACTAGCGACTAGGGCCAATGTACTGGCTGAAATCGCATTTTTAACAAATGCTCTTCTATGCTTATTGAGCTTATCGGTCATGATTTATCTTCCATCTCCGAGATTGCATTTTCGACTTCACGTAAGCGTGAGGCAATTTTTGCAAGTTCATACTCGTTACGACCAGCAGACTCAGCAGCCAAATGTAACTGATCTGCTGCTGCTCGCAATAAACCTGATGAATAATAGAATTCAGCTAACCAAACATGTGATTGACTAGTTTGTCCCATGTCACCTTTTGCTTGTGCCATCAGCTTGTAGATATCTCGAGAATTTTCACCAAGATCTAATTGGGCCTGCAATAATTTTGCTGCCTTCACCGGCTGTCCAACTTTTAACAGTGCATTCACTTGGTTTAGGGATAATGCTCTGTCATCAGGATACAAGCGCTGGTTATCCTCATAAATATCGAGTGCAGCTTGCGTTCTTCCCACTGCCATTTCGATATCCGCCAGCGCTAATTGATAAGATAATCGATCTGGCTCTTCGTCTATTAACATCTTGAGTTGTGTTCTGGCGGAGGTGTACTGTCGATCTTTTAATAACGCCAATACGTAGCCGTACCTCATGGCCTCTGGATGCTCGATATTGTCACGTTTTAACTGCGACTCGTAATACGTGACGATATCATTCGGGTTCTGCGCCGCCATGACTCTCAGCTTTTCTTTGATCAAATAAAATTGCTCATGATCAGATAGTCTAGTTGTCACATCGTATTTGACTGCACGACCTCGGGCATCAGCGATACGTGACGTGGTGACAGGGTGAGTTCGTAAAAACTCGGGAATGGCAGACCCTCCGTAATAACGACTAGCTTGCTGAAGTTTCTCAAAGAAATTCGGCATGGCATTGGGGTTGAAGCCGGCTTTTACCAATGTATGCATACCCAAGTTATCTGCTTCCGCTTCATGCGCTCTGGTGTAATCAATTTGACTCTGAACACTGCCAGCCTGAACAGCCATGATCGCAGCAGAACCCGCTCGAGGATCGGCTGCACCAAGAAGCGCAGCAGCAATCAATGCTGCTGTGCGGGGAATCGTCATTCGCTTTGAGTTTTCAAAACTTCTTAGAATATGCCGCTGAGTGATGTGAGCAATTTCGTGCGCCATAACTGATGCCACCTCATCTTCACTGTCAGCGGTCAAAATCAACCCTGAGTTCACACCCACATAACCACCCGGCGTTGCAAATGCATTAACACTAGCATCAGGGACTACAAAGAAGGTGTAGTCTAGGTTTGGCGCGTCACTATTTGATGCCAGTCGGTACCCCAGTGAATGAATATAGCTAGTGACCTCAGGATCATCGACTAAGTCTGTCGTCTGTTGCAGGCGCCAGTAAAATGCTTGTCCTATTTCATGCTCTTCTCTAGGGGATATGAGCGCTCCCGCACTATCACCCATTTCAGGCAATGCAATGTCAATCGCCATAACGGGAAAAATAGGCTGAAACAAAAACAGCAGAAAAAAGAATTGTAAGAATGATCTCATGGTAGATACAGACTCAATTGATAGCTAAGCGGTTCCAAGAAGACACCGACCTTAATTATGTTTATCATTTGCCACTATATGAAAGACAACACGGATAACAAGTATGTCAGATATTGACACAGAAATAGATACATCAGGCTTGAATTGCCCACTTCCTGTTTTAAAAGCACGTAAGGCCCTAGTCAGTATGGAAGCGAATCAACGCTTAAGACTTATTGCCACCGATAAAGGCGCGAACAAAGATATACCCGCCTTTTGTAAAATGTCAGGTAACGAGCTGGTTGAGGCATTTGAAAAGGACGGAAAATTTTATTTCACTATCATCAAAGGCTAAAAAAACTAAGATGAGAATTGTGGAGAGGTAAGAAGTATTCGGCTTCTGAACTCCATCGAAATCTAGCTATGATAAAAGCTCAGACTCCCCCTCATGAACACCACTCTCAAAGTATTCTAAAAATCTGACCACGAACAAAAATATAGCATTCCTTGATACGCATGCCCTGAAAAGTGGCATAAACAGTCGGATGCCAACACAATTAAAAAAGCATAAAGCAATTAACTTTCAATAAGTTACACCTATCACTGTCATATATATTGCTATGGCGTTAATTATGCATCTCGTTAAGTTTCAGTTTTTACAAATTTATCACTTAACAGAGGCTCCATCAGCAATGATTAATATTAGTAACTACATCACTCCAAGGCAAACCATCGCCAGTAGCCTTTTAATAGGCTTAATCAGCACACAAGCCATCGCGGCTGTTGATTGTCAGCCTTCAACTAGTGAGCCAATACATCACTATATTCCGGCGAATAATAAAACCGTCCACTGGGGTTATTTTAGTAAAAATAAAAAACCTCAGGCGATCGTTAACTCAGGCGATTTTGTCACACTAGAAACATTAACTCATCATGCCAATGACGATGCTGACAGGATGGTTAAAGGCGATCCTGGTGCTGAAAGTGTTTTCAAATGGGAAAAGAATGACAAAGGTGTTGATCGTCGTGGTGCCGGCCCGATGGATGCCTCTGTTTATGGTCGCGGCGCTGGTGAAGGCTTTGGTGTCCATGTACTCACCGGTCCCGTTTACGTTTGTGGTGCAGAACCAGGTGACGTTTTAGAAGTTCGTATCGTTGATATGTACCCACGCCCATCTGCGAATCCAAAGTATGCAGGAAAAACCTTCGGAGTGAATGCCGCCGCTTGGTGGGGATATCATTACAACGACATGATTGAAGAACCAAAACCTCGCGAAGTCATTACTATCTTCGAAATTGATGCCACTGGTGAAAAGGATTGGGCAAAAGCGGTATACAACTTTAGATGGGTTCCGCAAACGGATCCTAATGGTGTTGTGCATGAAAAAATTGATTACCCTGGCGTCCCTGTTGACCACAGCCTTGTTACTGAAAACCCGAATGTATTAGAAAATGTTCGCGTGCCTGTTCGATTACATTTTGGCACCATGGGGGTAGCTCCAGTAGAAACAGATTATGTGGACTCTATTCCACCCGGTTACTTTGGTGGCAATATTGACGACTGGCGTATTGGCAAAGGCGGCACCATGTATTACCCCATTGCCGTAAAAGGTGCTTTGCTTAGTGCAGGCGATCCACATGCGGCCCAAGGTGATTCAGAACTGGCAGGGACAGCGATAGAAACATCAATGACGGGGGTTGTTCAAGTCATCTTGCACAAGAAAAAAGATCTGCCTAATACCGTTCTTGAAGATCTGCACTACCCATTATTAGAGACTGATAAAGAGTGGGTCGTTCACGGATTTAGCTACCCTAATTATTTAGAAGCGCTTGGTGAAAATGCACAGAGCGATATCTACTCAAAATCATCTATCGACAATGCGATGCGTGATGCTTTTCGTAAAATGCGTCACTTTCTTATGACCACACAGGGCCTGAGCGAAGACGAGGCTATATCACTCATGTCTGTCGCCTCTGATTTTGGTGTGACTCAAGTAGTGGATGGTAACTGGGGAGTTCACGGCGTGATTGAAAAACGTGTGTTCGCTGGTGATATTGAATAATAAAATTATTTTTTCTTACAAAAAAGGCTGCCTAATCGCAGCCTTTTTTGTGATCAGTAATTACCTTTATCACTCATCACTTTTATTCATGGTGTCCCCGACAGGAGTCGAACCTGTGGCCTTCCCCTTAGGAGGGGGACGCTCTATCCATCTGAGCTACGGGGACAACGCAGCGCATTATAACAGGCAGATAAATCTGCGCCCAGTTGAATAAGTGCCAACAGATGTGGAACGGCAGGTTAGCGGCAACACTACAAACAAAAAAGCCACGGAAGTTAAATGTCTCTCTATGCTGAATCAACCGCATCCGCAATGTCTGTGAATATTGTTCCACTTAAAGGAGTGATAATTTTCTGAGTATCCAGATCCATTTATGTTAAGAATCGTCTATTTTTGGTAGCGTATCCGGACTTCCCAGACTTTGCTAGACAGTTTTAACAATTACAATATACTTTCAAATAAAGGTATACGCTCGTTAGACTTTTCTGAGCTTTTGCCTAGTAATACAATTTGATTGATAGCTATAGTCCAATAAGAAGTTATTTAGTGTAATAATTAGTGGCCGAGTAAGTTTCAGTTTATTCGACTTTCTACTAAACAATGCATAAGTCATGTGAATCATTTACCTAGAAAAGGAATTCATTAATGAGAATAAATTACAGACCAGATATAGATGGTCTCAGGGCCGTTGCTGTGATTCCAGTAATTTTATTTCACGCCGATTTGTTACTTTTCCCTGGTGGATATGTTGGTGTAGATATTTTCTTTGTAATTTCAGGGTACTTGATAACCAGTATACTTTTAAATGATATAAACGCAGGTAGATT
>LAZR01002573.1_pt1 | contig 10478 bp, 27 predicted proteins | sample 329461 | NCBI WGS metagenome assembly LAZR01 (sample SAMN03002196, study PRJNA259156) | marine sediment metagenome | biome: sea floor; feature: Hydrothermal impacted sediments; material: marine sediment; isolation source: Loki non-amplified sample from Loki's castle hydrothermal vent sediment ...
GATTGTATCCGTGGAAGGATTTGTCTGGTTGGGAGTCGACAGGATGAGGTCTTTTCCTGTATTTTATTCCCTTCCGGGGAAATCAGGATTGCGGATATCAGATTCCGTTGACAAAATAATCAGCTACACCGGGAAATGGAAAATGAATGTACCGGCCAGGAATGAATTCCTTGCAACCGGGTATGTTACAGGAAATGAAACACTTGTCGAGGAGATTTTTCAGGTTCAGGCTGCAGAAATTGTGGAGATCAATACTTCTGATGAACCAAATGGAAAAAGGATAAACAGTTCTGTTTATTCAAGCTACAGGACTGCCATGTCCGTACCGGAGCGGCCTTCAACATCTTCTTCAGGAAAACTTGTTGACGAATTAATTCAGATTACGAACAGGATATCCGAACGGCTCGCAAGTTCCCTGGGAGGCAGAACGGCAGTAATCGAACTGAGCGGAGGTTATGACTCAAGATTGGTTGCCTCAATGCTGAAAAAACATAATTATTCTCAGTTAATATGCTTTTCATATGGACGGGAGGGGAATCCGGATATGATGAGAGCAGAGGAGGTCGCAGGAAAGCTTGGTATAAAATTTATCCCAATTATTCCATCTATCAATATCATATATTTTCATTCTTTTTCCTTTGGGGTAACCGACGAGCCTCGAACTCGCACATTCTTCACAGAATACAGGGGCCACATCCCTGCGCGTCTACCATTTCCGCCACGGCTACCATATTATCTATATAGATGAGCTTTATAAGCTTTTTCTACTGTCTCATCCCAACTATCATCATCAAACGGATCAACTACCCCTTGTGGACATGTAGATGATGATCCATCTGGGAACATCCATAATGCTTTAAGGGTCACACATCTCTTTTCACATCCAGCACATGCTGACCCTCTGTTCTCTTGTTTGCCAGTAAATCTCGTTGAAATACCCTCTTCGAAGTGATCTATAAAGAAATCTATACGGGCTTGGAGATATTTTTGTATCTCGCAATTGAAATCGGCAAATAACTTAACCTTTATGCCAGCTTTTATATAGAAGCCAATTATATCTATTAATTGATGGTTTGGTTGATCCTCTGTGATTACAATTTGAACCACCATATCCTTGGCATGATGTGCAAAATCTCTTACTACATGATCTTTGTGAGTAACTCCTACATGCCAGCAGTCTACATAACGTATACGATCTGAATTTAAAGCCATGCCATTTGTTACAACCTTTATTACATCACAGTAACCTTTTGCATGATGGAGTATAAAATCAAGCCAAGGATGTATGCCTGGCTCACCCCCAGAGAAAGTAACTATGGACTTTTCCTTTATGGACTTCATAAAAGTTCCGTATGCTCTCAGACAATCCACTGTATCCATAGGAGACACACACTGTGCTGGCCTCTTGGGCTGAAAATCGTTGAGACAAAAATGACAATTCTTATTGCATTGATTAGTCAGTAAAATTCTTAACCTGAACTCATCTCTATGTATAGTTTTATCAAACATCTCCGTTACCTTTATCGATGTACTTATATTTTGCTTTTATTTCTCTGAGACCCTGTTTTATTTCTTTATACGATACTTTATGACTGCACTCTTTGCACACATAAATTTCCTCGCGCTCTTTGCCATATATCAAATTGTCAGAGAAATTTACTGGATGAAATTCAATAGAAAATGTGTATTCCTTACTGAATTGTGTATGTCCACAAGATATACATACGAAATATTCTTTAATTATTTCTTTTGCCATAATTCTCTTCCCTTATTCATATGTTTTTATTTCTATAACAACATCTCCTTCATCGATATAGGCATTATCAAAAAGTCTTAGCGTCATGATTATTCTACCTTCACAGTTCGGGGTGCTTTCTGTATAATAGTTTGTTAGATGTCGTAGTAAATCGACTATACAAGTATTTGCATCTAACCGGCATAGTGGCGTCCCCCTAAAAGTACTATTTTTTACCCACTCCAGTAGGTCTTTCTTCCATTTTTCAATCTCCTCCATAAACTGTTTTTCGTCGCTGTGGATGTATAGAACTGGAGATCTCCAACCGTCTTTATCTATTAGCCTTAAAAACATAATTCTCTCCTTCTAACTATAATCATATTCCATGTATTCTATAGATAGGTCAGCTCCACATAGTGGGCATTTTGGCCAATCCGCTTCCAGAGCAGTCGTTAGTGTATATGTCTTCTTGTATATTCTGCTCTTTTCATTCACATATTTACATAAGCATCTATACTTAACATAAAAGCTGCTTACTTCGTCACTTGATAATCTAACTACGCCACTCATAATTCTCTCCTTACAACTTTTTTTCTAACCGTTTAACTTCTTTTTTTTTACGTTGTATATCTCGTTGTATCTGCCCTTTGAGTCCGGCTCGGCCTTTTTCTTTAGTGGTGAACACCCAATTTGTTAGAATTCTGTATCTACTATATTCATCTTTTACATATAGTGTGGGATGTTCATCAGACAAGGGTTGAGCTCTCCTGCTGACTAAAACACCTTCCTTTAATTCATTCCAGGTATTATTAATATACCATACTTTTTGGCCTGCTTTTAATACCATAATTCTTCCCCCTTTATATGGAGGAGAACAGAGGAATCGAACCCCCATGTTTTACCACGCCCCTGGGTTCAAACCAGGTTGCCGACCATTCGGTAGTGCTCTCCTTATTTGGCACCGGGCATAAGATTTGAACTTATATTGGCGGGGTCAAGGCCCGCTCTCCTAGCCTATTGAAGGAACCCGGTTCATTTTCTTTCTTTTTCTGCCTCAGTTATTAGTTGAGCTAATAGTTTATTCACTTTTCTTTTCGATTTTATTAGTTCTCCTTTATTAAATTCCCATCTAACATCACGTATATGTTCTACCATTTCTCGAATCATAAATTTAGCTTCTATTGATTTTTCAGTTATTTCATCTGCTGGTGATCTCTTAATTGTTTTATCCATTGTGTTCTCCATGTTGCTCTGCCCAGTTAGTTATTTTTTTGTACCCCTTAGTTGGCCTGTTATATAAATAGATCCAAACATCCTTCTGACCTATTTTTATTTTTTTTCTTTTGTACACACCCCAAAAAGTGCCTTCATTCAAATCGATCAGTAGTTTTTGTAATATAGGCCATCTGAGCATCTTAATTTCCCCATCTATATAATCTGACTGGTCGCCTTTTGTAACGCCCGCAGTCCCGCTCGATCTTAAATACATTTTGTGTCCGTACAATCTGTGCTTAACAGTACCTGGTTTTGGTATACACCATGCTTTTGTATTACCGTCTTTTAATTTGCCATAAACAAATATTTTATCCATTTAATTCTCCTTTTGCCAGAGATGAGACTCGAACTCACACGCCCTATGGACACCAGTTTTTGAGACTGGCATGTCTACCTGTTTCCATCACTCTGGCTTATGCTTCATCTTTAGGTACAAACCCATGGCATTCTGAATCTATACACGTAAATCCATTCCTTGATAGCTTGCAGTTATCGCAGCTGTATCTAGATTCGTGATGTGGGTATCCACCTTTTTCACACTCGACCCTATGTTTTATCATGCTCTCGTTTTTCTTTTTATCTGTACGTTCTTCCTTTTGTGTTTTTATAGACCTTGTTAAAATATGTTCACATTCTAAAGTCATGACTGCTTGTAGTACTATGTGAGAAATATCTCTAAGAGAATACCCTTTTTCTACCCATTTTTTAAATATAGGATCGATAGCTTTACATGTTTGGCTATCTAAAATGTTTCCATCTTCATTGTAAGAGTCATATTTTTCATTAAATAGTAATTTTTTACTCATCATTAATTCCCCTTTGCCGAAGGTGGGAATTGAACCCACACGCTCTATGAGCACTGGATTTTAAGTCCAGTATGTCTGCCTGGTTCCATCACTCCGGCTTATCCGTATATGATTATTCGATTATTTTTATCTTTCTCAATGTGTAGTTGTATACCTTTATCCAATTCATCTCTTTCATATGGTATCAATAGCGTTCTAGGTTTTGATATTTGTATGTATACATTTCCACCTACTTCTTTTCTTATCTTTTCTAGTTTAGCAATAAATTTGTTCAGTGTGTCTTGCACGTCGTAATATGAGCCCATAGTAAATCCTCCTATTTATGCCTAGGACAAGTTAGTCCCATCTTTATACCTACTTCTGCTTCCTTTTTTAAATCGTTGCCACACCTAGGACATACAAATATTTTTACCGCTTTTATTTGTCTGTTGGTCATTATACATATTATTTCGTTGCATTTATTACATTCTATTCTCATGATAATTAGAACCTGTTTAGTGTTATCGAATACGACTTTTTACATCCTTTACATGTAAACGAAATACCTATACCCTCAGACCAGCTCTCAAATTCTACTTCTCGTTTTTTATAAGGGAATATTTTACCACATTTACTACAGTGGCATCTTGTTGATATTAGTTCTGCTTGGGATTTTTTTGGCATCTTATTCTCCTATTGGCTAGCACCCCGGCTTATAGATAATTTTCTATTGTTTTGTATATAATACTCCATGTGTCTGTATTATAATGTTCTCGACTTACTGTAAGATATATATGAGGCCCAAAATGACCATCATAGTCAATGTCAGATACACCATCGATGTCTATTAGTTGCCTATATAAAGGCTTTTCAGTGTCCATGTCTTTACGCATGATATCTAATAGATTTTGTACTGATACTTCTAGTACATAATTAGTGGATGCTATTCGTGCTGTTATCATAGTAATCCTCTTTTCGTGAGCCGCTACGAGGACTCGAACCCCGTTCAGAGGTTTACAAAACCCCCGCTCTACCAGGTGAGCTATAGCGGCATTTATTCATAGTCTTCTATGTATATTGTTTTTACAAATGATACTACTTTTGTAGGGTGTGCAGAAAAATCTTTTAATACTTTGTCTTCAGCTACCCTTTCTGCTGCTTCTTCTTCAAAGTCTTCGACTGTAGTGAATGTACTTTCCCATGTTCCGTCTGTAAAACATACAGCCACTTCAACATTGTGTTTTTTATAACCCATAGTAATTCTCCTTATAGTTTGCTCAAATCTATTTTTGAATCAAACCCTTTGATCATATTGCCTTCAAATATGGCAATAGATTCTTGTCCTAATGCTTTAGCCAATTCTCGTATACTTTGGCCTGCGAGATGTAATACTTCCGGGTCACCATCGGTCTCTCTTATACATACAACAAAATAGGCTTTTTCTTTTAACATGATGATTACTTTCCTTGTGTGCCGATAGAGGGAGTCGAACCCACACGCTTGTTAGGCACTGGTTTCTAGGACCAGCGTGTCTACCAATTCCACCACATCGGCTAAATTTTTATTTATACATATCTTTCAGTTTTTTTAATAGTTTATCATCCTCCATACAATAGGGAGCGTTGAACGGCGTCATGACATTTAATAATAGTTGTACAAGTCTAAGATCGGGATTCTTGTTCCATATTCTTTCTATTTCTTTTAGTATCTCTGGTATTCTTTTTGGATCTCTCATTTTTGATCCCCTTAGCTGACATAATTATTTCATCATAATTTTTATCATCCGCTATTGCACCAGCAAATTCTCCGCCGATGTCTTCCATCCAATCTCCAAGATCTCCATCCCACATAGTGTTAAAAATATTGTCTTTTTTGTTTCCTTTTTTACCCACTATAGTTATGTTTACTTTTTTGATCGACATTTTAATTCTCCTTCATTTGAAACTTATTAAACCATTCTTCCAGTGTGTATATAGTTGGTGGAGATTCAAGCGGCGGGCATCTACCAGGACTAAACATACAGTCGCTAAATTCATGGTAGTAATCGTGAGATGCGAATCTAAGACCCATGAACATGAAATAACCTCCTCTATCATACATAGTGCCACGGTTTTTGTAGATAGCTTTTGCCAGCTTCATAAAATCATATAAGCATTTCTTTTTTGATTTATATTCCAGTGGAACAGTCATCTGTTCTTTGTGCCCGCCATCAACAACTGTACACCTCATTACTAGTTTCATAATTCTCCTTTATATACCCAGTAGCTTGTTCAATTTTTTAATAGCATAATCATATTGACTTACATTTGCTGAGTATTCTGGATTCATAGATCCCATCATGTTTGCACCGTGTATTGCGTCCTTCTTTTCTTTCTTTATTTCACGGATCATTGCTAATATCTTCTTTTCCATTTATAATCCTTCCTTTGCCAGCTCACGGAATCGAACCATATCCTTGGGTACTTCACGCCCTTATGCGGACCACCTACACCAAGCTGGCTTACATGTTCGGAGTAGTAGGATTCGAACCTACGGCCCTCGCGCCCCAAACGCGATGCGCTACCCGACTGCGCTATACTCCGTTTATTTATGGTCGGGGCGGTAGGATTCGAACCTACGGCCCTCGCGCTCCAGACGCGATGCTCTGCGCAGACTGAGCTACACCCCGTTATATTTAACAACCATCACCTAAATCTTTAGGATCTATACCATCCTCCCAATGATTATGATGTATGAATTCTATTTCATTTATTCTATGCCCGCCCACTCTATTGTAATCAAATCCACCATCAACAAAGGTCTCAGCTGGGCAGCCACAACTTTGAAAATCATGACGGTACATTGAGTGTAATACTTTTTTACACGCTGGACATTTTATTTTTCCGCCTATAATAATTCTCCTTCCATTTTTTACTCATATTTTTACCACGATGCTCCAGCAGGATATTGTAAATAACATCCACATAGCGGGCATTCTACTTCAGTTATACTTTGCTCAATATTAAACTCAGTCTTACATTTTTCACAGCATATTTTTGTGCCTCCTGGAATATCATCAACAAAAAGCATATCTCTAACAAAAAGTATGTTTGGTTTGGTGTTTACTTTATTTGGTAGTCGAGATATTTTAACTTCATCGTGAGCAGATGGGGTTGCTTTTGACATAGCTTCATCAAATGTTGCAGCTTCCACATACCATGTTCTAACAACTTTAAGTTTAGCCATCCTAATTCTCCTTTTGTCTAGGTTTTTAATAGCTGTATTCTTTGGCAGTTGGCATTTTCCAAAAGATCAATGATCTCTTCTAGTGCTCTTACTTCTACTGTAGTTACGTCTGTGCCTAATATAGGCATAGCCACGCTTTCCATTTTTATCTCGTTCCTAATTTTTTCTGACATACTTTTTAATAATTCGATTCTATGCACTGTAATTCCTCCTTTGCTCCGACCGGGAATTGAACCCAGCTTTCTGCCTTGAGAGGGCAGTGTCCTAAACCGATAGACGACCAGAGCTTACGATTTTTCAAGACTGCCCTGCAATCTTTGTATTACATGGACAAATCTTCTGTGCATACCATTAAGGGCTGATTTATACTCAGCGTCAGAATTGTAGTGATTATCTGCATTTAAGCATTTATCTAAGTGTAAGTCTGTGCAAGCTGAATCAAACAATTCTTTGAATCGTTTTTCTTCTATTTGTATAACTTTCATTTTAATTCTCCTTATAGACCATGCTCTTTTTACATATTGGGCACTCACTCAGTATTTTTTCACAGTTATCGCAGTCGCCGTGTTCGTCGCTATATGTGTACCCCGCTCCTTGATCCTCATCACAGTAACAATCTGAGACTTCCATCTTATGGTCATTGCCACAATTAACGCATGTAATATCAAGAAGTCCTACTGACATGATAATCCTCCTTTTGCTCCGACCGATAGACGACCAGAGCTTAATAAATCTTTTACTTTTACCAAATATTTGTTTCTTCTACATAAAGAACACTTCTAACGGGGATAAGTCTGTCACATGGGTCATCTCCTCCTGTTCCCCATTTTCCTATGACAAAAAAGCCTTGTTTACCCCATCCCACTATTTCAACAGGGTCTATATTCCAATTGCGAGACCACTTGCTGCGTCCCCGCGCTTTATGTTTATCGTCAAAATATTGATATCCACAGTTATGCCTGTTTACCTCTACTTTTTCCCCGTTTATTAGTGTTAGCTTCATAATAATTCTCCTTTGCTTCCAGAGGGTATCGATCCCACTTCTGCGGGGTGAAGGCCCGCTATCCTAGCCAGTAGACGATGGAAGCATCTACTATATAAATGCTATACATATTAATGCGGCTATTATACTAATACCTATAAGTATAACAAGAACGTCATCAAATCCAAGTTTTCTTGGTTTATCCAATTCGTGAAAAAATCTATAATCTTCTGGATATATCATAATTTCTCCAATAAAAAAGGGATTCAGATTGTCTCTGAACCCCTTGGTGTTTTCTATGTTTCGTTTGTTTTATCCGGGATGTGGATCCGGATCCACCAAGGGATTTCCAATATGATTATCACGTTCTCTGAGCAAACTGGTGGCGGGCGTCCCTGTATATATAAATGAGACGGATAAACAACTCGGTTTTTGTTGCCTTAGTATGCTCGAAAACATTGTATCCTCCTTGGTTTAGTTGGTATTAATTTAGTATTGGTATATTATGGTATATTAGGCCCTTCAGGTTTTCTACCACCACAAGGTTTTTTTGCTCCAGGGTCTGGATCAGTAATTGGTGGCCTCTTTATTGGTTTTTTTGTTCCATCGTCTGGTTCTTTTCTGTTTATTCTACCACCTCTTGGTTTCATTGTATCCTCCTTGGTATTTTAGTGCTCTTTGTAGCACTCATATATATTATAGAACACAATTTCAATTTTGCTAGATTGTTTTTTGACTTTTTTCAAGAAAGGAGTTTGCCATCCAGCCGGTGTCTGTGCCAGCTGGACGACTTTGAAAGGAGTAAATCATGAAATAGAACAAATACCAAAACAAAACCAAGGAGTTACACCCCTTGTCACCAAATATTTTTATTTGGCCCACCCACTAAAATGTTATCCCGTTTTTTGTATGTTTTCTGCCCACCCACAAGTTTAATGTTATAGAGTTATAATGTTAGTTTTGTTTTCTATTATTAAAAGACACTCCTATGTAAGAAACGCCTTTTTCTTCTAATTTTTCGATACTCCATACATTGTTTGCTCCAGCAAACGTGGCAATAGATTCTAACTCATCTTTATCTATACCTTGTATAATTTCCAGCTTATCTTTTTCCTTTTCATCCATTTTTTCTATTGCCCGCTCGTTCTTAACTGCAAGCATTACATATGCATGAGAGCTATCTGTTCGTACTGATATGAGAGCTTCTTTAATAAGACTAGCTCTACTCATCATACATGGTAATCTTTCTAGTGAATCAGCTATTACAACAAAATCGTATGCTTCTATGTGTGGCTCTTTGTCATTACAATATGGTAAAAGAGGATCGAATACCTGTAAATCTATTTTGCTTGATATAGATATAGACATTAGATCTGACAAGCACGAAGATTTTTGTGGTGCAAAAACTAATACACTACCAAATATAAGTTTCTTCTTAATCAATTCAGATAGTAATGATGTCTTTTGTTTCTTCTGGCCTTTTTTTAAGGAAACCCCGATTGCTTTGGCAAATTTTCCTTTATCTTTTTTATCTTCTTCGTGTTTTTCGTCATCCATGCGCCATATGTCTGTACTGTCTATAGTAAAAGGGCTACTATGACCATAATCAGATGAAGTATCGCTATATCTTCCCATATTTTAACCTTCCAGACCAGGAAATATTCTATTCTGATCAGTGTATTTTTGTATTCTCTTTATGGATCTGTTTGTATAGTCCTCACTAAGTTCGAAGCCTATCCATTGTCTTTCTAAAATTTCTGCTGCCAAACAAGTGGTTCCCATTCCTGAAAAGATATCTAATACTGTGTCTCCTTTGTAAGATAGCTGTTGTATAAGCCTCTTAGGTAGTTCTATCGGGAACATAGCAGGATGTTCATACAGTTCATTCATACGAGATTCAGGAGCAAATTCCCATAAAGCCAGGCTATACTCAATAAACTCTTCCTTACTCACGGTTATATTTTCTTTCCGACCTGATTTTTTTTGGCTTCCGTTACAAAATATCAGTATGTATTCAAAAGGGGTTGGGAATGAGGGGTTGGATGGTGACTTCCAACTACCCCACGCTGTTCTGTTTCCTATCTGATTTTTGTCCCATATGATTATGGTCTTTATCAAATAGCCTAGTTCTTTTGTCATAAAATGAATGATGTCTGTATGTGTAGGTACAGATCCGTTTTTTCCGTCGCCTATATTTATACATACTCTGCCGCCCTTTACCATTTTAGGCTTTAGAATAATAAATATATGACGAAGCCAATGTATGTATTCGTGATGATCTTTATTATCATTGTAAAGATCATATGGATTTTTATTGTACTTATTTTTTCCAAGGTCTATGTTATACGGCGGAGAAGTTACCACCAAATCAATACTCTCATTATTTAATTCTGGGATTAGATTTTCACTACGACCATGGTAGATATTATTTAGTTCTAACATGTGTTTATTGTGTGCCTTTCATCTGTGTATTTTA
>LAZR01002574.1_pt1 | contig 10468 bp, 10 predicted proteins | sample 329461 | NCBI WGS metagenome assembly LAZR01 (sample SAMN03002196, study PRJNA259156) | marine sediment metagenome | biome: sea floor; feature: Hydrothermal impacted sediments; material: marine sediment; isolation source: Loki non-amplified sample from Loki's castle hydrothermal vent sediment ...
GAGCTACGGCGACACAAACTACCCCCCTGACCAATCCTGTCCTGAAATCTTCCCAATTACCAAAAATCTTGGTTCATCGCTGGTTCCTGCAGGAACCTCAATCAAGTCAGGATCATTCCACAATACTTGGGCTTCGCGAAAATCAACCCCGTGTTTTTCCTTATTGCTCTGGCTCTTTTGCGAATCGAATTCAAACTCCATGGTATAATAATTATACCATAATAGCATCTACTGTCAACCGAATTCCCTTTCGATTCTAATGGGTCTGCGGATAACCGACGGAAGAAACCGCAAATTTACTAACGGTGAGGTCCGCTCCATCGTCAAACCTGTAGCTTCCCCGAGATAGGTACAGCGCCTTGTTATCTTCCTTATCGACCATGGACACACACCCAGCTTTGAGGAGGCTGCCCGAAGTTTCCTGTCAAGAGTCCAGATCGAAGCCCCAAATAGAACAGCCGAGGCAAGCAGATGTACATCAACATAGCCGAGCCCCGTGAAGATGACAACCGTTATGTACGACTCCAGATCAATCTGTCTTGATGAGAAGATAAATTGTAATCTCTACCAGCAAAGATTACCCTTAGCTGATTCTAAATAGCTTTCTTGCATTTTGAGTGGTGATTTCGTCCAGTTCTTCGGGAGGAATGTGCCGAATACGAGCTATCTCTTCCATGCTATACCTCACAAAAGCTGGCTCATTGCGCCTCCCTCGAACTGCCTGAGGGGCAAGATAGGGACAGTCCGTTTCCACTAGCAACCTGTCCAGAGGAACAAGCGAGACCAGATTACGTAAACTAGAGGCAGAGGAAAAAGTTATCATTCCAGCGAATGAGACGTAAAAACCTAATCGAAGATATCTCTCTAACTCTTTTTTTTCTCCGGAAAAACAATGAATAACTGTCTGGCCTACTCCTTCATCTTTAAGAATTCTCCAGACATCCTCCGCTGCTTCGCGGGTATGAATAATAACAGGCAGGTCTCTCTCTTGAGCAAACTTGAGTTGAGCTTTAAAAACTTCCTTCTGAATCTCTGGGTGAATTCATATAGTGGTAGTCTAAACCAATTTCTCCCAGAGCACAGAACCTTCTTATTCTTAAGGCCGGAACGAGCATCTTCTTCATTTCTTTGTATTTTGATGCATCGTGAGGGTGAATTCCTGCTGCTAGCCAGATAAATGGATAGGAACTGAGAGCCTGCGAGAAAACATTGAGTTCTTCAATATTAGAACAAACGCAGAGAATTTCCTTAACTTCTGCCTTGAAAGCCCTTTCAATAACTTGAGCCCGGTCTTCATTGAATCGTCCATCAGCAAGATGAGCATGAGTGTCAAACATTACTTTTCTTGGGAGGTTTCGCGCATACCCATAATTACATCGGTAATGAGCTCGGTTAGCTCAACAGCGAGCATTTCGGCTCCTTTTTCAATTATAGGACGATTTACGCCGGCAGCGAATCTCTTATCTTTCCACTTCTTTTTTACTGATTTTGCCTCCAGGTCCATAACACTTTTTGATGGACGTACCAGCGCCACCGCTGTAATAAGACCGGTAAGCTCATCAATAGCATAAAGAACCTTCTCCATTTCACTAACTGGCTCAACATCTGTACAAGCTCCCCAACCGTGTGAAATAATAGCCCTTACATATTCCTCTGGCCAGTCGTGCGCACTAAGTATCTCCTCTGTCTTATGGCAGTGCTCACTGGGAAAGCGCTCATAGTCAAGATCATGCACTAACCCGATGACTCCCCATTTGTTTTCATCCTTCCCTCTCTTTCTGGCCATATAACGCATAACACCCTCAACACAAAGGGCGTGTTTGAGCAAGCTATTCGTCTTGTTGTATTCTCTTAGAAGAGCAAGAGCTTCTGCACGGGTCGGTACGTTTTTTGTCATTTTTCACTCCTATAAACTACTTTTCCTCCTATAATTGTCCATTCTACTTTCCCTGGTAACTTCCATCCTAAGAAGGGAGAATTACTGCTCTGGGAGAGAAATTCTTCCTCTCTGACCAGCCAACTTTTACCTGGATCAAATATTGTTATATTTGCCTTAACCTCCTCCCTTATCTCTCCTCTATCAATCCCTAGAATACGAGCTGGATTCACGGTTAACCTGGCTATAGCCTGCATTAAAGACAGAATCTTCTTTTCTACCACTTCTCTGAGCACCAAACTTAAAGCAGTTTCTAAACCAATGATACCAAAAGGAGCCTCTTCATAGTCTCTTTCTTTTTCCTCTACAGTGTGAGGAGCGTGATCAGTAGCTATTACATCAATAGTGTTATCCCTGAGAGATTCCTTTAACACTTCTATATCTTCCTTACCTCTAAAAGGCGGATTTACCTTGGTATTAGTATTGAAATCTGTTATTCCTTCATCACTAATAGCCAGATGATGAGGAGTGACTTCAGCAGTAACCTTTATCCCCGTGTTCTTAGCCTTCCTGATTAGTCTAACTGAATTAGCCGTGGAAACATGCGCCAGGTGAAGAGACGAATCAGTCATTTTAGCCAGGGCTAAATCACGAAAGATAGCTACTTCTTCAGCCTCTCTAGGAATTCCTGCTAAACCACTAACAGTGGAAAAATATCCTTCATTCATTACCCCCTCAGCAGATAAACTTCTATCCTCGCAGTGAGAAATAATAGGCAGACTAAGCATTTTCACATACTCCAGGGCCCTCCTCATAAGAGCTGAATTAGTCACCCAGCTACCATCATCGGAAAAAGCTATAGCTCCCGCCTCTTTCAACCTTCCCATAGGTGATAATTCCTCTCCTTCTCTGTTCTTAGTAATAGTAGCCACCGGAAGAACCTCTACTACTCCCTTATTCTTTGCCTGCTCATATATAAACTTCACTAAAGAAGGATCATCAATGGGTGGGTCGGTATTAGGCATACAACAGACAGTGGTAAATCCCCCCCGGGCTGCAGCACGAGTTCCACTTTCGATAGTCTCCTCATCCTCCCTGCCTGGCTCCCGGAGGTGAACATGCATATCAATAAGTCCAGGAATAACTATCTTATCCGAAGCATCAATCAATTCAGAATAAGACAAATTAATATTTCTGGCTATCTTCCTTACCTTGCCCTCCTTTATAAACACATCACATATCTCATCTAGATTACTGGCCGGGTCTAAAACTCTACCTCCCTTGATTAAAAGCCCCTCGGGCATCTTCTTCTCCTATTTTTTAGCGAGGAGTAAATACAATACAGCCATCCTCACTGCTACACCATTGGTCACTTGATCTAAAATGATACTTTTTTCTCCATCAGCTATCCTTGCTGGCAGCTCTATCCCTCGGTTCACTGGACCAGGATGCATCACTAAAACATCTGGCTGGGCCAAGTTCAATTTCTCTTCATTGAGAGAAAAAAAATCTATATACTCGGAATCAGAAGGGAGAAATCCTTTATTCTGGCGTTCTTTCTGTATTCTAAGCATCATTACTATATCTACCCCTGTCAGAGCATCTTCCAGTGAATAGAAGACCTCTACTCCCATTTTTTCTATGAGGGGAGGAATAAGAGTAGGGGGTCCGCAAACCCTTACCTTGGCTCCTAACTTACACATACCCCATATATTAGAACGCGCCACTCTCGAATGGGCGATATCCCCTACTATAGCTATTTTCAGCCCTTCTATCTTTCCCTTTTTTTCTCTAATAGTATAAAGATCCAGCAGAGCCTGGGTAGGATGTTCGTGTGCTCCATCACCAGCATTTATTATAGAGACAGGCAGTTTCTTAGCTAGAAGATGGGGAGTTCCCGGAGTAGAATGCCGAAGAACAAAACAATCTACCTTCATAGCCAGGATATTCCTGGCAGTATCTAACAGAGTCTCTCCTTTAGTCGAGCTACTGGTAGAGGCAGAAAAATTCAAAATATCTGCACTAAGCCTTTTCTCAGCCAGCTCAAAGGACATCCTTGTTCGAGTGCTGGATTCAAAGAAAAGATTGACTACTGTTTTACCTCGTAAGGTAGGAACTTTCTTTATAGGTCGGTCAAGAACTTCTCGAAAAGATTTGGCTGTTTCCAGGATGAATAAAATTTCTTCCCTGGATAGACTCTCTATTCCTAAAAGGTCTTTCCTATTAAAATTCATCTTATTTTTCCCTGCCGATGCCATTTTTCCCCGCACTTGTCTTAATTCCACTCTGTACTATATATCAACCTCTGACTTTTTGAGGAGTAGCACTTCATCTCGACCATCTATTTCCCTAACCTTTACTTCCACCCTTTCTTCAGAAGAAGTAGGCACATTCTTCCCCACATAATCTGCCCGAATGGGAAGCTCTCGATGACCCCTGTCCATCAGAACAGCCAGTTCTATTTTTTGAGGACGGCCAAAGTCTATCAACACATCAATAGCTGCTCTAACTGTCCTCCCTGTATAGAGAACATCGTCTATTAAAACTACCCTTTTATTGTCAATAGAAAAAGGAATATGAGTACTTCTCACTATAGGCTGATAGGCTATTTGAGTAAGATCATCTCGATAAAGAGTTATATCTAGAATACCGGTGCCAGGTTTTTTCCCTTTGAGCTCTTCTATTATTTTACTCATTCGTTTTGCCAGAGGTACACCTCTCCGCTGAATACCTACTATAATGAGATCAGCTACCTCTACGCCTTTCTCCAGAACCTGATGAGAAAGACGTAAGAGAGCTCGCCTTATATCTTCTTCATTCATTAATCTAACCATTTATGTATTTTCCCTTCTCTTTGTGAAAAAAGCTCTTCCTGCTTTCCCGGCAAAAAGAGCTTCCACAATACAAATCGTTTAACCGTTCCCTCTTATTATCTCCTAATCTTACACCTCTTCTGCACCTTAACAAAATATTTGCCTCCTTACCAGCCTCACTGGACTAGTTTAAAGGATAAGATATTACTCTATCATAATACCACACAAAAAAATTTTGTCAAAAACTCAAATTGAAAAAAAGGACCGGCAAAAAAAAGCACTTGACAGGTTTTTTGAAATGTATATAATTATGCACTACGGAAATATACTCCGAAAAAAATAATACAAAGGGAGGAGAAAGGATGAAAATTAAGCCTCTAGGAAAAAGGATTGTGGTAAAACCCTTTAAACAGGAAGAAAAGTCAGAAGGAGGAATATATCTTCCTGAAACTGCTAGTAAAGATAAACCTCAACGGGGTGAGGTAATAGCAGTCGGACCAGATTTTAGAGGGGTCAAGAAGGGAGACACGGTCATCTTTGCCAAATACGGAGGAACGGAAGTAGAGATAGATGATGAAGAGTATCTTATCCTCGGTAAAGACGACGTTTTGGCAATAGCAGAATAATAACCTTAAAAGGAGGAAATATATAATGCCTAAACAACTCTTATTTAAATCTGAAGCCAGACAAGCTTTAGCAAGAGGGGTAGATCAACTGGCTGATGCAGTAACCATTACTCTGGGCCCTAAAGGGCAGAATGTAGCACTGTCCAGGAGTTTTGGTTCTCCTACTGTGACTGACGATGGAGTAACTGTAGCCAAGGAAATTGAGCTAAAAGACCCTTACGAGAATATGGGAGCTCAACTGGTAAAAGAGGTGGCTGAGAAGACCAAAGATGTAGCTGGTGACGGAACAACTACAGCTACCCTGCTCACTCAACACATTATACGTGAGGGACTGAAACATGTTATGGCGGGAGTCAACCCTACTCATCTGCGTAAAGGAATGGAAAAAGCAGTAAAGGCAGTGGTTGAAGAAATAAAAGAAACAAGTAAGATGGTCAAAGATAAAAAGTCAATTGGGCAAATAGCCACGGTTGCTGCTTCTAATGATGCGAGTGTGGGTGACTTGATCGCTGATGCTATGGACAGAGTAGGAGAGAATGGTGTTATCACTATTGAAGAAGGAAAAACGGCTGAAACCAATCTAGAGATGGTAGAAGGAATGCAATTCGACCGAGGATACCTATCTCCTTATTTTGTCACCAATGCAGAAAAGATGGAAGTGGTGTTGGAGGATGCCTATATCCTTTTACACGATAAGAAGATAAGCAATGTCAAAGACATATTGCCTCTTCTGGAAAAGATCGCCAATACCGGAAGGTCTTTCCTCATCATTGCTGAAGACCTAGAAGGAGAAGCTTTGGCTACTTTGGTAGTTAACAAAATAAGAGGCACTTTGAAGTGTGCAGCAGTTAAAGCTCCCGGCTTTGGAGATAGAAGAAAATCTATGCTGGAGGATATTGCTACGCTCACTGGCGGACAGGTAATGGCAGAAGACCTGGGATTAAAACTGGAGAATATAGATCTTTCTATGCTGGGACAGACAAAAAGAGTAAGAATTGATAATGAAAACACTACCATTATCGAAGGCAAGGGCAAGCGAAAAGAGATTGAAGCCAGAATTGCCCAGATAAAATTACAAATGGATGAAACTGATTCTGATTACGATAGAGAAAAACTAGAAGAAAGGCTGGCTAAACTAGCCGGGGGTGTTGCGGTAATCAATGTGGGAGCTGCAACAGAAGCGGAGATGAAAACCAATAAAGCTCGAATAGAAGATGCAGTGGCAGCCACCAGAGCCGCGGTAGAAGAAGGAATAGTCCCCGGTGGAGGAGTGACTCTCCTCAGGATTGCACCAAGGCTAGACAAACTTAAAGCAGAAAATATTGATGAAGAAATTGGCATCAACATAATCAAAAACTCTCTCAAGGTTCCTTTAAGGAAAATCGCTGAGAATGCTGGCTTAGAGGGAGGAGTAGTGATAGAAAGAGTTATGGGTAAAGGAACAGATTACGGACTCAATGCGGAAACAGGAAAATATGAAAACCTTATAGAAGCCGGAGTAATAGACCCGGCAAAAGTAGTGAGAGCAACTATTCAAAATGCATCCAGTATTGCCAACTTGATTCTGACCACAGAAGCTCTGGTTGCTGATATCCCTGAAGAGAAGCCAGCTATGCCAGCAATGCCACCAGGAGGCGGAATGCCACCAGGAGGCGGAATGTACTAAACCCATAAACAACTAAAGAACAGATGAGAAGTTTATAAAAAAGAAAAAAGGGCAGAGGAGAAATCCTCTGCCCTTTTTTTAGGCGTTATCATCCTTCTCTGATGCTTGCCCCTAAATCTATCTTCAAAAGATTAACTATTTTTTCCTGAACCTGGTCAACTTCTTTGTCTGTCAAAGTTCTATCTGAAGCACGAAAGACCAAAGAAAAAGCAAGACTTTTATATCCTGGTGGCATTCCTCCCCCTCTATAAAGGTCAAAAAAATCTACCCTCTCCAGCCATCTTCCTCCTTTGAGAATCCCCTGTTTTACATCTTTTGCTGAAATGTTTTCTGGGACAATAACAGCCAAGTCTCGCCTGAGAGCAGGGAACCTGGGTAAATGACGAAATCTCTTTCCTCCCTCAGAAAAAGCAGCGATAAGACGAGAAAAGTCAAACTCAAATAGATAAATAGAGGGAGGGAGCTTTAGATTCTTGGCAACTCCCTGCTCCAACCTACCCAATGCTCCCAGCACTACACTTCCCTTTAAGACGGAAGCCCTTTGTCTACTGGAAAGATAAGCACAATCACAAGAAACAAAATCTACTCCTTTTATACCCAAACCTTCCAGTAAAGTCTCTACTATCCCTTTTATATGGAAAAAGCCAAAATTATCCTCATAGACCAATCCTCCTACTGAAGAAATCTCTTTCAGAGGATGAATATTCTGAAAGACTTCGGACACTTCAAATATCCGCAATTGCTCTATGCTCTGAGTGAGATTATAAGAGGCAATTTTCAATAGACGAGGGAAAAGATAGGGCATTAAGAATTCCTGCTGAGAAGAGAGAGGATTTCTAATTTTTATTTTTTTCTGAGAAAGTAGGTTTGTCCTTCTGAAAATATCTCCTTCAGCAAAAGGGACCGAAATCACCTCATAAAAGCCTAATCCTTTTAGAATTTCTCTCACCTTCTCTTTACGCTGCTCTTCGAAGTCTTCACCAATTTTCTTATTCACCAAAGAAGGAAGACTTGTCCTTAATCGGTCATATCCATGAAATCTTATTATTTCCTCGATGAGGTCTATCTCCCTGCTTACATCGGAGCGGAAAGAAGGAACACTCACTTTCCAATCTCCATTTTTTTTCTCAACCTTAAACTGTAAATTTTCTAGAATTTTTTTCATACGAACGGAAATTACCCTACTCCCCAAAATACGATGAACTCGTGCCGGCCGAAGAGTAATCCACCTTTTTCTTACCGGCAACTTCCCCCTTTCCAGAATTCTCTCAAATTTCCCGCCTGCTATTTTTTCTATAAGAAGAGAAGCCCTCCCTAGGGCTCCCTGGAGTCCTGAGGGGTCTACTCTTCTTCCAAACCTAGAAGATGCCTCTGTGGTCAAACCTATCTTTTTTGAGGTACGTTGAATAGACAGAGAATCAAAATATGCTGATTCTAGCAGAATATCCACCGTAGAATTTGTTACCTGGGTATCTTTCCCTCCCATAATTCCAGCCAGAGCTACTGGACGAGTCGAATCAGCGATAACGAGCATATCTTCATCAAGTTCCCGTCTCACACCGTCCAGAGTGACCAGAAATTCGCTCTTCTCCGCTCGGCGCACTATTATCTTCTTATCCTCAAGCAATCCATAATCAAAGGCATGCAGGGGCTGTCCCATTTCCCACAAAACATAATTGGTAATATCTACAATGTTATTGATAGGTACGGCTCCGGCAATTAGAACTTTACGACGTAGCCAGTGAGGAGAAGGCTCTATCTTTACATCCTTTATAAGATGAGCGCTATAATAAGGGCAAAGATCGATATCTTTTATCTCTATATCAATTTGATGTCCTTTTTGTTTCTTATCATCCCTTACTCCAAAGGAAGGGAAATGAAGGCTTTCACCAGTTAGAGCAGCAATTTCACGCGCTACTCCTATCATTGATAAACAATCTCCCCGGTTAGAAGTTATCTCCAAATCCAATACAATATCTTCCAAATCCAGGGCCTGAGAAAGATTTATCCCTAAAGGCAAATGAGAAGGAAGGAGCATAACTCCAGATTGATCCCCTCCTAATCCAAGTTCATTTTCTGAACAAATCATTCCGGGAGAATCAATCCCTCGCACTTTTATTTTCTTTACCCTTATCCCTCCTTTAAGTCCGGCTCCCTCCAAAGCTACAGGAACAAGCATTTCTTCTTTTATGTTAGGAGCCCCACAAACTAAAGAAATAGTCTCTCTGCCGACATCTACTCTAACTACTTTTATCTTGTCAGCATTAGGGTGATTTTCAACGGAAACAATCTTTCCTACTACTATCTTCTCCAGTTTTCCAAAATATTCTATGTTCTTTACCTCAAGACCTAAGCGGGTTAACTGTTCAGCCAATTCCTGAGGAGAAAAAGAAAAATTCACTATTTCCCTAAGACGTTTGTAGGAAACTCTCATTTTATCCTTCTTGTATCTCGTATTTCGTGAATCGTATTTCGTAAAAGAATGTGAAACACACAACACAATACTACTCATACACTCTTTTTCTTTTCGATATACGATATACCATATACTATATACGGCCAAGGAGTGTCCCTTGATATCCGCATAAACTCCTTTACCCTAGTGCCCATAAAGGCATGCCCGTTAATAGAAGGCTTAATCTGAAAACCATTGCAAAAATAATCCTGAAAACTCCACTCATAAAGAGAATGATAAGTATTATGAAGCCAAAGCGCCCTATACTATTTATGGCGTAGGCATACCTCTCTGGTAGAAGTCCGGTTAAAATTCTTGACCCATCCAGAGGCGGAATGGGAATAAGGTTAAAGAAACCAAGCAGTAGATTGATGGCTACCCCATAAAAAAGGATTACCGCTCCCAGGGAAGCAGATATAGGTAGAAGACGAAAAAGTAAAGCCAGAACAAGAGCTACAACAAAATTAGCAGCGGGTCCTGATAAGCCAATCCACATCATATCTCGCTTGGGGTTGTTCAAATTATAAGGATTAATGGGCACTGGCTTAGCCCAGCCGAACAAAATAGCTTGACCTCCCATTAAACTTATCAAAAGCATAATACCAGGCAGAAGAATAGAACCAATGGGATCCAGATGCGGAATGGGATTGAGGGTAATTCTTCCTGCCTGCCGAGCTGTAGGGTCACCCAAACGTTCAGCAGCCAGTCCATGGGCACACTCGTGTAAAATTATAGAGAAAAGTACCACTACCAGCGAAAAAAGCAACACCAGCACTGTCATTGAGTTTCCTCCCGGGGGAATCTCTTCTTAATATAATCGAGCTCTTCTTCTTTTGTCTCTATTTCCCCATCTAATTTAGCTTTCTTGAGCTCCTCTAGGATCTGAGTAAATTCTGGAGAGGGTTTGTAGCCCATCTGTTTCAAATCATTTCCATCAACCTTAATTTTATATTCTTCAATGGATTTTACCCATATTTCCAGGATGAAAACCTGATGTCTTAATTAGACCAACAGAATATTTTTGAAATCAAA
>LAZR01002575.1_pt1 | contig 10465 bp, 13 predicted proteins | sample 329461 | NCBI WGS metagenome assembly LAZR01 (sample SAMN03002196, study PRJNA259156) | marine sediment metagenome | biome: sea floor; feature: Hydrothermal impacted sediments; material: marine sediment; isolation source: Loki non-amplified sample from Loki's castle hydrothermal vent sediment ...
GCTTTGGCCCGCGAGCGGGGCGTCCCGCTGCTCGTTGACACGGTCCAGACGGCGGGCAAGATGCCGGTGGATGTCCGCGCATTGGGCTGCGACATGGCAAGCTTCTCGTGTCACAAGCTCTATGGGCCCAAGGGCGTGGGGGTGCTCTACATTCGTCAGGGCTTGGAGCTCCAACCGCTCATCACTGGAGGATCCCACGAGATGCGCCGCCGAGCGGGAACCGAGAATGTGGCTGGCATCGATGGCGCCCTCGTCACGTGCCATCTGAAACTCGCCAGCCTGCGCCAGCGCCCCTTCGCGCCCTAATTCTGTTAATTTTTCAGATCCAAATAATTCTCCGCCCAGATTAATGAATCTGAATCCGAGGCGTTGTAAGTTATCAACAGAATCGGAAACAACCCCCGCGCCACTGATCAATTTTATCTTTATTGAAATGACGAACAATTACGCCTTCCTTACGCAATCCAGTAGCTAATTTAGCAGCATCATTATCAGGATGCGTTGCAAATACAAAGTTAGCACCCGAAGGTAATACGGTAAAACCAAGCGATTTCAATTCTGCAGTCACCCACTTACGACTACTGATAACTTTCTGACACGTCTTCTCAAAGTAAGCTTTATCTTCAAAAGCAGCAACACCAGCAGTAATAGCAAGACTATCTAAAGGATAAGAATTAAAGCTATCTTTAATCCGCTCTAAACCTGCAATTAAATCTGGATGACCTACTGCAAAACCAATTCGCATACCCGCCAAAGAACGAGACTTCGATAAGGTTTGAGTGATCAACAAATTAGGATATTTATCGACTAAGACGATAGCTGTTTGACCGCCAAAATCTATGTAAGCCTCATCAATGACCACAACTGAATCGGTATTTTTTTGTAGTAATGCTTCAATTTCTTCCAAGTCTAATAAACGGCTAGTTGGCGCATTAGGATTTGGGAATATGATGCCGCCATTATCACGACAATAATCATTCACGTTAATTTCAAATTCATCTGTCAAAGGAATCGTTTGATAGTCAATTTGATACAACTGGCAATAAACAGGATAAAAGCTATAGGTAATATCGGGGAATAATAACGGTGCATCATGTTGAAAAAAAGCGTGAAAAACATGTGCTAACACTTCATCCGAACCGTTGCCAACAAAGACTTGATTAGGTGTTACCTGATGATAATCAGCAATCGCTTGTTTTAATTCTGCAGCATTAGGATCTGGGTATAATCGCAATGTATTGCTGGTGGCTAATCGAATGGCCTCCAATACTTTAGGTGATGGCCCATAAGGGTTTTCATTAGTATTGAGCTTAGTCAAATTAGCTATCTTGGGTTGTTCACCAGGTACGTAAGGTTCTAGCTTATGGACAACAGGGCTCCAAAAACGACTCATTATATTCAGTCCTTAAGACGATATTCTGCAGAGCGTGCATGCGCCGTTAAACTTTCACCACGGGCTAACACTGATGCAATCTGACCTAAATGTTGAGCACCTTGCTCTGATACTTGAATCAAACTAGAACGTTTTTGAAAGTCATACACACCAAGTGGTGAGCTGAATCTCGCAGTACGTGATGTCGGTAATACGTGATTGGGCCCAGCACAATAATCACCTAAGGCTTCTGGCGTATAGCGCCCCATAAAGATAGCACCAGCATGACGAATTTTTTTCGACATTGCCATTGGATCTTCAACAGATAACTCTAGATGTTCAGGCGCAATAAAGTTGGCCACTTCAACGGCTTGCTCCATATCATTGACATGAATTAAAGCACCGCGCCCACTCAATGATGCACTGATAATTTCTTGTCGTTCCATCGTCGGTAATAAACGAGTAATCGCCTTTCTGACTTGCTGTAAAAAATCAGCATCAGGTGAAACCAATATAGACTGGGCATCTTCATCATGTTCTGCTTGAGAAAATAAATCCATTGCAATCCATTCTGGATCGGTTTTACCATCACAAATAACTAGAATTTCAGATGGTCCAGCAATCATATCTATGCCTACCGTACCAAAAACCATACCTTTGGCTGTTGCCACATAAATATTGCCGGGACCAACAATTTTATCGACCTGCGGAACAGTTTCAGTACCATAAGCTAGTGCTGCAACGGCTTGTGCACCACCAATAGCAAAAATACGATCTACGCCTGCAATTGAAGCGGCTGCTAATACTAGATTATTTACTTCGCCATCAGGTGTTGGCACAACCATGATTAACTCATCGACGCCAGCGACTTTAGCTGGAATCGCATTCATCAATACTGATGAGGGATACGCAGCTTTACCGCCAGGAACATATAACCCTGCACGTTGAATCGCGGTAACTTGTTGGCCTAAAATCGTGCCATCTGCTTCAGTATAAGTCCCCGAACCTTGTAATTGGTGTTCGTGATAAATACGTACGCGATCAGCCGCTGCTTGTAGCGCTTGGCGTTGACTTTCAGGGATCAATTCCAAAGCAGCGTGAGCACGAGACATCGGAATTTCTAATTCAGTCATTGTTTGTGCTGTTAGGCGATCAAAACGTTGACTATATTCTAAAACAGCCTTATCACCATTGTTTTTCACATCAGCTAAAATATGTTTAACGGTATCGCTAATTGTTGCATCTGAAACGGCTTCCCAAGCAAGCACGGCTTCAAGTTGCGGCCAAAAATCACTGTCGTCAAAGTCAAGCTGTTTAATATCAATCATTGTTTTGTTCTCTTACTGCTCGGCGAATATCATCAATAAATTGCTGAATACGTCCATGCTTCATCTTCATTGACGCCTTATTGACCACCAAACGTGAGCTAATATCAGCAATCAGTTCCATAGGCACTAAACCATTAGCACGCAAGGTATCGCCAGTATCAACCACATCGACAATACGATCGGCCATACCGACCAGTGGTGCGAGCTCCATTGAACCATAAAGTTTAATAATATCAACTTGTTGACCTTGTTCGGCATAAAAACGTCGGGTACTTTCAACAAATTTAGTGGCCACTTTTAAACGACCATTTTTAGCTGGTTCGTTGACTCTGCCAGCCGTCATCAATTTACAACGGGCAATCTTGAGGTCAACCGGTTCATATAATTCAGCATCAGGATGTTCTAATAAGACATCTTTCCCAGCTACGCCAATATCTGCGCCACCATATTCCACATATGTTGGTACATCTGAGGCGCGAACAATAATGATTCGGACATCAGGCTGAGTGGTTTCTAAAATTAACTTACGGCTTGTTTCAGGGTCATCAAGCGGCTCAATGCCTGCAGCTTTTAATAGCGGCAAAGTATCTTTAAAGATGCGTCCTTTCGATAAGGCTAAAGTCAGGATATTGGACATTTTAATCTCTTGTTGAACTAGGTATGCGGCGAATATTAGCGCCTAATTGCTGAAGTTTTTCTTCGATACATTCGTAACCACGATCAATATGGTAGATATGTTCTACCAGCGTTGCACCATCAGCTACAAGGGCAGCCAACACCAAACCTGCAGATGCACGTAAATCTGTTGCCATAACAGGTGCGGAGGTTAACTGTTCTTGTCCTATACACAAAACAGTATTGCCTTCTATCTGCAAGTTAGCGCCCATACGTTGTAATTCTTGTACATGCATAAATCTATTTTCGAATACCGTTTCAACAATCGTGCCTTGACCTTCAGCAATACTATTTAAAGCGGTAAATTGCGCCTGCATATCGGTTGGAAAAGCTGGATAAGGTGCAGTACGAACACTAACAGCTTTAGGGCGTTTGCCATGCATATCGAGTGATATCCAATCATCACCAACTTCAATATCAGCACCCGCTTCCTCAAGTTTCAAGAGCACAGCTTCTAGATCTTTGGCATTGGTATCTTTTAATTTTACTTTGCCACGCGTCATTGCAGCAGCCACCAAATATGTTCCGGTCTCAATGCGATCTGGCAGAATATTATAAGGCGCACCGTGTAGCGCTTTGACACCTTCAATAACTAATGTTGCCGTACCAATACCGGTTATTTTTGCGCCCATATTGTTTAGATAATGTGCTAAGTCAACGACTTCAGGTTCACGTGCCGCATTTTCAAGCGTTGTGATACCTTCAGCCAATGTCGCTGCCATCAATAAATTTTCTGTTCCAGTTACAGTAACTTGATCCAAGAAAATATGTGCGCCTTTTAATCGACCATTTGAGCTTGCACGTATATAACCATTTTCAACTTTAATCTGTGCACCCATTTGCTCAAGCCCACGTAAATGCAAATCAACAGGACGTGAACCAATTGCACAACCACCTGGCAGTGATACATCAGCCTTACCAAATTTAGCTAATAGCGGGCCTAAAACTAAAATTGACGCTCGCATCGTTTTCACTAAGTCATACGGCGCTTCTGTCTCAGTCAATGTCGACGGATCAATAACAACGCCAGAGCGTTCATCAACAGTAATAGATACGCCCATCCGACCTAATAATTCGAGCGTAGTTGTAATATCATGCAGATGTGGGACATTGCCAATTCTCACAGGAGAATCAACGAGCAAAGCGCCCATGAGAATAGGTAGAGCGGCATTTTTAGCGCCAGAGATACGAATTTCGCCATTTAAAGCGACTCCGCCGTTGATAAGTAGTTTATCCATGCAGTCTCTAATTTTTATTTTTATTTTTATTTTTGTCGCGCAAGCTAAGCTAAATTAACGAGGCGCTGAAGTCTTTAATGCGAGTGCGTGTAATGCACTTTCAAAGCTATTACCTAATGTGGCATAAACCATTTTATGTTGAGCAATAAGTGATTTCCCAGCAAAAGAAGGGCTAACGACTCTTGCTTCAAAATGCTGGCCATCATCACCCAATACTTCTACCGTTGCATCAGGTAATCCCGCTTCTATCATTTTTTGAATATCTATCGCGTGCATGTGTTGTTTCAACTTATTAAAAAATTATTGTAAAGGTAGTAACTCGTCCAAACCACTGGCATGTGCCATGGCTAACATTTGGGCGGGAATATTGTAAAACACAATATTTTTATTTTGCTGTTTAGCTAAACGCATCCAATCAATCAATAAGGCGAGTCCAGCACTATCACTGCAACCTACCTCAGTCAAATCAATACTTAATACTTTGATGGGAGCAAATATACGTCGTGCAGAAACCAATAGATCATTCACCGTAGTAAACGTTAGGTCACCGCAAACATTGATGTAGTCTGTCTCTGGATTATGTTTTAACTTACCAACTTGACTCATGCTTTCACTTTTTCATTCTTAACGGCAAGACGTTCAATTAACTTATCAATGCCATCGTTACGAATTTCATTTGCAAAAGTAGAACGGTAATTGGTGACTAAACTAATGCCGTCAATTTTGACATCGTAAACTTTCCACTCTGTGCTTTTATTTTCATATAACGATAATGACATAGGAATTGCTGGGCCACGAGCTTGCACGATTTCCATATCAACTTGAACTTTTTTAGTTTTAAGATCATCACGGAAAGGTAAGAAACGAATCTCTTCATTCGTATATTCCAACATCGCTGTTGAATAAGTCCTGATTAATAACAGTCTAAATTCATCGGTAAATTGTGATTGTTGCGTTGCAGAAAGCGCACGCCAATTTTTACCTAATGCCAATTTAGCCATTTTTTCAAAATCAAAATGCGGCGTTAACACATCAGTTACTAAGCCATAAATTAGAGATGGATCAGCTTGTAATTCCGCTTTATTCTCTTCCAAGGACTTCATCATTTTATCGGATGATGCTTTTACCAATGCTTGAGGTTCAGGCATATCATCTGCCACAGCAAACGACGAGAATCCAACCATCGAAAACAATACTAACAACGCAGCCATCGCCTTGTTAAAGAAATATTTATTTGCACGCATTATTTATTCACCTTCCGCTTTACTAAATAAGAACTGACCAATGACTTGCTCAAGTACCAACGCTGGTTGCGTTAGATGTAAGACATCACCATTCTTCAAAAATTCATCTTCTGCACCTGCATCCAAAGCAATATACTGCTCACCCAACAAACCAGCGGTAAAAATACTCGCTGATGTATCTGTTGGTAAGCTGCTAAATTTAGAATACAAATCTAATGTTACTTTTGCATTATACGTATTCTCATCAAGCGTAATGTTTGATACGCGTCCAACACGCACACCAGCCATCGTGACTGGAGATCGCACTTTTAATCCACCAATATTGGCAAATTCTGCCACTACTTGATAACCAGAATCATCAGTAAAATCAGTAAAATTGCTGACTTTCATCGCCAAGACAAATATAGCGACAATACCTGCGGCCACAAACAGTCCGACTGTAATCTCGGTATTTCTTTTTTGCATCACTTATATTCCTCCAAACATTAATGCCGTCAGCACAAAGTCTAACCCTAAAATTGCGAAGGCAGAATGCACTACCGTTCGTGTTGTTGCTCGTCCTACCCCTTCAGAAGTAGGTACGGCATCATAGCCTTCAAATAGTGCAATCCAAGTAACAACGACACCGAATACTATACTTTTGATAACGCCATTCAGTACATCATCATGCCAATCTGTTTTGACCTGCATTTGTGACCAGAAGGCGCCATCATCGACACCTAACAAACCATAACCCACTAAAAACCCGCCAAATACACCGACCGCACTAAATATTGCAGCAAGTAACGGCATTGAAATAATGCCCGCAACAAAACGTGGCGCAATAATACGACGTACAGGATCAACTGCCATCATCTCCATGCCTGACAATTGTTCAGTACTTTTCATTAGACCTATTTCCGCTGTCAGCGCAGAGCCTGCACGACCTGCGAATAATAAAGCACACACAACAGGGCCTAATTCCCGCACTAAAGATAACGCGACTAAAACCCCTAAAGACTCTTCAGCACCAAAATCAACTAAGGTATTGTACCCTTGCAAACCAAGTACCATGCCAACAAATAAGCCTGATATCAGAATAATCATCACCGACATAACGCCGACTGAATGTAATTGCTGAATAACTAATGAAAAACGAAGTAATACTTCAGGAATCCCTCTCACCATATCCCATAGAAAGATATGGGCACGGCCCAAGCGTTGAAGTGTTTCGATTACCGAGCGGCCTAAACCCTGAATAAAACCTATCATGCTGACACCTCAGAATTTAATAAATCGTCAGCAAAATCTTCACCGGGATAATGGAATGGCACAGGACCATCCGGTAAACCTTGAATAAACTGTTGCACCCACTGAGACGACGAACGTTTTAATTGCACAGGCGATCCAGACTCAATGACCTTACCCGCTGATAATAAATAGATAACATCGGCAATTTCTGTTGTCTCTTTGACATCATGCGAAACCACAATACTGGTCAAACCCATTGCATCATTCAAACGATGGATTAAATTAACAATCGTTCCCATTGAAATAGGATCTTGGCCTGTGAACGGCTCATCGTACATCACCATCATTGGATCAAGCGTGACTGCTCGTGCCAGTGCGACCCGTCTCGACATACCGCCAGATAATTCGGCAGGCATTAAATCACGAGCATTGCGCAAACCTACGGCTTGTAATTTCATCAAGACCAAATCACGGATCATACTTTCTGGTAAATCAGTATGCTCGCGCAGAGGAAAAGCAACATTGTCGAATACAGAGATATCTGTCAACAATGCGCCGCTTTGAAACAACATACCCATACGCTTACGCAAATCATAAAGACCCGCATGTGAAAGCTTATGAACATTTTGACCGTCTACTTCAATGGTGCCGCTATCGGGCTTTAGCTGTCCACCGATTAAGCGCAACAATGTTGTCTTACCGGTTCCGCTTGGCCCCATAATTGCGGTAATTTTTCCGCGCTGAATATCAATATTCACCCCGTCAAAAATAGCTCTATCACCACGATAGAAGTGCAAATCCCTGATTTTTATCAGTGGCACTAGTGTCTCCAAGCGAATATAAAAGAATAAAGGGCGTTAATTTTCAAGAATATGGGCTAGTAAGTCAAATCTGCTTGTGGAAAATTTCACTCTGTTCGTCTAAAGTGTGTCCACCAGATTCTGGTCTTTGGAACTTTTCATACACATCTACGTTCTCAGTTGTGTAAGTTCACAATTACAATTAGTACCACCAATACGGAGAGAAATATGAAGAAACTTTTACATGTTATTGCTGCAGTGATGATCGCTGTCCCTATGTTAGCGTCTGCTCATGGTCCTACGCGTCAAATGGTTGAAGAAAAAATCGTCATTAAAGCACCACCTGAAAAAGTATGGGCAATGGTTAAAGACTTCGGCGCTCTTGATAAATGGCATCCAGCGGTTGCCAGCCTTGAATTAAAAGATGAAAAAACACGTGTATTAACATTAGCTTCAGAAGGACATCCAACAATTACTGAAGAGTTAGAGTCAGTGAACGATGAAAAAATGATGTTGATCTACAAAATTATCGACATGAGTGTCGTTAAAACCATCACATTTAATAGCAAAGACACGCCTTATTACACATTGCCTATTAACAATTACAAATCTTGGATCTCAGTTAAAGCAGTTGATGGTGGTTCAGAAGTGAAATGGAAAGGTAAATTCTACCGTTCATTCATGGATAACCCTCCTGTACCAGAAGGTCAATCTGACAAAGATGCTATGGCAACAGTTCAAGCTGTCTACACATCGGGTTTAGAAAATCTTAAAACTATCATGGAAAAATAAGTGCTAGAGCATATTCGCTTAACATTTATAAAGGCGGCCCTAAAAAGGGTCGCCTTTTTTCTTGTAGGTATTAGCATGCTGAGTGCGTGCTCCACACTGCCGCCTTCTTACGCATTCATGACTAATCAGCTGAACGATAGCGTGAGTGTGATTGATCTTGAAACTCAAAAAATAGTTAAAACAATCGACATCGGCGAAGGCAAACGCCCAGCGGGTATCGCAACGAGCCAAGCGGGACATAAAGCTTTTGTTTCTAATCCTGACGGTATGGATATCGCCATTATTGATACCAATACGCTGGAAGTGACTAACCGCATTCCCGTTGGTGCCGGCCCCGTCGGTATAGCGACAAATAAAGAGGGCACGCGAGTTTACATTGCAGATTGGTATAAAAATATCATCAGCGTGTTAAATGCAGACACCTCAAAAATCATCGCAACGATTCCCGTAGGTAAATCACCTGCAGGTTTAATCGTAGACGATAAACAACAACGACTTTATGTCACAAACCGTGATGACAACACTGTGATGATTATCGATACTCAACATTACGGCATTTTAAACACCATTAAAGTTGGTAAGGCGCCATTTGGCGTAGCTTTATCGCCTGATGGTCAGACTTTATATACAGTGAATGTACAAAGTAGTGATGTCAGCGTTATCGACACTAAGCAAGCCAAACTTGTTGATACCATTGACGTTGGCGAATGGCCATACTGCGCTGTAGTAAGTCCTGATGGTCACACACTTTATGTCACCAACCAAGATGACGGTACTGTTTCAGTCATTGATACACGCAGTAGTAGCGTGATCGATACGATTGAAGTTGGCGAATCACCGGATGGAATTGATATCACCGAAGATGGTCAATTTGTCTACGTGGTCAACTGGGGCGAAGCGACAATCTCCGTTATTGATAGCACAACGAAAAAAGTTGTTTCAACCATCAAAACAGGCAAAGGACCTCGCGGTTTTGGTCAATTTATAGCTAAAAGCAAGTAATGAATTTGGATTGTGAATCCCCCTTTTCAGTCAGTACAGATTCAAATCAACATATCGCGGCGGCGAAAGCGTTGGCTGACACATTAAGCCTGCCTTTCGCCGAACTCGATGCCCAACATATTCAACTCGTATTAACATCCCATCATCTCGAAATCCGAGCGCCTGAACTAGGCAATCCTATTTTGATTGATTTTGAAGAAGGCAAAAATGCCCATCGCAGACAATTTGGTGGCGGTCGAGGTCAACCACTTGCTAAAGCCATCGGCTTAAAAAAAGGGGCTAATCCTACCGTTATTGATGCCACAGCAGGCTTTGGGCGAGATGCTTTTGTGTTAGCTAATTTAGGTTGCAAAGTCACCTTAATTGAACGAAATCCACTGATTGCTGCTTTATTAAATGATGCATTGCAACGTGCTGGTAATAATCTAGACATCGTCGACGTGATTGCTCGCATGACATTAATTAATCACGATGCAACAACTTATTTAGGGTCATTGGAACAAGCATTTTATCCCGATGTTATCTACATGGATCCGATGTATCCAAGTCGAGACAAATCAGCCCTCGTCAAAAAAGACATGCGTTTATTACACCAACTTGCGGGGCCTGATACCGATAGTGAGCAACTACTCACTATTGCTCGAACTACGGCATTAAAAAGAGTTGTCGTGAAACGTCCTAAATCAGCTCCATTTGTCGGCGATCAAAAACCTACAACCAGTATTGAAAGCAAAAATACTCGATATGATGTTTATATAAACTTATTGGCGTGATGCTATAACCC
>LAZR01002576.1_pt1 | contig 10464 bp, 9 predicted proteins | sample 329461 | NCBI WGS metagenome assembly LAZR01 (sample SAMN03002196, study PRJNA259156) | marine sediment metagenome | biome: sea floor; feature: Hydrothermal impacted sediments; material: marine sediment; isolation source: Loki non-amplified sample from Loki's castle hydrothermal vent sediment ...
CTCTTGACATTTTTCAAAGTTAATTTTAATAACTAAAACGCTCTTAACTCTATGTCCGGTTAAATATAGTAAGTCCAAACCTGGTCCTCAAACCGCAAAAGTGTTCTATGCTTCATTCGAAGAATTCCTGCTTTTTCTAAAGCAAAACCTTCCAAAATTATATACTCAAATGTTAGAAAAAGTTTGTAGAATTTTAGACCCTGACCCTGAATGTGATCAATATAAAAACACCTATTACGCCCAGCTTGATATGGCTTCGAAATACAATCTCGACGTGCTAGAGCAAGCGATGAATATTATTTTATCAACAAAAGAAAAACGATATGAGTAAAGAAACTAAAATGATAGATTTTGCCATACAAAACGATCTTAATTTAACGGGGTCATTATCTCACGACCAAGTGAATCAATTGGCCAATTTGTGGAAGCCCCAAATAAGATGGCATGAGAAAGAGGTTTACCATCCTATAAATTTGAAGGATTACTCAGAGATACCTGCCAGCATTTACCCCACACTCACTCCAGAAGAGAAGGAGGAGTATGAATTCAAAATTACGGTCCTAGATGACTCCAGTTTCAAAGTAGAAAGTTTCGAACCAGCTGTTATGAAAAACAAGGGACCTGTAAGACAATTTACCAATGGGCAAGGTCAGACGGGATATATTACCACCTCTAATGTTCTTGCATCTCTTGACGGAATAGTAGCAGAATTATTAAATGATGACATTGATTCAGGAACAGAAATCTCCCAAGGAAACGGAGCTAAAGGATCAAAGTTCTTTTTTGGGTCAAAAAGTACGATTTCCGGGCAAGAAAATTCAAGTGCAGGAGATCCATTCTTACCTGAGCATGATATAAAAATCATTGCTGAATACAAGGTTTTAATTGATTTGTTGGAATATGAATTATTGGTAGAAGAAGCAAATGATTATCCTATAACCAAAGATGCCTTGCGTGGAGGATTTTCAATAACAAGTCAATTCTTTTTCCGATCTGATCAAGGGAATTCGATTCTCAGTGCGAGTACTCGAAGGAATATCATGCAAGCTTTAATAGCAGCGCATAAATCTGGTAATAATGTTGAATTTCAAAATACAATTGAATCTATTCCATCAGGATGGAGATTCAACTTTAATAATTGGGCAATCTTGAAAGGTTACTCCTTTATGGAGTATTATTTCTACTACGCTTACAGCAATTGGAGTGACTATGAGAATGATTTATTCTCTAATTATCATGAAGGAGATGTGGAAGGTTGTTGCGTTGTTTTTGAAACTAAAAAGGTAGAAATGGAATTTTCTTTACCTAATCCTAATCTACTTAATATTCCTCCTATATCAGTTATAACGTCGGTTCATGAAGAGTATCAAAATTTGGATAAGTATAAAACTTTGGATTCATCGCATGCCAGAGAAGATTTAAATGTTTGGGTAGCCCTTGGCAGCCATGCTACATACTTAACTTCAGGAAATCATGACGTGGTAGATTTCGGGGTCCTTGTAAATACTGTAATAGAAAAAGTTTCAATTTTAGTTATTCCTCTTTTACCATTTATAATAATAGCCGCAATAATCGAACATTTTATAGATGTAGAGGATCAGACATCAGATTCAGGTGGATTTACAGATAACAATATTCCAGATGGCTCTGATAATAGGCATTTCCAATCAACAATAGAGACGACCCCATTATCTGATGTCAATAATATTTACAAAAACAATAACCTGGAAGCATTAGCTGTTAGATCTTATCAAGGTAAATATGGAGGAACTTCAGGGTTCAAAAACAATAGCGGCACTTTTAAGAACAAGTCCGGCAGGTACTTTAGGAAATTAACAAGAAATTTAAGAGTGAGTGTTATAGATTAATATATGTTTATATATGATCTTGATTAGTTCATAATTTAATTTTCATGACAGGAATATTTTTTTTAGAAAGTTTATCTCCATTCTACTTAAATGAACTGGTATTGCAAAACACTATCATTATTTAGACTTTTAAAAATATTTTATACTCTTTGAAGAATGCACTTTTTGTAAAGAGTTTAATACGTGACGGGATTTTTAGTATCTTCCTTCAAAGTTCAATTAAACGATTGTTAACTTAATCACATAAGGATATCATTAATGATGCTATTCAATAGCTGAATAATTAAACCAAATATTCAAATGGAATTTGACCGAACAGGTATAATATTATACACTATTAAATATGAAAAATGTGTTGATTTTTATGAGAATATTCTAAAGCTAGATAAAATGTTTGAAAGCAAAAGCCTTACTTGTTTTAAGTTTGGACAATCATATTTGATGGTTGAATTGGACGATGAATATGATGGAGCAAAAATTCAGAATGAACGGGTAAAGACTTGTTTGAGAATGAACGTAACTAGTGTAAAAGCACTTGCGGATCGATTGACTGAAGAAAATATAAATGTTGATTATCAAGAACATGCTTGGGGAACAATAGCAAAGTTTTTCGACCCAGACGGGAATTTGTGTGCGTTTAAGGATAGTGGAAAATTTGAAAAGCAAATCGCGGAATTTAACGCACCGTAGTAAACAACTTCAAAAACAGAGCACACGATAAAGATTTAAAATAAACCAATGTTCAAATAAAGGATAAGTTAGGACACCAAGTCGTAATTCAAAAAGCTAATTAGAGGATTAATTCATTCTCGAATTTATAAAATAAAAAAGCCGATAACTTTTACCGGCTCAAACTCGCTAATTCAAACTTAAGAACGTATCCACGAATGGCAATGCGAAGTTATTTAGTTCAAATCGGTTGGGATAGAAATTTAGTTATCCAAATTGTTATTAAATTGTATTGTGAAAGTTCAAATAAAGGATGGATAGGATTCTTATATATTAAATGCGTTAATACTCATTAGACCGCTGCATATTAATGCGTCCCGCCCGTACAAAAGGTTAATCTATGCGTAAACTTTTTACGGGGTTGATACTCGCCGCTTTAAATGCTTGAAAGCTGACGGTAATCAATGCTATAACAATGACACATATCCCAGATATGATAAAGGCCCAAATGTTTATTGTAATTCGATACACATAACTTTCCAACCAATTTTGCATAAACCACCAAGCCATTGGACAAGCAATTAATATGGCGATCACCACCAATTGCATAAAATCCTTAGATAACAAGCCGACAATTCCAGCAATACTAGATCCTAATACTTTTCGCACACCTATTTCTTTACGACGCTGCTCTGCGGTATATGCTGAAAGCCCAAATAACCCAAGACAAGAAATAATGATAGCGAGAATAGAGAATATTTTGGTAAGTTGGCCAACTAGAACCTCAGTCTTGAATCTCGCATTGAACATTTCATTTTCAAACCGGTAGTCAAAAGGAAATCCTGGGTTATACTCTTTTAATATTCCCTCAATAGAAGATAAGGCCTCCGTTGTTGACTCTTCTGGGTTAAGTTTTACGTATAAGGTATTTCCAAAATCAGGTTCGTTATAAAACATGACTGGCCCTGTTTTTCCATTACCGTACATATCTCCATATAGGTAGTCATTGACCACTCCTATCACATTGTAATTAATATCATTTCGCATGACCGTTTTACCAACTGCACTACCGCTGCCCATCAATTCTGCAAAAGACTGGGTAATGAGAATATTGGTACTATCCACCGATACATTCTCATTAAACCCATGTCCCTCTATAATTTCAAGTCCTACGGTATTAAAAAAGCTAGGGCTCACATATCTAAACCTAACAAGAACATCATCTGTGTCCATTCCCCCTTGCCAACTTAAGCCAGCTCCATTATTTCCGCTGGATAACATATTGGTATTGGTAAGTGCAATATCCTGTATAGTACCAGAAGCAATCATATCATCTTTTATAGAATTGAACTTTTCAATCATATTTCCATTTACTGATATATTGATCAAGTTCCCTTTTTCATATCCCACATTGCGCGCTCTAACATGTTGTACTTGTTGATAGACGATGATGCTGCTAATAATAAAAACTATGGAAACCGTAAATTGGGTGATGACCAGACCTTTGCGGATGATGGTTGTGCTTCCATGTTTTTTTCGGACACCTTTTAGCACTTGAGCTGGTCGAAAGGAAGAAAGATATAGGGCAGGATACCATCCCGCCAAAAGACCGCATATCAACGTAATACCCGAAAGTGAAAGCATGTGGATGAAATCCCATAACCTCAGTTCAATCTGTTTTTCGACTAAGATATTAAAAGAGGGTAATAATAATAACAATAGAACTATGCTTAATAAGGCTGAGATACTGGCCATAATCAATGCCTCTACCAGAAATTGGTATATCAATCCATTTTTACTGGAACCCAATACCTTTCGCACCCCTACTTCATTCGCTCTTTTTTCACTTCTCGCAGTTGCCAGGTTCATGAAATTAATACAAGCAATTAATAGGATGATTAAACCTATAAAGGCTACCAGTCTGATAAACGTTATTTGTCCTCCGACTTTCTTTCCTTGACTAAAATCCGAACGTAGATGCCAATCTTTAATGGAATGTAAAAAGGCTTGATTAGGTGTCTCATTCTCACCTGTCATTTTTGAGGGAATCATGTCCCTTACCTTGGCATCTACAGTTTCATAATCCGAATCTGGAGCAAGTTCAACAAAAGTATCTGCAAAATTATTTCCATATTCCTTGGCCCATGAAATATCCTCCTCCCCGAATCCAAAACTATTGATCGGTAACAACCATTCAAATCCAAAAGATACATTTTGGGGAAGGTCCTGTACAATACCAGTGACGGTAAAATTATGCTTGCCATTAATTTGCACTATGCGGTTCAATGCGCTGGTATTTTCTCCGAAAAGTGCATTTGAGGTTTTTTTCGTCAATACAATGGCATCCGGTCTATTCAATGCATCTTTGATATCTCCCTCTAAAAAACGAAGACTGAAAATCTCTAAAAAATCAGGATCTACATAAGTACCTCTTCTATTAATTCCTGTTTCTCCATCCTTTAATAAAATCTCTCCGCTCCATGTTGTTGCCGCTCTGGTAATCTCTGGTATTTCATCCTTTAAATCTTTGGCCAATGGACCCGGAGTCGAATAAAACGTATATACTTCTCCCTCAAAAGTCTGATTTGTGGGTACGTAATAGACTAAGTCCTGTTTTGGAAAAACACTATCAAAGTTCACTTCGTCCTCCACCCATAGAAGAATCAAACAAGCACAAGTTATGCCTATGGCCAACCCAAAAATATTTAGGGTACTATACCCTTTATTTTTCCAAAGGCTTCTCCAGGAGATTTTTAGGTGGTTTTTAAACATGATTATTATTTGATTGATGAAAATTAGTAGACAATTTAAGATGCACAGACAAAGTGATTATAGACTGGTCATACCTATATTCATGCCAAAATCATAACTAACTAAATATCAACAAACTAAAGAGATTTGATTTTAAGAAATATTAGAATGATGTAAAATAACTTTACAAATGGTGTCCAATAATTTTACGCATTTTTTATTTAATCTGAAGATGGTTTTGGAAAATAAACACTATTGACGGTTGCCTAAGACCATCGCTTAATAGAACTAAGAGATTAATGATTATCTTCAAATATCATTTTCGAATAGTTTAAATAAAGGATACTTACAAATGTTTGAAAAACTAACATATTAAAAGAATTATCTTTATTTTTTCGAGGTCTAACAATCAGTATTAATGAATTTATCAACCAGACTGGGCTTTTCCAAAAACAGCAAGTTATTAATAATCCATGCGGATGATGCAGGATTATCCCATTCAGAAAATATGGCCACAATTGAATCCCTTAAAATGGGTATGGTCAATTCATATAGTATTATGGTTCCATGCCCATGGTATTATGAAATGGCTTGCTTTGCCAAGAGCAATCCAGAGTTCGACTATGGTATACATTTGACACTTACCTGTGAATGGGAATATTATAAGTTTGGTCCCGTATTGCCAATTTCAGAAGTTCGCAGTTTGGTTGACGAGAATGGACATTTTTATAAAAAAAGGGAAAATCTTAAAGAAAGTGCATCCATAGAAGATGTAGAAAAGGAACTTGATGCACAAATAAAGAAAGCCCTCAAATTCGGATTAAAACCCACTCACATAGATTCACATATGTACAGCGTAGGAACAAGACCGGAGTTCTTCGAAATATATAGGGCTTTAGGCAAAAAATATAAACTACCCATCATGATCAGTAGACAGTTGATGGAAATGGTAGGGTTAAATCCTGAGGAAAATATAAAGGATGGAGATTTGTTGATTGAAAAAGCACATTTTGGAATATTTGATTATTTCGAGTTTGGAAAGTTGGGCGATTATTATGCCAAGGTTTTTGACAATTTGGTGAGTGGATTAAATATCATTTTAATCCATCCCGCATTCAATGATAACGAGATGAAAGGAATAACGGTCAATCACCCTAATTTTGGTTCTGAATGGAGACAAATCGACTTTGATAGTTTTACAGATCAAGAAAATATTTCGAAACTCAAAAAAAACAATATTGAGTTGATTACTTGGAATGATTTAAAGGATATACAATAAGTGGATTTTACAAAACCAAAATATTATTAAATACATTAACTCAAGATGGATATGTCAACGTTTATAAAAGACATTTATGTACACCAATTAAAGAAAGTTTAAAAGTTCAATTAAAGGATAAATTGAATCGTACTATAATTCCTATAGATTCTCGTTTGATGAAACATGGTTGATTTGTTTGGTAGGAGCTCAAGCAATTAAAAATTATTTAAGTCCAAAAGGTTAATTTTAATGGCTTTTACAAACATTTTAAAAAAAGATGTCCATACCATACCAAATAAGAATTGAAAATTCTTCTTGATGAATCAACTTTTTCGCTATTTCCAGATATTTTATCGACAAAAAGTTTTGAAAAGGCTATTATTATTTTAACTGTGACAATGTAAATTTCAAATAAAGGCCATGCTACTATCGCACTAAGAAATTTTATTAGAATGGTATCGACTTTTGAAAAATATTCCTTCAATTTATTTTAGAACTTTTTTATAAATTAAAAATTCCGTAACTTTTTACAATGAGTAGGAAAGCAAATTGGACGTTTGAAGGTTTTTATGTCAAATTAGACGAATTGGAAGATAGTATAAAAAATAAAGCTCTAGATATAGCTGCTGGATTCATGGAAACCGGTAAGTATACCGAGCGGGATGCCATTGAGGAAGCTATCGTTCGGGCTGAAGAATGGTTTTATGACCTCGAAGGATGATTAGATTATAAAAAAGAGCCTGCGGAAATATCTATAATACTAGTTCCATGGGTAACGTATTTAAATTTTAACAACCGCTCTTGTGTTAATAAACGAAATGAAAGTAACTAGAGATATAATTACAGTTCTGAACGTAGGCAGTCAATTTAGAAGAAAATACATATAATAAGTTTAATTAAATCATGAGTAGCAATATCGATTCCCAAGTCCAAAGAAATTCTATGGGTAAACAGTTAGAAAAGGATGGAAAAATATTGGAAGCTATGGTTCTTTATGAGGCTAATATTTATGAGAATTTTGAAGGTTATTTTCCCTATAACAGGTTAGCAATACTGTATCGTAAAAAAAAATTGTGGGTTGAAGAAATAAGAGTACTTGAGAAAGCTGTTTTCGTTTTTAATTCAATTAGTTTAAAGGATAAAAAAGAGGTTCAAGCAAAATTGAAAGAGTTTATAGTTGCTTTGAATAAAGCACAAGTGAAAATACAAAAGTTTAAGTAAATGACGGGTTAGGAGTCTAAGTCGTAATTCGTAAAGTTCAAATAAAGGATGGTTAAACAGAGGGGGTAAATCGGTATTTTGCAAAATGACGCCACCTAACCACGTATGGTCCTTAATGTTATGGATAATTTTCGCAAATGATGGAAAACAGATTTTTCAAAAGAAATAAAATAAATATTTTGAATTTTATCCTAATGGGGATCTGCGTGTGTTTTTCTATCTATTTTCTGATGATTGAACCTGTTGAATTTTCAAATAGAAATTCAATTATATTTTATTCGTTTGGACTTTATTTTTTTACTATTGGTTTTAATTATGTAGCGTTGAGAAATTTCGATGTCTGGCTTCTTTGGTTTGGATTTTCCCTTGTACAAATAGTAATTTACTACAAACACGGACTTAACAATGCTGATTGGCCAGCAATGCGTGGACTTAGAAATTTTTGGATTTTCTTAATTGCGTTTCAAATTTTAAGATGGGTAAGCCTAAACTTTCAGAATAAGGAATTTGTCACTCTCACACGAAGTAAGTGGGACCCGCTTGACAATAGGAGATTTACCCGCTTGGATATGCTGCTTTATGGGCCAGCTATTTTCTTGATATTCATTCTTCAAATAATATAAAAACTATATCACCGTAATCTCCGATAAAAAGCCATTGTCTAGTTTGCCAAAGTTTAAATAAAGGATTGGCTACTATCGATTATTATTAAAACGGATTTTTCGCAATTGCTGCATTGACCTTCGCCATCTCGAGAAGTTTGTCTAGTTTTTCCCTGTCTAAGTAACGGCCACGTAGAAAAATAGAGCTGATTCGTTTTGTATTGCCAATATTCTCCAGGGGATTTCCATCCAACAAAACCAGACTAGCTGTTTTACCGACTTCTACAGTTCCAAATTCGTCTTGCTTTTTCATAAACAGTGCCGGATTGTAAGTTGCGGATTTTAATGTTGTCGCATTAGTCATTCCGGCGTTGACCATTAATTGCATTTCATCGTGTAAGCTGAAGCCTGGATAACAATATGGATTAGGAAAGTCTGTACCTACAATCATCTTTACACCAGCTTCTTCAAATGCCCTTAACAAAGATAATTGAAGCTCGAATTTTTTGCGATTAACCTCAAAGTCCTCTGTTTTGCTATTTTTAAATCTAAAGTCGTTGACCGGATTCCACGTTTCCCGAATAAATTCTGGCATAAACGACAGCCTAGGGTCTTTTATTAAATCCGGATCATCCAAATTTGCTATGTTTTTTAAAACGGTCAGAGTTGGAGACAACCAGGTTTCGCTTTCAGCCAAATAATTTGCTAATGAATCGAGCAATACTGGTTCAAATGAATCCATCAGAGAGTTCGTCCACTCAATATTTAAGCGCTTCTTAAATGGAGGGGTCAATAACTTCTCGTTTCCACTGCATCCCTCTAGGATACCATATAGATGCTCTATACTTTGCTGCCCGGAAGCTACAGCCTCCCAAATACTTACTGATAGAGGAATATGACCTGCAAAAGGTATGTTCCGCTCCTTACTTCTTTCTGCTATAGCCATGTATGCGTCTCTTGTAAGCAGACTATAGACCTTTATGAAATCAACACCTTCAGAGACCTGGTGGTCCACTTCGGCCTTTGCATTTTCGGCATCCTTTACGCCGGAGGAATTAGGCCAGAATGGAGGGTATCCGTCAACAATGGCACCGGCCGAGTAAATATCCGGGGCAATTAGAGCGTCGATTAAAATTTGTTTCCTGACATCTTTAATTATGTCCATATCTCCCCACATTTCCCGAACACCAGTCACTCCATTCGCTACTAACATTGGGGATGAGAACTCATAGTTCCAGTTAAAATGTGTATGCATATCCCATAACCCGGGAATCAGGTATTTTCCATTGCCGTCTATTATTCGAACAGAATCGGAAAGGAATATGTCATCTTCCCCATATATTGCTGCAATTTTTTCGCCTTGGATCACCACATTTCTTGCTGGTAAAAGAACACCGTTTTCCACATCTACTATGTTTACATTCTTCAATATAAAATGTGTTTCCATTACGACTCGTTCCTCGCAACCACCTAAAAAAAGAATTGAAAAAAATATTAGAAAGATGTTTTTCATGAACCGGTTGTTCTCAAATGGAATGGAACTTTTGCACAAATCCACTGACAGATTAATTATGAAGATATTAAATTATGTGAGGTTTGTATTAAATTGTTCTTTCTAGCATCTTCTTATCTTTATATCAAAGTTCAAATAAAAGATGGCCATTCTTTGTTCATCAATATATTCTTGTTGAAATTTCAAATCCTTCAACAAATCACTTTTCGACTTCTTTATACTGTCCTTCATAGTTTTCGCCAACATCTTCCCATTCCTCCAACAAAATGGCGATATCAGTTGAACTTACAACAAGATTAACCCCAATTCCCGGTGAATATGTGGCAACGACAATGCCAATTACTTCTCCATTCCAATTCAATACAGGACCGCCCGAATTGCCGGGGTTAATGGCAGCATCAATCATAATCAACGGAGATATGCCGTACACTCTAACATACATATTTACCTTAGATACAATGCCCGCTGTAACATAGTTAAAAAATTCTGCTGTAAAAGGGCTGCCAATTACAAAAATCGGCTGACCTATTTCAACTTTGGTCGTCAAAGTCAACGGCCTAAGATTCGTCTTACGTACCA
>LAZR01002577.1_pt1 | contig 10464 bp, 11 predicted proteins | sample 329461 | NCBI WGS metagenome assembly LAZR01 (sample SAMN03002196, study PRJNA259156) | marine sediment metagenome | biome: sea floor; feature: Hydrothermal impacted sediments; material: marine sediment; isolation source: Loki non-amplified sample from Loki's castle hydrothermal vent sediment ...
CGTGAGTCCGTTATCTGCTTGGTGGTTTCCTTAGTAGTCTTCTTAGTACCTGTAGTCTTCTTAACAGCGCTCTTAACACCTTCTTTCACAGACACAGGTTCAGCTACGTTCTGAGCATCCCACTGCGCTCCAAACCCTTTACTACGAGCTTCCTGCTCGGTCATAACTTGGAACTGTTTAGGACCTATCCATCCAAAGGGTCCTAATGTTCCAAAGCCTACATTCTCTTTAACTTTTATTTTCCTGAGTTCAAGCGGTTGAGTACCTGTGTCCTGTGCTATTCGTAGAGAGGTCATAGCATCCGGGCTGTACTCAGTGGTTCTATCAATGTTAGGATCTATGAGTTTCTCAGTGACAGGCGTAGTTTGTTTTGCCTCAAGACCAACATCAGAACCTTTAGCTCTCTCAGCATCTCTGTACGCCATCTCACCAACAGCCGCGAGCTTAATACCCTCTTGATCTTCGTTCTGTATAGCCACCGCCATAGAATGTCTATCGTTAGGACTTTCCATAGTAGATAAACCAACCATCTTCTGCCCTAGAGCGTCCATCCTTACCTTGTGTGCTTGAGTTGTCTGTGCAAGTTGCAACTGAGATGCTTGAATACCTGCAGTCAGCTCACGTATTTCCCCTTGAGCCACATCAGCTATTCTACTAGATAGTATCATCTGACTAAACAATTCTGGTTCTTCTTCTTTTAACCTCTTAAGTTCCTTTGTCTCCAGTTTAAGTTGCTTAGCTTGCCGTTTCTTAATCTTAGCGTCACCAGCAAGACCGGCATTAGCTAAGGTAATTCCTTCGCGTGTTAGTGCTTGAATCCTCTCACCATACAGGGCTTCAGTCTTTTTATATGTTTCTTCTGTTGTAGCGTCCATCTGATCGACGGCAGCTTCCATCTGTAAAATCTCATACGGTGACTGACCTTGCTTCAATGCAAGTGCTCCCTCATCAACAGCAACCTGACGTTCTTGTAACTTTCTAGTTTCTTTCCGCTCCCTGAGAGACGACATCTGTAGCATAAAATTTAGCACAGGACTAATGTTAGCCTGTCGTGGAGCTGGTACGTTTACTATAGCCATGATAATGTCTCCTTATATAGGTTATGGAGTAGGGGGAGCGCTAGGATTAAGAAATCCGCCAGGTTGTAGTCCAACACCTGCAAGCGCAAGTAGCATCGGTCCTAAGTTACCCTGTGCTCCTTGAAACACAGCAGTATCTTGCGTTGGTGTACCGGAGAATCCAAGAGCAGATGCTAACAAGTTACGATACTCACCTAACGCCGCTGTAAGTGGTAATTGCTGTGCTGATTGGAACACACTAGCGGCTCCAGCAAACGTACTAAACTCTTGACCTGGTAAACCAACTAGCTGACCAACGGCTCCAGGGACTCTCGCAGCAGCGGCCTCTCCACTCTGAAATGCTCGTTCTTCACCTGCCTGAAAAGTCTCGAACAGGCGAGGTTCTATGGTCTGTCTCACAAATCTGTTCAACTCATTAGTCACTCCACGTGCTCTATCACGAGACACAAAACCTCCAGGTATCCCAGCGAACTGCTCTTCCACAAGTGGTAGCACGTCTCGTCTATATGTTTCAAGTAGAGGCGTGGCGAAGTTCTCTTGAAACCTACGAGTTGATGCACCCTCATCAAACGCAAACGCTGGTATTCCTTGAGCTTGCCGTGTCAACGCTTTTGTAGCAATGTCGGTAGACTCACCTAGTCTCCCAGCTATCTGCTCAAACGCTTGATTAAATAAGTCGGGAAACGGAGCAGTCAAATCACCTCCGAATGGCGACTGAAGACCACCACCCAAGAAGTTCTTGAACAGTTCTGCTAACTGCGCATTAACATCCTGAGCACCCCCAGACAGCGAAGACACACTCTTAGTCTTACTAGGCGTACTCATTAGTCCTATATCTTCAAAGAAGTTTCCCATTATCTAAATCCTTTCCCACTTGTTCTATAATCGAACATGTGATTTAATGTGCAGCAATCGCACCACCTACTAACTTAAACACCAAACCAATAACAGCTGTAGCTTGCACAGCAACTACCCATAACAGTATCTTCTGAATGGTCTCAGTTTTGGTCAGTCTAGCAATAATTCCCTCTTTACCGTTACCTCTAATAGACTCATCCAGAGACTTCAGAGCATCTTTTATTTCTCTAAGCTCAGCTACAAAAAAGACTTCGCAGTGACTATGTATGCTATTTTCTTCGTCTTTAGCCATGTTGCTCCTTACACATAAAAATTAGGAGTTCTGTTTTTAGTGCCCATCTTACCTGCTATTGTCTGATAATGAATATCTACAAAATGAATAAATGGAAGCGATGGTGTACCCGTTAAATTTGTGGTAGTCATCTCAAATGTTAGTTCTATAACCCCGTCCGGTTCCAGGTCATCCCTATCAAATAATGCAGCAGTTGCCGAAGCCGCTGATATTGTTACTTCAGTAATATGTTGTTGATATCTAAATAGCCCGGAACCTGAGTCATCTATATTGATACTTGAGAAGGTGTCAGTTATTGGTGTTGATGTAAACGCAGAACCGGATACTTGATTATGGCCTTTGGCATATATAGCAGAATACTTAAAATCTACAGTTCCGCCCGTGGCCCCAGCAGCGTTCTGGCTCCAGTGGATGTGAAGATGTATGTCCGTACTCGGTACGTAATCGTGAGGAATATGATACGTAAGAAAGGCTTCGTCGCCATTTGAGAACTGCCACGCATCAACTGCTCCATTATATGCTGTTAATGTCGGCTTGGTTCCGCCTGTGTTCTTACTAAACTGATCACCTAACAGATCCGCAAAACCAAAAGTAGGTGCTGATACATCAACCTTAAATCCTATACCGCTAGCCTTAGGAACTATGATATTTCCGTCGTCACTAATATGAACTACATTACTAGGACCACCAATTCTAACGCTTACAAACTCCTTAGGACCGCCATCCGCTATGAAGTGTGTATCTATAACACGTCTTAGCTCAACCAAGAACCGCCTCATATCATCAGACGCATCCTCAGGTATCTGTGGAAAGTTAAACGGTATTTCTATTTTCTCTGCCATTAGTCTCTCTCAGGTTGAGGTTCAACAGCACACTTGAACAACCCACGTAGCTGTACATCTTTGTTAGAAGTCTGCAAGAACCTAAACATTATTCTTCTATTAACTACATCTATAGGTAACCTATGAGTAGTCCACCTTTGATTCAAACTTACAGGCGAATCAGTTATTTCTGTCCAGCTATCACCTCTATCCGTTGTGTACTGTACAGTCACAGTAGAAATAGCAACACTACTATACCCTTGAAAACTGAACCACACCCACCTACCAATTTGCTCCTCAGCACTAACTATGAACTCAGGCGTCCATAACTCAAACGCGATATCTATATCATCATCCTTACCGTCCGATGCTTCATCTAACTTATAAACATAACCGTCGTCAGATACAAACGCCGGTAACTCATACCCTAACTGCCCAGAACTTTCATCACAGTATAGAGCAGTCCAATCACAGTACAGATCCTTCATAGGAGCTTCGTCACAGTACCAGTCAAACGAAGCCTGCACGCTACCAAAACCCTTCACAGTCTTTGAGAAGTCATGGAACTCCCAGGACAGACGAGACTGTCTATAGTTAAAACAGTAACTCGTACTAGCATAGCTAGACGCTCCTGAGCCAGGTATAAAGAAGTGCACTTTGTACTTCCCAGCATCTAAACCAGATACTATGTGCACCTTCTTACTTACATCGAGAGCTGCAAATAAACTATCTTCAATGACTTCACCTATTGGTACTAAATCAGTGTCACCGTAGTAAGCATATACCTTCTGATCGTTCCCAAGAATCAAATGCACGTTTGCTATACTAAGTACAGCATTAGCTGATACGATACCAGTACCAAACACTAACGTAGGAAACGTGAAGATAGTTAACCCACCGTAGTATCTGCCTACAGTAATAGTATCCTCAGAATATATTATAAGTGACGAACCAAGTTTCAGTGCATTAAGTATCTGACCGATGGTATCTGTCAAAGTATTAGCACCAGCGTTAGCTGATGTGTGATCATCTATATTACCTGCTGCGGAATACAACAGCGACTTGACATTCTGCGATCCGTCATTCCAGTTTAGTAACATAAAATGATTCCAAAATTCAGCTATCACATCAGTATTAGATGCTCCTGAAGTGTGTACTAGTAGTTGAAACTTATCACTTGACTGACCCTCAAAGTACTGCAGATCATCTACTCCATTACTTATCACAAGTGCCATACCGCCGTTGTTGCCAAACTCGTTAGTGTCAGTAGCTAAACTGTAGGACCATAAGTTAGATGCCCCACCTGTAAATGGAGATACAACTATAACATCATCTATATACAGATCAAGAGCATCAAACTGAGTGGCGTGATTAGAATATACAGCAATCGACTGAGCGCCATCTATAGAAGATAGATCAACTGTAATAGCTACACGAGTCCAAATGTTCCTAACTATGTCAACTGTATTTGTAGCTATAACTTCAACACCACCTTTAGTACCATCAGCGTTTTCAGTGATAACAATCTCAAGTGCACCAATATCTAAGTCTACGTCGACTGAATACACCCACAACCTAATCTCAGTATATGCACTAAGATTTACAGCAGGATTTATCACTAAATGAGCGAGTATATCTGTATCAGCTACATCTGCTGCACAGTCAAAGAACAAAGCGGCACCTCCTGGTTCGTCTCCTGGTATCAAGGTAGTATCAGATACCGAATCGGCTGTATCTGTACCTGTTCCTGATACCCAATTAGTTCCGCCATCCGCTAGTTGAACACCCGGAGTAATATCATCCCAACTATCAGTTGTACCATTGTACTTAAACGCAGAAGTTGTAGTAAGTGCTATCTCATGTCTGTTGCCTCTAGCGTCTACGTACGTTACGAGCTTCATACCGGTGCCAGATAGCGGAAGCGCACGACCGCCGATCTGAGATATGCCCCTACGCTTACGGCACTTAGTCAGGTCTACGTAGACGTTCTTCAAGAAAGGCGAGAACGCATCAGAGAACGCAGTAGGCTCCTGATTAGTGTTTAGACCTTTTGTAGGAACAGGATATGCAAGTACTTGTGACATTACTTACGCCTTTTAACTTTCTTCTGTTTAGGTTTCTTTACTCCTTTGTAACCTCTTTTCTGTGGCATTTTAGATCTCCTAATAAATAGCTAGTAACCAATAACGTGATAGAATACACCTTCCAGTTCAGTATCAGTAGCACCTATTTCCCACGTAATTTGAGTCAATGTCAGCGCTTTACAGTACGCGGCTCTATCAGCACCCGCTTGAGTATCATACGCAGTAAGTTGACAAGTATAAATACCAGTAAAACTAGCGGCTGAAATATCTATAGTTTGAACACCTGCTTCTTTCTCATACCCTATAATCTCAATCATCCCACCTGGGTGAGTTATTACCTTACTAAACGATGCTGTGCTGCCGCTAATTGCTCCTGTCAGACCACCTGACGATAACGCAGTTTCCCTATCAGCATCGACATACGCTTTGTTAGCTACCTCACCAGCGACAGTAGGCACAGTAGATGTCATAACTATAGACGCTTGAGCAGATGATATCTCAAGCACGCCAGTTGAGTTAATCTTAAACAAGTCAATCGCTGTAGACGGTGCTCCGGCTGTGAGAGCTTTCACAAAGGTGTCATTATCGAGACTAACACGAACAGCTGTACCGGCATAACCTGCTCGTACATCTTTCCAACCTGTAGATATTCCAGCACTCGTAGCAATATACACCTTCATAGTATTAGTAACACCAGTACTAACACCTCCTCCTGTAGCTATAGCAATACGACCATCATCTGATGTCGCAGAAGTATCGAGATTGTTGCTCTCAGGATCTGTAGTTGGAAGCGAGTTACTAAGATATACGCGAGCGGCACCTTTGAGATGCTGACCACCTGAGTTAGCCGCACCAAGAGCTACATGCTCCTTCTGGATAACGGTCTTAATAGACGACCTAAGACCCCTAATCTCTTCAGGTAACACAGATATCTTAGTATGGTCAATAGGTTTAGATACATCCCAGCCTTGCTCAGCCATATTACTATCTCCTAACTAGTACCATGTAACAACTTGCCCAAACAGATCGTGAGGTATAGCATTACCTTGTAGATCGTAGTGAATTAAATTGTTCAGTATAGCAACACCTCTATTATGGTGATGACCGCTCTCACCACCCGGAGCTTGAGCGTGCATCTCTTCGGATATATCAAACTTATCAGTCAATATCGCATGTCCGAGCGTACCGCCCACAACTCCATCGTCCCACTTAAAACCGAGTGCTATGTTCTTCCAGAACGCATAGCTCTGCATGTTCTGTATAGATAAGAACACAAATGCAGTAACATACTGAACGATGAATGTGTCAAGTATCTTAACAGGCGTCTCTGTACTATCAGCAGTGAATGTTTTATCTTGTGACACTACGAGTTGTAGCTGCAAGTCAGACTCAGCAGGACGCTCTAACAACACTGTAGACTCCCATCTCAAACCGTTCGCTGGCCAGCCCTTCTGATTATCGCCAGCCTCAACAACATTCCTATCCCACCATGTTCTATCTCTCATATGTAGAAGTCGACTTAGTGTACCACTGTCCTGTATAATGCGAGCAGTGACAATGTGAACTAAGTTTGTTATAGCGGATATATCAACAGACACAGCATCTTCTGTTATAGCTATAATAGTGGGATCATCTTGAGCGTCTCGAAACGGGTGCTTACCAATAGCTAACTTGAGAGCTTGATCGCACAGATCATCTATGAGACCGTCTTTCTCAGTCGCTCTACCTGTGTTGAAGTCTATAGATGTCTTTATCTGAGCACGTGTCTTAGCCACATTATCACCTCTTAAGCGTGCATCTGAATAAACGTAGCATCGGTAGTAGCCGCAGGGGCTACGCTACATATAAACGCTTCGTCGGTATCCTCACGGTAAGCGAGTTCACCGATTGCCACTGGATAAGTATTTTGACTACCTGAATCTACAGCAGGATCGGCAGACACAGCATACCACACGCGTTTCTGCCATCTCCTGAGATTCAAGCTATGCAAGCTACCATCAGCAGCAGTTATATAACTAGCGCCTCTCAAGAGCCTCTGCAAAATCTTAGAGAATGTTCTCCTAGGGGACTTAGTTATCGTTAATGAATCAGCCATCTTCATACTCCTTAACTGAACTAATAATGTGATCTCTCTGTTCTTTCGTGACCCACCAACCTGTAGGTATGCACACGTGATCTTTGTCAAATGAAGTTACACCTGGAAGATTACAGCGGCTACCTGCAAACATTGTCTTAGTATCGTTCCTATCATGTACCTTACTACAAGCTACACCGCAGTTCCTCATGTGAGTTATGAACTCAGCTGGGTCGCTCACTATAACAGTGTACAACCACCTAGAAGGCCTAACACTATCAGGTAGATGAGCAGCTCGTACATTCAGCATATTCTCAAAAGCATCATCATAGTACTGTGCATTCTCACGAGCGGTTTTAAGTATACCTCCCACAAGCTTCAAATTACTCAACCCAATAGCAGCACTTATATCATTCATGTGCATCTTGTACCCAAATTCAGGAGGGTCTTGGTGACATCTCATATCTGTAGACAACTCACGATCTAACCCAAACCACCTCAGCAAACGTGCGCGCTTGACAACGGCCATATTCTTCACAACCAGCGCACCTCCATCTCCACAAGTCACAGTCTTGATAGCCTGAAACGAGAAGCACGCAAAGTCACTATGATTGCCGATCTTAGTATGATCAATCTCAGTACCAAAAGCATGAGCGGCATCTTCTATAACTGGTATTCCGTGCATACGAGCTACATCATTTATCTTCAAAACATCACAAGGCACACCTCCCCAGTGCATACACATGACTGCTTTGATACCTGAAGTAGTTCTAAGAACTGTGCTAAGTGAGTCAGGTAACATATTTCCTGTCTGCGTACATACATCTACCCACATAGGATGGGCTCCGAGTGCAAGTATAGCTTCATTAGTCGCTAAGCACGTCATAGGTGTAGTTGCTACAAAATCACCTACTCTAACACCAGCTATCCTGAGCGCTAGTATAAGAGCACTAGTACAACTATTCACGCAGACAACGTGAGGATTTCCTATGTAGCGGCCGATTGCTTCTTCAAACTCTTTAACTAATGGACCCTCACCTATATATCCTGAGCTTAGAACATTAGATACACGTAGCGAAGCATACTTCGACATAAATACTTTGAATAACGCTATCACGATTGTGCCTCCTTAATAGGAGTAAGTACAACAGTCAAAAGACCTTCTTCTTTGTACTCATACATAATTATATCCCACGGCTTAGGCTCATAAACTTTGTACTTGTCGTGAATCGGTGTGAAGTAGCAAAACGTCCACTCATTAGGACAGCTATAACCTATAGGATCGTGATGAGCTCTCTCACCTTTATAGTACTGATCTATGATTTGTAGTTTACAACCTGGAGCAGTAACCCTCCAGAACTCATCCATTAACTGTATCCTATACTTAGGATCTATAATTTGCCAAGCTAGTCTCATCAACACAGCATTACAACTATTATCTTCAAGAGGCCACGGGAAGTTACATACGTCGTGTACTATATCCACACCTTCAACATCGCGCATGTCCATACCAGTAAAACCTTCATACTTATATTTCCCGCAACATACATCTAGATTGATCATACCAGTAACTCCTTATAGAGAGGGAGTATCTTCTTTATATGATACTCTTTAGACTTCTCATAAGCCAAACCTGATAAGTTCTCGTAAGCAGCTTTTGATTCCATAAGAACCTTCACCACTCTAACAACATCATCTAAATTCTCAACCTTAGCAAAGCAACCATCCCACTCAGCAATATAGTTAGGCTCAGGGTACGCTACAGTAGGTATCCCAAATGAGCCGGCATTTGCAAGTTTCAGCGGGTTCTTCAGCTTAGCTAGAGCTGGGTCCATCTGACTCCTAAATGACAGACTGATGTCTATGGAAGCATAAAACCTACAGCATACATTTCGATCCTCAGGGTTAATGTGATAGATGAACCTAGCACCTATACTGGCTAACGCTCTACCAACCACCACAGGATCTAAATGGAAGTTACCCTCATAGCCGCAGAAACCCACCTTAAAAACGTCACGTTTGTCTCGCATAACGCTCTCAAAATTACAGTGATGCTCTGGTATTAGTATTATATCATCTCGATCTAGGTACTCTGAAATATACTCATGAGACAATTTACCTATCGCTATAACACCAAGATCCATATTCTCAGCTATCTCAGAACTACGAGCACTGCGAAGAGCAATTACGCTATCAACTATATCTAAATAGCACTTCTTAACCTTAATCGCTTCCATGAGAGCAGGCCACCCGTAGTCAGGAAAAGACTTAACAAATATACATACATCATTCTCTCTAGCATTCTCATATGCTGTATCTGTATGCTGATATACCACAGCATCCAAAAGACGGGCCGCTATCTGCTCGCCTCTTATCATGGCAGAAGCCCACGGATTAGTTACAAATACCATTCTCACGGTGATATCCTCCGACTATCAAAGTAATCACCGACTTGTCCGTGACGTAGCAACATTTGATCTAACTCAACTCCACGAATCTGATTATAGTACTCGGCGTTCTGCGGATACACTATGCGCCTCTGACCAACGTGCCCTACAAGTACGCGAGTATCTACAAACATCTTCTCACCTATTTCACGAAACGCTTTGCACAAGTTAATATCACTACGAATGTTAACTCCATCAAGACAAGTATCTCTAAAGTACGGTTTCTTCAGCTTCCTAATCTTCTCAAGGTTAATCAACGTGCAGCCAAAGGCACAAGTATGTACCTCATAAACTTGGCCGTCCAGAGGTAGTGTGACCTGAAAGAAATTTTCCCTGCCTTCTACCTCACGGACTTCCCAAGCTACTTGTTGATAACTCTCACCTTTCTTACAGATGAGACCTGAAACCATCGCTTCGTCGGCACACTCTACCAGATAATCTAGAGATCGCTCAGTAACAAGATGGTCGCCGTCAAGAAAAAACGCATGAGTGCACCTTTCCTCAAGACACTTATCAATAATTCGATTTCGTGCTTGTGCAGCTTGCAACCCTTTCTTGCCGACAAATACTAAATCGTACTTCTTACCCCAGTTCGCTGCTAAGAACATATGATTGAAGTACACATCAAAGTCCACTGTGTCAAATACGTGGATACATAGTGCAATTCTCATGAATCGCTCCTTTCACTATATAACTGTTACAGACACTGAATGTCAACGTAAGCAGAAAACGCAGTTGTTGCACCGGTTGTAGCATGAAGCCTAACCAACCTTACGCTCTTAATGTGCATAGGAGCAAGACCGCCTGAA
>LAZR01002578.1_pt1 | contig 10463 bp, 12 predicted proteins | sample 329461 | NCBI WGS metagenome assembly LAZR01 (sample SAMN03002196, study PRJNA259156) | marine sediment metagenome | biome: sea floor; feature: Hydrothermal impacted sediments; material: marine sediment; isolation source: Loki non-amplified sample from Loki's castle hydrothermal vent sediment ...
AAGAATTCTTATTATGGAATGACGAAATTGGATGATGTCTAAATAATGTTTAAAATAAAAACTAGTAGTATCAAAAATTATACTTACTATCCCAAATTCAAGAAAAGGTAGGAAAAGAAATGAAATTAACTCCCGGAAAAAAAGAAGAAGTCCCAAATAAACTTTATGATGCCAAATTTAAAGTAATTATTTTTAGTGAGCTTGGAAGACACAAAACTGCTTTTACTGAAAGATATTTAATCAATATATTTGATTCTGAGATATCCCTTGGAGCAAAATTTTGGATTAAAAATCTTGTAGTCGGTAGATATAAAATTAAGTTGAATATCTTTGATTTAAGTAGTGAAGCAAGAGACAAATTCTTATTTCCTTCATATGTTCTTGGAGCAAATGGCGTTTTTTTTTTGTATGATGTTAATAGAGAATCTACTCTTTTAAATATTAATGAGTGGCTTCAAATTATTGGAAAAATATCTCCCGTAGTTGTTGTTGGTGTAATATTTGGACCAGAAAGGAAGAGGCAAGTCGATTTCGAAGAGGGTAACAAGATTGCGGAATCAAGAGGTATGGATGGTTTTCTAGAATGTAATGTTCAGACAGGAGAAAATGTTGATAAAGTTTTCGATACTTTAGCAAAACTGATGCTTAAAAAACGAAGTGGAATCGTGTCTCTTAAAGAATTATTCAACTCAACTTGATTCCAGGTTTACTTCTCAAAATATATATTAATAATAGAGACTTTTATTGTTGATTTTTATTGAAGAAGGGAATTAAGGGGAAAAAGAAGAATGAGTAATAAATGGGGCGTGAAGCCAGAACAAGCTGTTTTCTAAGGAAATTTCATTGAAACCAGACTCTGAATTTACGAAATATGGACCTGCTATCTAGTAATGAAATCTAAGTAATGTAATTTTAAGAAGTGGGGTATGAATTATAGTGAACAAGTTATTTTTCTTCAACTCTTCTTATTTTGAGATTCAAACATTTAAAATTGCAATAAGAATTTGGTAAATTAATTTATTCCCAGACCACCATTCCAACGATCTAAAAAAAAAAAAGGAACTATCAAATCGTTACTTCTCACTATTAACACGAGTGGTGAACGAGTTTTCCAAACTTGGAACCCCTTTTCCCTTAGATTTGTTATGAATTGAATAAAGTTCTAAAAGGTACTAACCTGTGTGAGTATGCTCTTAAAAGGCATAACACTATTGTTTACCTATTCCCTTTTTTTCAAAATTTTCCCATTCTTCAAATTTTTTATCTAATGAGTTAATAAAATCAGAGACTGTATCCATATTAAGCACTAAGTAATCACCATCAATAGTAAAACCAAATTCATCTGCCCAATCAAAAATAATATTATCAAAAATTTCGCTTTCGAGTTTTAAAGCATTCTGCATTCTATCTAAATTTATTTTGGTAGATACTTTAACCATTTTTTTCAATTTTTCGAGAGATTCTTTTTCAAGCTCCATAAATAACTCATTCTTTTGTTCTTCCATTTTAATACGATTGTCTTCCTTAGCTGACTTCTCCGTTTCTTTAATGCCAGCAGGTAAAGAATCGATAAAAGAGATTATGATAGACTGAGCATCTGCTGGGAGATTATTAAGATATTTTCTAACTTGAAATTTGAATTCATCAAAAGAATTTACCTGATTTAAAATGATTCCATCAATGTATCTAAATGTTTTAACCATTGGTTCATATGTACTATAAAGGAATTCTAGATTTTTGATAAGTGAAGAAAATACGAAATCATCAAAATTGGTTCCATAATCAATGAAGGTCTTATTAGGAATAGAATCTATTAGATTAGTAAGGAGGTTTTGAATGTGAGGTTCTTGACCTTTCAGTATTTTCTTAATGTGCCTTGTAATTTTTTGACGTAATGAGTAATGAGTTGTTAAACTATTCAGATAATCATGAATGTTCCGGATAATAAAAAGTAATTTTTCATAATATATTAAATTATCAAAAATAAACGGATAAAGCACAACCTTCCAGGTGTGGGTATTTTCGCTTAATTCTCTTGATCTTTTTGATAATGCAATTGAATTTAATGCATTTTGATTATTTGGATCGATTTTTAACACAGACTCAAAACTCTCTTCTGCTTCGTTAAATTTCATCATTTTTAAATATGTTCCACCAAGAAAAAGCCAATAATCCTTATTTTGAGAGTTTAAACCTAAAGCTTTTTTTGTAGCATCAATAGAGCTAATTAGATCATTATTTTGTTTGAGTAGTGATGCATATTTAATCCATGCTACCGGATCATTAGGATTATATTCACTCCCTTTTCTATAATATTCAACAGCATGGTTTAAATTTCCTAGTTGAAATTCTGAATACCCTATTAAATCCCATATATCTGTAGAAATATAGCCTAATTCAATAGCTTTTTTAAAGTGAGATATAGCTTTTTGGAATTCATTTTTTTGATATAATTTCTTACCGGTTGAAAGGTATTTTTTAACGAGTTTTGTCAATTCTTTTCTTTTCTTCTTCTCTTCTTTTGACATCTTTTTTTTTACGCATTTATCACTTATAATCTATTATTTGATTTCAGATCTATTAAATGTTTAGAGTTAAGCTTATATCTTGTATCTATACATAAGAAATTTTACACCGAAATTCCTATTTTCTCTTAATCGGTTAACGATAAAAAAGTTAAAAAAGAAGTTAAGAAGAAAGTTGCTATTGATATAGATATATTTCCCAGATATCAAGTGTCATAGAGGGTTTATCCATAATTGCATATATGTATTTTCCATCTATGGTAATATATGTAAGGTGAACTCTATGAAATACATTTTTAACTTTTTTATCATCACACTTCAAATATTCCAAATTATGTAGTAAATATGGAGCCTCATTCATCTATCAACATTCTCCTTTTTCTTTTTCAGCATCGAGTCATTTCAATAAATATAACTTTATATATTTTTATACTATAATATTAATGAAAATAAATAAAACAACTAGTTTTGTGAATGACTAATACATACAACTCAATTTTTCCTTTATATAATTTTCTTCGAAAATGGTAAATCTAGCTTTATAATTTCATTCATAAATTCAAAATTAAAATCTTATTGGGATTCTAATTGCTATCTTGAAGCGATTAACCTAGAAATTTGTAAATCTAAACCTCTCTCTTCAAAAGGAACGAATATTTCCCACAGAATTAATCATAAAATTGGCTTCTAATAGATTTGGAAGGCAGATAGAAACCATTAAATAATAAAGTATCTATCAGAACTCCTAATAGGCATTCTTAAAGTAACCCCTAAGCCAAATTATTACGAAATTGGACAAAAACTATATTGATGTTAAAAATGACTTGGTTTTACTTCTTTTCATAAGAATTTAGCACTGCATCCCAAGCAACATCGGAAGTATGACTTAAAATAACTAACAATGACTAAAATTTAAAAAATTTAATTTAATATTTTATAAATTATTTCGCTTCTTTTTAGCTTTTCTTAAATTGATTTTTAGAAGCACCACATGTACATTTCCAATCCTCTGGTAAATCACTGAAAGTAACTTCTTTAACAGTTTCATCGTATTGAGCATTACAGTTAGAACAGATATAGAGATACATTTTCTAATCCTTTAATTTCTTTAATCTTATTTCCTGCTAAAAGTAAACCTTTTAAATTAGTAAGATTTTCAAGACCCGTAATCTCTGAAACCTTATTCTCGCTTAAATCCAAGTATTCTAAATTAACAAGTTTTTCAAGTCCTTTCATTTCAATAAAATCATTACCACACAGTTCCAAACTTTTTAATTCAGTAAGTTTTTCTAATCCCTCAATCTTTGATATATCCATTATGCCTAACCCCGGTATTTTTAAAACAAATCCTTTTTCCTCAGATAAGAATACACCCTCGTCCACCATACTATAAATAATACTGCCCAAAATTATGTCATCTTTTTCCATCTCAACTCCTATAAGATCATTAGGAGCTTCTCTAGGACTGTCAATTAATACATATTTATTTTCCTGATAATCCCCATAAATCTAATGTATTTCTCGCCCATTATGTTTCATAAAATTTTTCCTCGTTTAATTTTTCTTGTTAAAAATTAATTAAATTTTTTATATTATGTTCTTTCCCAATCATAAAATTGTTTATCTAAAGCGTCCATTAATTCTTGAGCCATATCTTTTTTAATTATCAAGTAATTTCCATTTATTTCAAGACTGAAATCAGCAGACCACTTTTCAATATTTTTAATTAGAGTTTTTTTATCTATATCAAGTATGTCCATTAACATATCTATCCTGAAACGATTAGAAATCTTTACTATTTTTTTTAATTTCACAATAAAACTTCTATCAAATTTTTCTATTTCTGCTTTTTTCTTTATACAATAATCTACAATTATTTCAGGATCTCTAGCGAACCCAAATTTATTTAATCCTCCTAATTTTCTTAATAACATTAAGGGTATTGGATTATCTCCCAAATTTAATTCCATATTTCCTCCATCATGATCAATTGAGAAGTTCTCAAGTCCCTTAATCTCCTTAATTTGATTATTTTTAAGATATAAAAATCGTAATCGTTTAAGAGATTCTATTCCTTTTATTTCAGTTATTTCATTATTGTTAAGATTTAATTTATACAAATTTTTAAGATTCTCAAGACTCTTTATTTCAGTTATTCTATTATTATTAAAATTTAAACTATACAAATTTTTAAGATTCTCAAGACACTTTATTTCAGCAATTTTGTTATGACTTAAATCTAATTCACCTAAAACTTGAAGAGTATCTAGTCCCCTTATTTCAGAAATATCTTGAACTCCAATTCTACTCAAATCTAACATTCCAAAATTATATGAAGAGAATTGTTTTAAGGCTCCCATTTCAATCAAATAATACTCTCCGTTATAAATAACGCAATTTTCCCCACATTTTAGTTTTTGAAAATATATATCTCCCTCCGGGCTTTTTTCAAATTTAGTATGATCAGGATTTTCAAATGAATCTATATAGATTTCATGAGTCGTATAGGAAGGCGTCGGACATTTAAAAACCTCACATAGCACATTGAGCATTTTTATTGTAATTATATTTTTTTCATAAAGTCGAAATTTCTTTGTTATTCGATTATAGTATAAAAGTATCATATTTTGTGGCAAGTATAAAGGAACTTCCCATCCAATTTTCATCCAATTTTTAATATTATCGTGTAATATAAATACGAAATTTGTGGTACCAAGAATCCAAGATTTCTTAGAAAACCTTCTTACCCGCCAATTTTCTTCTATTGCACGTAAAGCTCGTTTGCTAAAACTCATCTTACTATTAAACTTTCTTCTTTGTTATACTACTTTCATTATCCCATAACGTAAAATATTTATCTAATTCATCAATAAAGTCAGAAACCGTATCTTTATTAGTGATTAAATAATCTCCATCAATTTCAAATCCATATTCTATCGACCAATCTAATATTTTATTACTAAAAGTATGAGCATCCATTTTTAGGGCGTCTCCTAAAAGATCAAGTCTAAGGGAATCTGATTCAGCCAACATTTTCTCAATTTTTTGAATTTTCTCCTTATCTTCTCGATCCGACATTATTTTTTTTCTTTGGGAATATTTTACTAACTTCTGAGCAAAATCAGGAATCTCATAAATAGAAGATTTTTCGCTAACATTTTCTTCAGCAATTTGAAGTAAAACTTCTTCCTTAATTTTAATATCATTAAGACCAAGACCCCTTAAATTAACCAGGTTTTCTAACCCTTTAATTTCAGAAATTGGATTTTCAGATAGATCCAAATAGACTAAATTAACAAGATTTTCCAAATTCTTAATTTCCTTAATTTTATTTACTTCCAAAATTAAGACCTTTAGATTAGTGAGATTTTCAAGTCCGTTAATTTCCGTAATCTCATTTCTGCTTAAATTCAAGTATTCTAAATTAATAAGTTTTTCAAGTCCTTTAATTTCGTTAATTTCATTACCAAATAGATCCAACTTTTTCAAATCTGTAAGTTTTTCCAGTCCCTCAATCTGTGATATATCCGTTAGGCCTATGAAACCTATTTTCAATTCGAATCCCTTTTTCTTGGGTATAAATTCTTCATAGTCACTCATGCTAGGAAAAAATAAGTCTGCTTCCTCCATCTCAACCCCTGTTAGTGTATCAGGTCCAAGACCTCTAGCACCATCAATCAATACATATTTATTATACGGATTTTTAGGGGATGATAGATCCTCTTCATTATTGGGCCAATAGATTTCACGTCCTTCGATTGTGATTCTCTTTTCAAATTTGGGACAATACTCTATAGCTATTTTTTGTTCAAATTTATCATTATGAGAACACTTTCCATTGCAATATGAATAATCATAACAATCAACTATAGAATCAACTCTTTCCTCCAAATGGTATGGATGTCCACAATCTTCACCATCAATCAAGATACGAGAACTACTTAGAAGTTCTACTAAACTGCTCAGCTTTAGAAGATTATCATCATCAATTGTATCAAAAAAAAGTTTGTAATATTTTCCATCAAACTCCCCATTCAGCTTTTTAGCGATTTTAATTGCTTGTAAAATGTTTTTTGACTTTGATTGAGAGTTAAATTGCAAATTTATTTTCATTTTTTCTCACTTTTATTTGATTTATGCCATTTTTTATTGTACACCGATATTCTATCTATCAGCTTTGTCTTGACTAACCCATTTTTTATATTCATGATCTAAAGCATCAATAAAATCTGAAACTGTTTCCTTATTTATGATTAGATAGTCACCATCAATAGTGAAGCTAAATTCTTCAGCCCATTCGAAGATTTTATTATCAAATATTCTTTTATCGATATCAAGAGCATTTTGCATTCTATTTAGATTTAACCTTGTTGAGACGTTTAACATCCTTGTTAATTTTTCTCTTAATTCACTCACCTGTTTTTCAGATTCTTTTTTTACATCCTTAATTAGTTCTTGAGCATAATTTTTGATAGAAATATCTACAACATTAGATCCCAAATTTATAACTCGCTGAAAAGCTTTAATTGCTTTATTGTACAATCTTTTTTTAAAATAAGCTTCGCCCAAATCTAACCAAATTGTCGGTTCAATGTCTTTAATCTTTAAGGCATTTTGGAAATTTTCTATTGCCTCATCGTAATCCCCTACATTAAGATATGCTAGACCTAATTGATAGTAAGGGACATCATATTGAGGATCGATTCCTATTGGATATTCATACGCATTGATAGCTTTCCTAAATTCCCTTTTTTTCAAATATGACTCTCCAAGATATTTCCAAGCCTCGTATATACTTGGATCGCCTTCTAAACATCTATCTAGTGCATTTATCGCTTCGTCGTATTTGTTAATCATTACATACGAAATTCCTAAATTTAACCATCCGTAATAATTATCTGGAAGAGTTGCAAGTGCTTGCTTATACGCCTTAATAGCTTGAGGAAAATCACCATTCTTAAAATAAGCTATACCAAGATTGTATAGGGATTCTCTTCCTTCCTTTTTAAGTTGAAGTTGAACAGCGTGTTTTAAAATTTCAATAGCTTTATCATAATCTCCCATTTCAATATGTGATAAACCGAGATTACTCCAAGGTATAAAATGCTTTGAATCAATTTTAATTGCTCTTTCAAATATATCAATTGCTTTTTTATATTCTTCTTGAATCATAAGATCTAGCCCACGATTGATTAAATCCACAAATTTTAAATTTTTGTGTCGATACATTTTGATTACTATTTCTTTTAATTATAAAATATTTTGATGCAGAATTTAGTAAGTGGGAGAACTCATCTGAAAAGATTTAATTTATTCAAATAATTTTTGAAATCCTCCTCTGGACTTGAGTGAGATTCATATTACTTTCCTATTTAAAACCTTTTTGTCATATTCTTTTATCTGTATCCCCCATATTTATTAATTTTTAGACCGTTATACCATAAACATCTGATTAATCAATAATTATTTCTTACTTATCCCTTCCTTTTCCCATTCTTCATATTTTTTCATTAAATCATCAATTTCATTTATATTAACCCTTTGATCAAAAACTAATGATTTAGACGTTTTGAAATAGTCGGCGTATATTTCCTTATTGTTTATCATTTCTCGTGCAACAATAGGTATATACTTTTCTTTTATATTCTGTTCTTCTATTAGACATTTTTCGGTAATCTCTGAAGTTTTCAAACGATTATATTTTACACCTAAATTTAATATCGATTTTCTTATTATTTTTTTATATTCAGGCTTAATATTTAGTATATTTTTAAAACACTCATCCGCTTTATCATACTCTTTTATATTATCATAAGCAAGTCCCATACCAAACCATCCATTGACATAATTCGCGTCTAACTCGATTGTCTTTTTGTAGCACTCAATCGCTTTATCGTACTCTCGTTTATGATAATAAACAACACCCATATTATTCCACGCAGAGACATAATTTGGGTCTATTTCCAGTGCCTTTTTGTAACACTCAATAGCTTTATCGTACTCATTTTTATCATCATAAGCAAGTCCCATACCAAACCATCCATTGACATCATTCGCGTCTATTTCCAATGCCTTTTTGTAACACTCAATAGCTTTATCGTATTCTTTTTTATTTTTATAAGCAATTCCCATATATCGCCACACAATTGGAGATTTCGGATTTAAATCTAAGGCTTTTTTAGAGAGATTAAATACTTCTTCCTTTGTCATTTCTTTATAATCAAGCTTGTAATGTATAAACCCTAATTTACTCATTGCCTCGGCGTAATTTGGCTCAATTTCTAAAGCTTGATTTAAACATTTTAAAGATTTCTCAAATTCTTTATTATCAATATGTTCACTGGCTTTATTAGACAATTTTTGTGCTTCTTTTGGGATTTTCAAAATAGATCAATTAAATTTCATTATTTAATTCTTTTAAAATTTTAATAGCTTTATTAATTATTTACCATTTTTACTTTTTCTTATCATATTCTTTAATAATCACATTTTGTTGGGCAGCCCACCATACCCAGACTTGACGTATGAAAAAATGCGCGATACCAAGGTTCTCTTTCCAAGCATTAGTATTACTCATATGTTCATGACAGATCATAACATATTTTTTACCTTCTTGTTCCCAGATATTTTTCAAAAAGATTTTTCCACAATACTCCACAATTTTTTCTTCTGCAAAACACCGGGGGCATACTTTTGGGTATTCAGAAGTTAAGAGTACTTTAATAACAAAATTAATTTCTGGATATTCAGGAACGAGTAAATTTCCTGTCCAAACTAAATAATTATAGCGAGGATTTTTTTCAGGATATAATTTAAACCAAGGTCTATTTTTTGTATTTCTTAGAAAGTTTATGTAGTGCATAATTTTTTCGATCTCTAATTTAACACGATCCTTCCAAGCTGGGTGTTTTGGGCCAATAGAACTCCATTTTTCCGGAAATTCTTGGATAATCTCGTCAAGAATTGATCTCTGCCAGCGATTATTAGTAGTACTCAACCAACAATACCTCGATCTATTATATCAAATGTGTTGCCAAATTTTTCTACTAATTCTTTAACAGAACTTAATAAATCTGTAGAGGTTAAAACTTGTCCGCCCATATTAGCAATACATATATTCTGAGACGAAATTCCAAATTTTTTAGAGATTTCTGGTATAACATCCATCAATTTTATATTTGGAGCAATTGGAAAAGGGATTTGCTTTTTTTCTGAGCCAAATTTGTTAACAAAATATATGGTATTTAATTCTGATGCCATTTTATCTATAACCTTTGATGTTTTGTCTTACCTAAATATAAATAATCTTACATTTATTTTTTTTTAATATTTCATTTCTTACCTATTTGTTTATTTTCCCATTCCTGATATATCAGCATTAATTTATCTAGCTCATCGATATTTGCTTGTTGGTTGAATACTATCGAATTTGAGCTCTTAAAATATTGACCATATATTTCATTATTTTTTATCATATCGTTTGCAACATTTATAATAGTTTTTTTATCAACACCACACGTTTCTGAAATTTCTTTAATCTCTAGTCTAGTATATTTGGTTCCTAAATCTAATATTGTTTTTTTAATTTACGGTAGTTCATCTATACCTTTCTTAGAGAAGGCAGGGGCAAGAATATTAAGCGAAACGATTAAAAATAATAGTATCAGGTAAATAACAAAAAGAAAAAAATAAGTATCATAATTTATGTCATAATTTGCCCATACATCATCAGGTCTATAATTTTCAATGATTGGGAACGTAAAAATTAAAGGAAATATTGGAATTATAACTCCAAGTATTCCAAGAATATTACTCAATTTAAATTCAGAACTAAACCATAATAAAATCGATATTATTATAGTTACGATTCCAATGAATTCAACAATAATTATTATTAATAGAATTAAACCGGAAATTAGTATTGAAATCATACCTAGC
>LAZR01002579.1_pt1 | contig 10459 bp, 15 predicted proteins | sample 329461 | NCBI WGS metagenome assembly LAZR01 (sample SAMN03002196, study PRJNA259156) | marine sediment metagenome | biome: sea floor; feature: Hydrothermal impacted sediments; material: marine sediment; isolation source: Loki non-amplified sample from Loki's castle hydrothermal vent sediment ...
CTATTGTGGCGATGCCAGGATAGACCTTGAGTACCGTCATTCCAGTAGCGATGATCGCAACGCCAGGGAGCAGGTCATACCACTCACCCGAAGCTGGATCTCGACCCTGAATCTTTGGCACCACGCTCGGCGTGTCAGTGATAGAAGTCACATTGATAATGACGTGACAGCCCCGCCCATGAGTATTAGTTTGCTCAGCAGTATCTAATGTTGCTGTACGAGCAGCAGATATAAGAAGCGTAATATCTGTATTAGAAATCATGTTACTACTCTATCTCTTCTTTAACCTCTGCACTTACTCTAACATCCACAAACTTATATCCACAGGGACACTTCATTGTGACACCATCTTCATGCTCATAGACCTCATGAAGCGTAGGTCTATTGCATTGAGAACAATGATGTGTCTCAGAATCCAGGCGTTTTGGCTTCTTAGACTGTATCGCCTTAGCTGCCTTGGGCATTATCTCAAACTCACCCTGGTCTTACCATTACACTCTGAGCAAGTGTAAAAGGCCCATTCTTGACTTTCAGTAGGACGTGGTGTATGAACAGTTACTCTATGGCAGGTCATGCAGGGTAGCCTAAGAACAACAGCAGCACTACTGCGTCTGCGCTTAGGCTTGGCTTCTGGTTCGGGCTCCTTCACTACCTCCTCCTCCACTAGGGGAAGGTTGGCTTTGCCACGAATGCGCTCCCCTGTCTCTTCATTCTCATAGTATCCACCACCTGTATATTTCCATCCCATGTTGGCCTCCTTGCCAAACTAGCGGCCCACTGAGAGCCGCTAGCTTTAGCTTCCAGCGGCGATTCGCCGCGCTCGCCTATTTATTATGTCGCAACGTATGTGTGAGGCTTCACAAGATCAACAGGAACAACGTAGTTAACTAAGACTCGTGTTCGACCTACAGAACTAGTAGTCCCTACAGTGGTAACTTGGGCTGTGACCTGAGTCGCCGCAGCTCGATAGGTATTACGGAGGTTAGTTACAGCAACAAGATAAACACCTGGGACACCATGCTCAGTTATATTATCGAAGTTCGCCTCTTCGTCTGCTAGAAGGTCTGTCGCCTTTAGATCAACTGCGTCGTAGAAGCCGTTGGGGTCTTCTGTATCACCGACAATCAAGGCTGCTGATGTGCCTGCACCCCAAGGCACAATTCCCTTTACCTTGATATCTAGGATAGTCGCACCGGCAGGAATATTAACTGGAGCCATAGTGTAGACACCAGCAGCTCCTTCTTCCTCAAGAGTGCGCTCTTCCCAAACGCTGAGTACACCACTATCAGTTTGAAAGCCACCATCAGCCTGATAGACTCCCTGTGTCCTACCTGCTACACCCTTAGCCATATCTATACTCCCTGTTAGCTCTGAGCTAGTGTCTGCTGTCTTACTTCAGCGAGTGACGGCTCAGCACTCACACCAGCCACTACAGGCCCACTGTTAATCTCAACTCCTGGCTCGATTGGGCACTGCTCTTCATGGTAGCGTATAAACGTACTGGCCACAAAGTTCTTCCCACATCGAAGGCAGGGACTCAGATTCTCGCCATTATGAGGCTTCAAATAACCAATCGCAATGAGAGATTGATCATTCTTCATCATGCCGACTTCTATTTTGACATACTCACCACGTTCAAGATGGCGGTCGCCATAGTCAAACTCATGATAGACGCCAAACCCATCAGCCATGTTTCGACTCCTCTAGGCTACAACGTCAGCCGCGAACTCACCCATGTCTGCGTCAATCTGCTTCTGGTCGTAGTAAGTGTGTACTTCAAGAACATCCTTACGAAGGTCATCCTTGCGGATTCTTCGCATGAACCAGGGTGCCGCACCGCCACCGACTAACGGCCTCCAGACAAATGTGTATCCACCTGCAGGAACAAAGAGACCAGGAGCAGGAGGTACATAGGCAACAAGAGCGTGTTTGCCCCAAAGTGCTCCGTAGGTTTGTGTGGTAGCACCTTCTGCCGCCGTCGCCTCAATCGCATCACCGACCAGCACTTTATCAAGACGAACAAGCTGAGCAATCATCTGCTCAGACACAGAGCCACCTGTGTACTTGACACGCTCTACAAGAAGAGGGTGATCAAGAAGCTTATCCATGACAAGATTGCTAGTGACCAAAAGATTCGCAGGCTGACCCGACTTACCCAGGACATTACTTCGCATAGTGCGAAGGTCTTGAATTGGATCAGATGCCGCGTAGTCAGACCATTGAGCAGACTCAACAAAGTCTGTTCCCCACTTGCCTGTAGCGAAGAAGTCCGTTGCAAACTTCTTCTCCCAGTGGATCTGAACCATCTCAGTCAGCCATCTAGTAGCATCCCTATCCATATCATAAGGGACATCAGTATTCTGGCGTACCTCGTCAGGAATCTCTTTGCCGAGGGCAAAGTTATCATTGAAGAACTTCAGACTATTATCTACCGTGAAGCCGCTAGTCGCCACGGGCGCACCTGGAGCACGTAGCTTCATCTGCTCTCGGAACCACTTATCTTTATCATAGCGTGGAATAATGTCCGACTGTTTATTAGTCGGTACAATCGGGAAGACCTGAGAAGCGATGTAACGCTTGTTCATATAACCAACCGAGAGATTGGTCAGCAGAGCATCGACGTGGACATCGCCTGTATCCGGCTGGAATCCTGCCATCTCAGCTTACCTCACACTTCTCTAAGCACACTATCTAGCATTCACTTCCACTACATCGTTATAACTTCGTAGATGTGGATAAGGACACTTATAATCTCGTCATCGCCGCCCGCTGTTTCAAGCAGTGTTCCAATGATGATGTCAGTAGTAACAGCATCCACACCCTTGCCAGCGGATGTACTGGTGATCTTAGCTCCTAGGGTGCTCAGAGCACCCCCCGCCCTAAACTTAGAAATACCATCGATCTGAACTGCTGCTGCCTTACCCTGAGCAGTAGGCTTATTCTGAAGAATACCGATTATGGCATCAGGAACAGCCTTATTACCCTGAGCTAGCGCGACCTCACCGCTAGAGTCTACCGTCACAGCACAGAACTGTGAGCTACTAAGGTTAGCAGATGCTGGAAGTGAGATAACCGTTGCTTCTGTCATTCCTGGCATTGTCTTATCCTTCCACTAACTAGCTACGCCAGCCTTAGCTTGGCTTGCCTGTTCTTTACGATATCGCTCATACAGGACAGGATTCGTGCTTACAGCGTGCTCCCACGCCTTGCTTGGGTCTTTGTCCTCAGATTTCTCTACCATGCTTTTAGCTATCTCACTTAGCTGCTCGTAGGCAGAACCAGGAGCACTAGCACCAGGATTGGACTGACGATCAAAGAGGGCTGACTTCTCAATCTGAATGACTAACCCACGCTGGCCTTCTACATAAGAATCCCAAACCTTTGGTGTCTCTTGCATTGACTTCCGAATAGCGATGAGTTCATCCACTCTCCCATTAGAGGGCTCATCACCACCAGGAGTCAACTCCCTAGCCAGGACACGCATATCATCGCGCTGAAGCCTACCTGTTAGAGTAGAGATCTCTTCCTGAGCCTTCCTAATCTCAACCTGGAGAGGCTCAACTGCTGCCTTTTGAGCAACTTCAAGAACACCAGGAAAAGCAGCCTTAATCATATCGGTCTTCTTCATGGCCTCAGCCTCTTTAGCCTCTTTTGCTTTCTTTATTTTCTCTTTCTTCTTCTCCTCATCATCCTCCTCATCCTCATCATCCTCCTCATCCTCCTGCTCGGCCTTCCGAATCTCGGTCTCAAAGTCTAGCTCATTAGCAGCAGACTTAAAAAAATTCACTACCTCTTCAGGCAGGGAATCTAACTGTCCTTTGATAGCCTCATGAGACAAAGCCAAAGCACTTTTTGTCTCATCTGAGATCTCCGAGAAATCGTAGGTAGGAGAACCGCCATTGTCCTTCTTAGCCATAATCACTCTCTCCCTATTTGCTGCCCGTTTAACTAAAGATAAATCCCTAACGTCTGCGTCCTGCAGCTTGCCTGGTCTCCGCAGCCGTTCAAGAATACCTCCTGCCATTACAAATCACTCTACTTGCCTCCACTATCTTACATCCGGCTGGTCTTGTCAAGCCTATAGCCTATCCCGCTTAGATAGGCGTCACTCCTTACTTGACACATCTTAATAGGTATGATAGACTTGGAGACGCGATGAGTGAAGAATGCGGCGAATGCAGAACCTTTCATGGTCACGACCACGCAGAATCATGGATGGTTGAGAGAAATAAGAAGATAGTTCTGCTGAAGAGGGCAGGGCTATCCTTCAGAAATATCGCTAAGCGAAAAGAGATATCTCTTACATACCAACAGGTACACCGTCTTTTCCATGCGTGGAAGAATCGTGTACCTGTTCAAGAGTCGGCATCACTCCAGGTGCCAGAACTGCTGGCCCCCGTGGGCTAGCACCAGTCAACTCACCTTTTATTATCTTCTCCCAAACCTCATCGTTCGGCACATACAGTACAACCATCCATGTACCTTCTATTATTCGACGGTTATTAAACACGAAGTCCACAGGCGCTACATAGCTTTGAGCTATGTAGACACCGGACAATCTTTTATCATGTTCCTCAAAGAGATGAGCTTCACCGAGACCATATCTGACCAGAAAGCGATGAGCCATTAGTTCTACATCTTCAAGCGAGAACCACTGATTATCTGTATCTAGTGTGTTCGGCTTAACCGCTACCAGATATACTAGACGCTGAGCATCATCCGCCTTAATTACTTCTATACGTATACCTTCTGATTTCTTATAACCTTTACCTGACCGCTTCCGTACATGAGCAGCACGATGATGCTTGTCACACAGCCAAGTTATACTCTTAGTACCGCTGTAAGTGCCTGTAGGATGATGCGCCTGTGTCTTAGTCGCTCCACAAACACGGCATCGGCCCCGCTTTATCTTACCTGAGCGAACAGCATCCCACACAGCAGAGTAAGCACTATTACGGTCGGGCATAGTGCGATTCTCTGTAGTGCCTTTGCTTACCAGAACCAACTACTCAGCCTCTGACACATCCCCAGGTGATTCAAACTTACAGAGTTCAACTGTCTCATGCTCACCATCCAAAAGACCCTCTACATGCACATCACTCGTATCAGGCTGCGACTTAACAAACATGAATTCCCCTGGCTTGAATAGATCACACGTAGCCAGTCGTCCGATATCTCCCTCCACAATATCGCATAATCCTCTATCACCTTCAACGCCGAAGAAGCTACAACTAGCGCAAACACGACCAGCATGCTGTTCCTCCTCTGTAGCATCACCACGATAGTCAGCTATAACCTTGCTAAGAGAGCCTGCTGACTTCTCTACTTCCACTCTGGTTATCTTACCTGTTCCGCCAGCGTGACCTCTAGCTTTCTTCATAGCATTTTGCACTACGGCAATTGGAAGCTGACCGGAAAGATCAGAGGCAAACTTCATCAAGAAGCGTTTTGTAGGTGGCTCCCGCTCTAGTTTCTCACGAGTACCTTTTGCTACCAGACCCATTATCTGATCTACCTGCTTCAATATCTCAGTAGCACTCTTCCTTGATATACCTGCAGTCCTTAAAGCTATCGCAAGGGCCTGTTTTTGTGACCTTCCCTCATCAATCAAAGTACGGATATTTGAGGCTATTGTTTGTTTATCTTTTCCAGACCCTAATGGCATAACTTCACACCTTCAGCCCTGCTTCTACAGAGAATTGGAACCGTTCAGTCTGCTGAACACTACTCGCAAAGGTTAGCTCCAGCTGGCCAGAATAGACACCAACATCTGCGATACCACCAGCAGGGAGAATATAATCAACACGACCAGTAGGCTTATCTACTATATCAGCATCAGTGTCACCACCAGACCAAACATTGCTAGACGCACTTTGCTTTCTTATAAAGCACTTAGCTGATGAGAGGTCAGGATCTGAGAGATCCACAGTACTACCGTCTTCGTCCACAATAGTAAACTGAAACTTAGGAAGAGTATCGTCTTTGAAGAACTTAATTGCCATTCTTAGACTCCTTAGCTATAACAGTACGACCTGAGCTAAGAATGAGAGGCACTGCAGCACGCCGTTTAACTAATGAAACATCACCGCTAAATAGCTTTATAGATAGAGTAGCACTCTCAAGTATTGTTGTCAAGGCACCACTGAAAAGAACCAAAGCTATATCTATTACGGGGACAGCACCTGTAGAAAGAAGAATCGCATCTGCAGTATGAACTTTAGTGACAGTGCCTTTCAGGGTAGCATCAGTGGTATAAACAATCGTCTGTACGGTCTGGAGGATCGCATCAACAGTGTGAATAATCTCAACGGTCGCCTGCAGAACGGCATCCGCTGTATGCACCGCCATGACCGTCTGCCTCAGAACGGCATCCGTGTCGTGAGTCTTGACGACGACTGTGATCAAATAGGCGTCGGCTGTGTGTGTGAGAACCGCTGTAGCTTTAAGAACAGCATCAGTAACGTGAGCTGCTGTCTGCTCAGCCTTCAGGATCGCGTCGGTGGAATGTGTCTCGGTAGCTGCCGCCTGGAGAATTGCATCCGTCGTATGGGCCAGGACGACAGTGCTCTGCAAAACAGCATCAGTCGTGTGTACCTGAGAGACTACCGAGACGACAAGAGCATCCGTGCCGTGAGTCTCGACAACAGTGATTCGCAGGATAGCATCGGCTGTATGGACAGAAGTAAACGCGGCCTTGAGAACCGCGTCAGTGGTATGAGCCTTGGAAACTACAACCCCCAAGATGGCGTCGGTTGTATGAACTGCTGTCTGAGTTGCCTGCAGAACGGCGTCCGTAGTAAAGGTCGTTGCAACCGTAACCTGCAAAATCGCGTCTGCTGTGTGGACAGCAGTGATACGGGAGACAAGATGCGCATCTGCTGTGTGGAGGAGAGTTTCAGTTGCTCTCAGGATGGCATCCGCAGTGTGGGCTCTTGCAACACTAGCAACTAAGATGGCATCAGTTGTGTAAACAACTGTTACGGTAGCCTGAAGAACAGCATCAGCCGTGTGTGCTGTGGTAAGAGTAACTTGAAGAATAGCATCAGCCGCATGAGCCGTCGTAACCGCGCTCTTGAGCACAGCGTCAGTGGCGTGAGTCTCAACGAGTCGTGTGACGAGGTAGGCATCAGCGGTGTGAGCGACTACAACCACAGCACTCAGGATCGCATCGGTGGTATAAGTTTCAGCGACTCGGCCAACGAGATAAGCATCAGTAGTGTGGATAGCCGTTACCGCAGCCTGAAGAATAGCGTCAGCAGTATGAGTCGCTGCGACCGTGGCTTGTAGAACCGCATCTGCTGTGTGAGCAACAGCAACTATAGTCTGGAGGACTGCGTCCGTCGTGTGAATCTGGTGGACGCATACCACTTGGCCTTTATAGAACAGACCACTCTCCCCCGCGATAGTGTAGACTTCCATAGTCTTGATAACACCATCAACGATATCGCTCGCAGAGGTGCGCCAAGCACCAGCCTCAATAGCCTTGAAGCACCAACCGATGTCGGTTTTGACGTTCATTTTGTTCGTGAACACAACCATGCGCCCACCGCTAGGCCCGTCGTCGGCCCCGCAGGTAGGAAGCACAGCCACGCCGTCTATCTCCTCCTTGTCTGTCCAATCATCTTTTGCATTACGGGTAGAGATGTATGTGGGGCTGGCGCCGGATACCCAGACAATGTCGATCTTGCCTGCCTCTGACGACCACAGGATAGCCATTCGCTCGTCGGCGGTAGGCCCAGGGGACGGCAAGCCAGTCTCAGAGTCACCCACGGTATACGAGCTAGCTCCTGCCGTCATGACTCGGAAGTAAAGCACTCCTGTAGCGGTGGTGTGCCAGATGACATAGAGCTTGTCCCCGCCGTCACCTGTCATGTACGGGACAATGCCGTTCTGGTTCCCGCTGTCCCAGGTGTATTGCTCGACAAGGCTGGTGTTGAAAGCCCACAGCTTACAGCCACCTCCACCGCTCTCATCCAGTACATGGAAGTAGGAGTTATCAGAATCCCAGACAACGTCGATGTTGGTCTCGTGACTATGCGAGATAGCTGTACCTACCGAGTAGCTGAAAGTCTCGGTGCCGGAATTGTAGGTGATCTTGAAGGGCTGCATATCCTGAAAGCCGACACCGATGGCCCCGTAGAAGACGTTGCTGACAGCCACACCGCCAACCTCTATCGGCGTACCCCCACTGCCAGGACTGCCAGCATCGAAGATTTCCGTCGCGTCTCCCCAGGTATCACCTCCATCGGTCGAGACTCTGTAGAAGACCTTTTGCGCGTCCTCACTGTAAACAACCAACAACTTGCCATCGGAAGTGGGAAAGAAAGGGTTGACAGTGGTACGGAAAATGGAGTCCCCGCTGATGCCCGGCCCCCACGCAATCAGGTATGGAACAGTCCATTCTACATGGAGCAGAGGAGCCTTACTGGAGTCGCCATCGTAGGAGCGTGGCTCTCGGTAGGCAAAGTAGTCAGAACCGGCTTCCTCTATGGAGATATTCATGTTGTTGCCGGACGACCAGCCCAAACGATCAACGATTGCCTGAATGATACTTACGAGACTCGGTGTATCTACTACTTCATCTATTGCCCAAGCTGGGAGATCATCCCAGTCAACAACCGATGTCTTTGATCGAGCTGCCCAAGTAGACACAGAAGTATAAACGGAGGCGTTATCTATAGCCTCACCATCGATGTCCAGATGGACAGCGAGCCCAGACTGCGCCGTTTTAGAGACGAAACGGATGTATGCTGCTGTTATAGTGGCCCCTTGCGGAATGGAGAGGCCAGCGAAGTGCATATAATTGTGGTACACCGAGAGCGTCTGGCCCATGCGCAGGCGGTCAAGCGTGTCCTGCCACAAACTCCCGTCAATCTCGGCATCGTGGGAGCTAACCGAGATTCGCTTCTCAATGGTAGGCATTATCCATCACCTAAACAGAAAGGAGCAGCCCTATTTGGAGCTGCTCCAACTCTGCGAATTTGTTTCTCATTGTATTGACTGTCAATCAGGCATTGTATTGCCTCCTAGATTCTTAACCTCTGGTGATGTTACTCCCCTTCATTGGGATGGGCAATAGCCGCATAAAACAGCGGATGATCCTCTCGGAAGCGACCAGCCATGAATGTGTGTGGTGCCTCTTCTGGAACGTAGGCGATGGACTGGACATTCTGCTTGCCGACTGTCATCTGCCAGCCAGCAAGATGAAACGCCACTTCACTTATCGTCTTACCCTCAGAATCTGCTCGCATCACAACACGCCGACGCCAGATGAGACGCTGACCAGGATCGAGATACAGAGCGTAGCGTAATCTGCCACGTCCATTTCCGTTCCGCTCATACAGATGAAACTCTACCAAGTTGGAACGGTCAATGTCGCCGTAGCGGTTCTCTGAGCCGTCGCCGTTTCGCTGTGGCAGAACGGTGCCGTCATTGTATACAGCAACCCATGTGAGTTCTGGCATTGTATTGCTCCTCCTAGAAACTTAGACGACTTCGATGTTCTCTGGTCTTGTCCACCAGCCGCGTCCTGGGGCAGCCGCACCGTCGCACTGGTGACCTATCCCCTTAAACTTTTCATCCAGCTCGACGCCGATGAGCTTACCTGGATGCTTATTCTCGCTCTGGACAACGACGATCTTGCCAGTCACATTAGCAGATGATATACCCCTTGGCAGATCAACAATCAACCGAACGCGGTCACCTATCAGCTCAGACATCCTATAACTCCCTTCTATGTCTCGTCGTACTTGAAAGTGAACGTCTCGTCTACTGGAAGCTCCCCAGGCGAAGCGGTATTGTCGACAGCGATCTGGTAAACGAAGAAGTCACCGAAGTCGCCGGTGCTGGGGTTAACGATAGAACCACCAAGCGCCTTCGGAGAACCAGACGTGAGGCCGAATACATCGACTGGTGCAGAGTCTAGTCCGGTGTGGTTGCCCTGAGTTAGCTCTGTGCCTGTGTCGCCTGGAGTCCCCGCAGCCTGACGGTAGCCTGAGTCAACGCCAGTGCTAGCATCCGCGCCCTTGACGGTGACTCCGGTTCCGAAGTTGTTGGAGCCGTCTGAGTACCACTTGATATTGTCGATGGTGCCTGCTGGTGTAGTGTCCGCACTCAGCTGAGTGGAGACCCAATACGAGTATTTACTCCCCGACGGCGGGATCGGGATAGGATCGGAGGTGCCAGGATTGAAGGCGTCTGAGGTACTCGCCCTGGTATTGCCGGATGTAATGTCCGTTTTGGTCTGAGAACCACCAACCCCCGTGTGTCGTCTGATTGTTACTGTCGCGGCCATTTGACTACCTCCTTTTCTACTACTACCTCTCTAACTTATTACTGATTACTAACTGAGCTTATATTTTAGTCCTGTCACCTATCATGCAGCAACTCCATATCTCTTACGGAGTTTAGCTCTAAGTCTACTTTCCCTCACTCGCCGAATAGGTGTACCAACTGCGCA
>LAZR01002580.1_pt1 | contig 10455 bp, 10 predicted proteins | sample 329461 | NCBI WGS metagenome assembly LAZR01 (sample SAMN03002196, study PRJNA259156) | marine sediment metagenome | biome: sea floor; feature: Hydrothermal impacted sediments; material: marine sediment; isolation source: Loki non-amplified sample from Loki's castle hydrothermal vent sediment ...
AAAATGGGCTTCGGAAATAGCGCATGGCGTAATCGGGATGACTCGTTCACAAGGAAATGAGATTGTTAAAAAATTGTTGGCAAAATATGAAGATAATATTCCAAATGTGCCAAAAGGCAAAACCTATGAACAGTGTTGGGATATGAAAACAAAACAGCCGATTCGGGAATATAAACAATTATATCAAAAAATCAAAGCGGAATTAGCTGAATTAGGTGTCCGATTCAAGTTTTAAACAATCTGTTAGGTGCGCACATTTATAGAAGAAGGAGATTATTGTGAGTATAAAAATTGTCAAGAATTATGTTAACGGTCAATGGCGAGAAGCAGAAAACACCGGCTACTTAGATGTGGAAAACCCAAGTACCGGTGAAATTCTTGCTAAAACGCCTTTATCAAGCCAGGCGGAAGTAAACCAGGCAATAGATGCCGCATACGAAGCTTACAAAAGCTGGAAGAACCTTCCGGTTGCACGTCGTGTTCAGCCTTTATATAAACTTGTTGATTTACTTCGTCAAAATGAAGACAAGATTGCTCGGCTGCTGGTTTCCGAAATGGGCAAATCAATTCCTGATGCTATAGCTGAAATGAAACGTATATTCGAAAATATTGAAGTTGCCTGCGGAATGCCGGTTCTTCAACAGGGAGACAAGCTCATTGGTGCTTCATTCGGAATTGACGGCGAAGTAATCCGTCTTCCTTTAGGCGTTTTTGCAATGGTAGCGCCCTTTAATTTTCCAGCTATGGTGCCTTTCTGGTTTTTGCCATATGCATTAGCAACGGGCAATACCTATATCGTAAAAGCCTCTGAACAAGTGCCGTTAACCATGCAATTGATAACCGAATATATTGACCAGTGTGACTTTCCGCCCGGAGTGTTTAACCTTGTTAATGGTGACAAGATTGCAGTTGATACATTTATGGAAAGTCCCAAGGTAAAGGGCGTATCTTTGGTAGGCTCAAGTAATACATGTAAAATTATTGCCGAAAAATGTGCTAAGGCTAATAAGCGTTTCCAGGCAATGGGATCAGCCAAAAATCATCTCGTTGCTATGCCCGATGCCAAAATGGATGATATGATTCGTAACATGATTAGTTCCTGTTACGGCTGTGCAGGCCAGAGATGTATGGCTTCTTCTGCTATTGTTGCCGTTGGCGATAATATGTACAAAAAGGTCTGCGAAAAGTTTGTCAAAGGCTCAAAAGAGGTTATCGTAGCCAATCCTCTTGATCCCAAAGTAGCTGATGAGCAAATGGTCATGGGGCCGGTCATTTCTGCCAAGAGTAAGAAGTTCATCCTGGAGATGATTGAAAAAGGCATAAAAGAAGGCGCTACTCTTGCTTTAGATGGTCGTGATTTGGTAATATCCGGTTGTGAAAAAGGTCATTTTGTCGGACCGACAGTCTTTACTGATGTAAAACCCGGCATGGATATTCATAACACCGAGATATTTGGCCCTGTAGTTGTGATACTCAAAGCCGATACTATTGATGAAGCGATCAATATAATAAATGAACATCAATATGGTAACGGTGCTTCCATCTATACCCAGAACGGATATTGGGCGAGAAAGTTTAAGCTTGATACAGAATGCGGCATGATAGGTATTAACGTCGGCATTCCCGCCCCTGTCTCATATCTACCTTTCGGTGGCATGAAAAAATCACAATATTCCGACATTAAAGCCCAAGGCAAAGCTGTAATTAATTTCTTCACTGAAGATAAAATCATTACCGAAAGATACTGGCCGGAGTAAAAATATTTGAAAGGAGATGAAGATAGTATGAATGCCAAACAATTATATGATGAATATATGATTACGAGTATGGTGGCTGGTTTTGAGCCGGTTACTGTAGAGCAGGCGTCAGGTTGTGTTATCATTGACACAGAGGGCAGGGAGTATTTGGATTGTTTCAGCGGGATAGCTGTTTGTAATGCCGGCCACGGCCATCCAAAAATAGTTGACGCTGCTCACCGGCAGCTAGACAAGCTGATACATTGCTGCACATACGTTTATTACAATCCCCGTGCCGCTGAGCTGGCTCGAAAATTGGCCCAAATAACTCCGGGCGCTTTACAAAAAAGTTTTTTTGGCAATAGCGGTGCAGAGGCGCTTGAAGGCGCTATGCGGTTAGCCAAGCAATTTACTAATCGTACAGAACTTGTTTGCTTGACAATGAGTTTCCATGGACGAACGGTAGGAACATTGTCTATCACTGGAGACTACAGTCGAAAAAAAGGAACTGGGCCTTATCTATCAGGAATTGCCTTTGCGCCTGCACCATATTGCTATCGTTGCCCATTTAAGTTGGAATATCCACAATGCGGCGTTGCCTGTGCTGAGTTTCTTGAGCATGTCTTTCGTTATCAAACTGCTGGAGGCGTGGCGGCTTTCATTGCTGAACCGGTATTGGGAGAAGGCGGTATCATAATACCACCACCTGAATATTTCAAAAAAGCAATGGAAATAGTTAGGGATAACGGGGCACTTTTTATTGCAGATGAAGTGCAAAGTGGGTTTGGTCGTACCGGGAAATTGTTTGCTATCGAACATTATGATGTCGAACCTGATATTATGTGTATGGCTAAAGGTATTGCCAATGGTTTTCCGCTCGGCGCATTTATTGCTCGTCCAGATATAGCTGAAGCTTTTAATCCTGGTGATCATTTATCAACTTTTGGCGGAAATCCTGTTAGTTGTGCAGCTGCAATGGCCAATATTGATGTTATGTCAGATGAAAGACTACCACGGAACGCAACGGTTCGGGGGGATGAACTGATGAACAGCCTTATTGAGTTTAAGGAAAAGTATTCTTTGGTGGGTGATGTGCGAGGTAAGGGGTTAATGATCGGTATCGAACTGATTAAAGATAAAAACAAGACTCCTGCGTCTGAGGAGGCCAAACAGATTCGCAAGCTTTGTCGTGAAGCTGGTGTTCTTATCGGAGTAGGAGGGGTGTTTGGAAATGTTCTGCGTCTTCAGCCACCTCTTGTTTTAACCGCAGAAGAAGGCCAGAGAGTTTTAGATGTGCTTGAGAAATCACTCTGCCCGATGTCAGATTAAGCGATTAATTAACCATTGTTTTAGGGAAAGGATTCCCAGAGAGTGAAATACATATTTATTTGGAGACACAAAAATGGCCAAGGCAAAGACAGTTTTCTTAAACCAACAAGAGATGGATCTGATTCATGCTCAAAGTATAAAAAGCCTGCAGGAAATTGGCATAAAAGTTCACAGCAAGCCCGTTCTTGAAATACTTGAGAAGAACGGAGCGAGTGTGGATTACAAGGCGATGGTTGCTAAAATTCCTGAAAAGATGGTTAACCAGGCTCTTGAAAGCGTTCAAAAGGAATTTACACTATGCGCCCGCGATCCAAAGCGTGATCTGAAGGTTCCTACAAAAACATATCCGTGGATGACTACCAGCGGACTTGCAGTTTTTGTTAATGATTATAACACTGGAGAGTATCGTGATTCCACCAGAAAGGATATTGCTGCGTTTACAAGACTTGGAGATGCCGTTGATTCAGCTGATTTTCTCTGGACGGCATTAACCGCAAGAGATGTAACACCTCTTGCCCATGGCCCCCATGAATTATGGGTGACCATGCAAAATACGACCAAGCATGTTCAGGGTGTTACAGTGCAAAGTGCTGAAGATGCAAAAGTGCAGATTGAGCTGGCAGCTCTTATAGCAGGAGGAAAAGAAGAATTAAAAAAACGTCCTCTCTTTTCTGTAATTGCATGCCCGATCGCACCATTGACCTATGAGCAAGGCTCCATTGAGGCGCAGGTCGAACTGGCAAAAGCCGGAATACCGGTTGCTTCCATGTCCATGTCAAATGGTGGTGTATCTTCTCCTCTTCCAGTGGCGGGAATATTGGTAAATGCTAACACGGAAAATCTGGGAGGTATTGTAATCTCACAAATGGCAGCACCTGGTGCACCCCACATTTATTGTTCCGAGTCAGCGCCAATGGATATGACAACAGGCAGCATGAACTATAATTCAGTTGAAAAGGTTTTTTTAACCATCGCGCTGGCACAAATGGCAAAAAGATACAGTCTGCCATCTCTTGTTGCTGATGCCGGATGGGGTGGCGATACAGGAGCCTGCGTTTCAGGAGTGTTGACGCCGGTTACTCAACTTACAGGAATAATGGGTGGATCAGACCTCGTTACCGGTTTGGGGAGTATTGATTCTGCTAAAGGAATCTCTTTTGAACAGTTTATTGTTGATTCATATATGTGGGATTGCTGCAAGAACTATCTGCATGAAGTGGAAATATCGGAAGAGAAGATAGGTTTGGATGCTGTTAAAGAAGTTGGGCATGGCCATGATTTCCTGACGCATCCTCACACTCTGAAATATCTTAGAGGCGAGCTCACATTCTGGGATAGAGAAAAACTTGACCTGCTGGAGATGGACGATAAAGAAGTGCCTGCAGAAGCTAACAGAATAGTGAAGAGCATATTGGATAAGCATCAGGTTGAGCCGCTTGCAAATGACCTCATTGAAAAGGGCGATTCAATTATTGCGAAGTATGAAGATATAGTGGGTAATTAAGATATTTGAACTGAAGTGTAATAGCTACTCAAACCAGCGGCCTGGTGTGACCTGACCCCTACTATTCGTTCTACAAAATCTGACGGCAATATAAATTCTCAGGCAGGATTATTGCTATGTAATATGAACATTGATAGGATATTGCATCGTTATCTAATCGGGAACCCTCGGCCTTTTCCATTGGAGTGTCAATAATGAAAATCGAAACGCAAATTACCAAATTTGACCAAAGCATCGAAGATTTTGTACATTGTGTGGCTTCTCTAAATGAAGAGTTATTCCTCAAGAGACTTAATCATTGGTCTCCAAGAGACGTCGTGGCTCATTTGATTGGCTGGAACCGCTACATCATAGAAGGGAGCAATCAAATAAGGAGAGGAGAACTTCCTTTTTATGACATTGATCCCGGAGAGGATTATAGCAAGGTGAATGCTGTGCTTGTCCTGGAATACTCATCCACGGACAGACAAGAAATGCTTGATGAACTCCAGGTCACAGCTCAAGAGTTGATGCGATTCATACGATCACTTGATTCCAGTGAATGGAGTCGGGATTATGGTGTGAGGCACAAAGGAGCTATCATAACTATTCAAAATACTGTCGATGAATTTATTGAGGATTACGACATACATAAAGAGCGGATCAAGGAATGGGTAAGAAGAGAAAGCAGTCGAAGACAGGACTAATAAGTCCTCACAGTTCAATTAGTCGTTAATCTTCTGTCTTATAAGCAGTTCTTTCAGACATCAGATGACCTGGGCCCAATTTGGGCGCAGTTTTGGGTACACCTTACATTTTAGAAGGGCGAAAAATTGTGGAAGTTATTGAAAACAATATGGTGGGCGATGCAGGATTTGAACCTGCGACTTCTTCCGTGTGAAGGAAGCGCTCTACCCCTGAGCTAATCGCCCGCATCTATTTTTATTCAATTTACTCTTTGTTGTCAATTTTTCCTTTTTCTTAGCCTGAAACAAGTAAATTCCGAATAACTTGGATTGACAAGATTTCATTTTAATTTTATAAATATGGTAATGGCAATAAGAAGGTGTCCATACTGTAAAGCCATAATAGATGGGGTTGCCGAATACTGTTCAAACTGCGGCACCCAACTTCTTTTTCCCGAAGATGAATTTAAAGAAGAAGAAATCCCTGGAGATAAAATCGTAGAGGAAGAAGAGAAAGAAGAAGGGACTTTAGAAGCGGAAGAAACGGAAGAAGCGCAAGAAGCGGAATCAGAAAAAAAAGAGCCTTCTCCTGAAAGTGCAGAGGAAGAGGAAGGAAAAGAAGAAGAGATTTTAGAGGCGAAAGAGGAGGCATTAGAAAAAGAAGAGCCTTCTCCTGAAAGTGCAGAGGAAGAAGAAGGGGAAAAAGAAGATGAAGAGAGAGAGGAAGAGGAAAAAACTGTCACTCCTCCTCAAGTTGAAGATAATGATATCAAGGAAGCAAATGCGCTGAAAATGAAGGAGGCGAGAGAAATAGTGAAAAAAGAGACCGAGAAACTCTGGCAATCTGTCGGGACGGGAGACGTGGGAAGACCTCCAAACGTGGATATAGAATTCCCTATGCCTCCTGAAGAAGAAAACGCCCCAGAAAGCGAAGAAGAACCTAAAGTTGAAGAAGAAAAGGAAGAGATAGATATAAGGAGCATAAGGATAAGGAGAACCCCTGATTCTGAAGAGAGGGAAAAAGAAGAGATTGATAGATTCATGGAATCCGTCAAAGAAGAAAGAGGAAAGGAGACTCAACCTGCAGAAGAAGAAATCCCTCCGTCTGAAGAAAAAGAAAGGGAAGAGAGAGAGGAGATAGATTTAAGGAGCATAAGGATAGGGAGAACTCCCGATACTGAAAAGATGGAAAAAGTGGAGATTGAGAAATTTGTTGAATCCATCAAGAAAGAAAGGGAAAGAGTTCGGGAATCTTTTACTCCAGAAGAAGAAATTCTTGCTCCTAAAGAAATGGGCGAGGAAACTTCAGAAATTAAGGAGAAAATTCCTCCGTGGGCAGAGCAGAAGAAAAAAGAGCCGCCTCAGGAACTTGGAGATAAGGAAGAAGAGAGAAAGGTAGAAAAGCCTGTAGAGTCGGGAGAGGATTTTCAAGAGAAGGAGAAAAAAACTCCAGTAGATGAGCCTCTCACTGAAGAAGATAAGCCTCTTTCACCAACAGATGAGCCCCTCCCTGAAGAAGATAAACCTCTTTCCCCAACAGATGAGCTTCTTCCTCCAATAGATAAGCCTACTCTCTCAGAAAAAGAGATCGGTTTCCCTGAAGAAGTGGACCAGAAAACTCCCTTTGCCAGGGAAATTAGAGAAAAAAGAAAAAGAGCAGTGAAACGCCGTCGTTCCAAATATTATGCCTGGTTAAAAGCCAGGGTTTTTGACTTTTTTTTCATCGCCGCTTTCTGCGTCATCTGCCTCGGGCTTGCTTCTCGTTTGATGGAGGTCTCTATATTTAGATTGATTTCAGCCTCAGGACCTCCAGTTCTTGTTTTTTATTTTGTTCTTCTGTTGTTTTATTTTGGTTTTTTTATCCTTTTTCTGGGAGAGACTCCTGGCGATCGCCTCTTTCCTCGTGATTAGTTAACCTTCACTTCATCGCCTAACTTGAAGCTTTTTCCAAAAAACTTTTCTTTTGCCATCTCATCTGAAGCGATATCTTTAGGATTGCCTTTGATCAGTATTTTACCCTCATCAATGATGTAGGCGCGGTCAGATATTTTGAAGGTATCCTGGACATTGTGGTCGGAGAGGATGATTCCTATTCCTTTGTTTTTCAGCTTCAGCATTATTTTTTGAAGCTCGGTTATGGTCAAAGGATCAATTCCCGTGAAAGGCTCATCAAGAAGGAGGAATTTCGGCTTTATAAGGAGGGAGCGGCAGATTTCCAATCTTCTTCTTTCGCCCCCGGATAGGCTGTGGGCAGGCTGCTTTTCTAGATCATGGAGCCCAAGCTCCTCCAGAAGCTCTCTGATAATTTTTTTTCGCTCTTCTTTTCGTATTGGTTGGAGCTCAAGAATTAGCCTAAGGTTATTCGCCACAGATGCCTTTAGGAAGACAGAATGTTCTTGAGGAAGATAAGTAATGCCCTCCGCAGCTCTGAGGTGGCTTGAATATTGTGAAATATTTTTCTCATCCAGAAAAATGTCACCACTGTCAGGCTTAATGAGTCCCACGATCATCTGAAAAGTTGTTGTCTTCCCGGCTCCATTTCTTCCTAGAAGGCTTATTATCTCACCTGAGCTTATTTCAATATTCACACCCTTGACTACAAGGCGGAAATTGAAGCTCTTTGTCAGGTTTTCTGATTTGAGCACAGACATTGTTTTACGGCTTTTCAAGACGGAGGAGGAATTTTTTGAGATCGAGTCCGCCAGTGAAGCCTCCTATGCTTCCGTCAGAGGAGAGAACTCTGTGGCAGGGAATAACAATAAGCAGGGGATTCTGGGATAGAGCTTGACCAATGCTCCTGTAGCCCCGGTGATTCAATTTTTCGGCAATAAATTTATAAGTTTGCGTTTTCCCATAGGGGATTTTTCTTGTTTCCAGCCAGACTTTCCTCTGATAAGGAGTTCCAGAAATAAAGTCAAGAGGAAGGGAGGTGAAGTCTTCTTTCTTCCCCTCGAAATATTGGCTAAAGAGTTTTTCTTCCCGGTGAAATTCCTTTCTCTGAAGCTCAAGAAGAATTGACTTTCTTTTAAAGAATTCAGTAATCTCTTCGAAACGGTTTCGGTTCTTCAGGGACGAAGCGAGGCTTAATCCCTTTTCACTCTTGGCAAGGAAGATTTTACCCAGGGGGAAATCAAGGATCGTGTAGAACATGCGGTTTTCTAGATACCTAAGGAGAGTCTTTCTGCAAGAGGAGAAGGCAAGCCCTCCTTCAGGATTTTTCTTTGAGCTTCTTCAATATCATACTCCATGCGGTAGAAATTGACTTTTCTTGCTTTGGAATCATAGATGGCGCATGCTGAGAGTGGGCTTCTATCCCGTGGTTGTCCAAGCGCACCCGGATTAATAAGGTATTTAATGCCTTTTTCAATTTTAACCTCGTTGGAGTTGCCTGTCATAAAAGTTCCATCCACAGCATCCGCATTAGGATCTTTTTTAGTGTATACAAACGGGAAGTGGGTATGACCAAAGAAACAGATGGGAGTGGTTATATGTTCGAAAGCTTCTGCGGCGTCGAATTCTCCAAAAATATAATGATCTTCGTCAAAAGGCGCGCCATGGCAGATCATTATTTCCTTGTTGATAATCTGTGGCCCAGTTTTTAGACGGTTGAGAAAATCCAAGTTTTTCTTCATGATGTGATCCGCAGTCCAGTGAATGGCAGAGGCGGCAATGGGATTAAAGGTCTGGACAGAGTCGAGGCCGCAGACAGCCTTATCGTGGTTTCCTCGGATTATAGAGAGGGGTTTAAGAGCGCGAACTTTTTGAATGATTTCGTTAGGAGAGGCGCCGTAGCCAACCAGATCGCCGAGAAAAATGTAATGGTCAATTTTCTTTTTCTGGATAAGTTTATGAAGTGCAAGATAAGATTCTAAATTTCCGTGGATGTCAGTAAAGATCAAATAGCGCATTTTTCGATTCCTTTGGCTTTTTCTTGTAATGAATTATACATTTTATGGGCCTTGTAAGAGCTTCTCACCAGAGGGCCTGATTCAACATCCCTGAACCCGAAATCTAAAGCGATTCTTTTCAAATGTTCGAACTCAGGAGGGGAATAGTATTTCCGGACAGGTGCGTGTGTTTTTGAAGGCTGGAGGTACTGGCCTATGGTTAAGAGATCGCAGAAGACTTCCCTCAGGTCAGAAAAGGATTGGATGATTTCTTCTTTTTTCTCTCCCAAGCCAACCATGAGCCCTGATTTGGTCACAGCAGCCATTCCTTTCGCCTTTTTCAGAACATCTAAGGACCGATTGTAATTTTTTCTGGGGCGGTTTATTTGAGTGTAGAGGCGCTCTGTTGTCTCCAGATTATGATTTAAGATATCTGGCTGGGCTCGAGAGACTTGTTCCAGAGCATTCTCATCGCCCTTGAAATCTGGTATCAAGGCCTCTACTTTGACCCCGGGTGTTCTCTCTTTTATCGCCCTTATTGTTGCGGCAAAGAGAGAAGCTCCGCCGTCAGATAGATCATCCCTTGTCACCGAAGTTATGACTGCATAGCGGAGACCAAGCAAAGAGACAGCCTCTGCTACATGCTCAGGCTCGTCCGGGAAAGGGGGTGAGGGGAATCCTTTTTCCACCGCACAAAATGCACATCCCCGCGTGCAGGTTTCTCCAAGAATCAGGAAAGCAGCTGTCTTACGGGACCAGCACTCAGCGACATTAGGACATTTTGCACTGCGGCAGATTGTGTTGAGCCTCCCTTTTTTAAGGGTGTTAGAGACGTAGAAAAAATTCTCGTGAGAGGGGAATTTAACCTTAAGCCAATTCGGCTTTTTTGTTGGTTGTATTTCCGGGAGGGACGACACCATTCCTGCTCTGGAGAAAAATAATTGTTTAACCTAAATTGAAAATAGTTTCCTCTTAAAGTCGAGGCGAAATATTAATACTCTAATTCTTTATCTCTCTTCATGCGTCTCCGCATCCTTTTGCGTGCCAGGGCATCCTTCATTCTTCTTTTCTCACCGGGCTTATAGTAGACAGAATGTTTTTTAATCTCTTTGATTATTGCTTGCTGTTGAACTTTTCTTTTGAATCTTCGAAGAGCACTTTCTATTGATTCGCCTTCTTCAACAACTATGAACGCCAAGAATATTCACCTCCTTAGATGTGTTAATATCAACCTCTTATATCTGAATCTTCCTGTCATGTCAAGGCAAAATCAGAAAAACGCAGGGGCTTGGTTTATCTTGTAGGGGCTTGATTTATCAAGCCCACCTTTTTGA
>LAZR01002581.1_pt1 | contig 10455 bp, 14 predicted proteins | sample 329461 | NCBI WGS metagenome assembly LAZR01 (sample SAMN03002196, study PRJNA259156) | marine sediment metagenome | biome: sea floor; feature: Hydrothermal impacted sediments; material: marine sediment; isolation source: Loki non-amplified sample from Loki's castle hydrothermal vent sediment ...
GCTAAGGCTTTTGCCTCAGTCCTCAGATTTCAAACCTTCTATATAATATATTAAACTTTTCTGTCTATTACAAAATAAAAAAAACTTTTCTCAATATTTTATATTCAGGCCCCGCATGAGGTCTCCTCTATCTTCCATATATAATTGGTTGAAAATTGGAATAATCCTTTTTCATCAGGATTTCCAACTGGTGCTGGCGGGCCATAAGCATCTACCACGCATGCTAGGTATTGCCGGTTTACTGGGGGTACTAGGGGCAACTTCCAACCAGCCGTTTGATGGAATGCTTCGTAAAGCTCCTCGGCATCGCGATGGGCAAAGAAATAAGACCTGGCTCGATTCAGCAACTGAACCGCCTTTTCAATATATTTGGGGAAATAAGTACACCCATAATTCGGATCAGCTGGATTCGATGGCGGTGTCGTAGCGACCACTCCTCCGACATTCTGTAGCACTGCGCCTCCCGCGTTCTCAAGCACGGCAAGATAAGTGATGGGTATATCGACACCTAGGAAGTTTTTTACAGGTACATGACCAGCGAAAAGATTCGTACCAATTGTCCAAGTCTGCGTAAAGCCCCATGCAACGCTTCTTTGTGCAATGAAAGTAGTTATCTCCTTTATCATCCCCGTCCTCCTGGCCCTTGCATGCCTCGTGCTATTTCAGCCATGTATTTTTCCTTGTTCTTTATGAGTTTCGCCTCCAAATATTTGGGGCCGCTTCCTACCATAGTCCAGTTCGTATTGGCCGGCATCTCGTGGACAATCGCTGCGTATTCGACATCAAAGCCAAGTTCGATGGTTATCTCGCCTGCTTTTATTTGTGGCTGTTCAATCTTCTGGCTACGCCACAAAGTACCGCCTCCCTTGCTGTGCGGCGCCCGTGGTTCCTCAAGTATTGCATCACGAATCACCATGGCCGCTACTCTGTATTCCGCCCTGGCTCCTGCTTCTGGAATTTCCTTGTTCATGACCCGAGGGAACTTTATGTCGAAATCTTTGGTATTAAAAGTCATTCCCGTTTTTTCCGCCATTAGCTTAATCGAGCCTCTTGTAGATTTTGTAAATAAATCTGCCAATAATCTCTTTTATAATTTGTCCCTGAATGATGAAGATTGCAGAGAGTTATTAAATTAAATTTGTCATTATTTTTTCTATCGTAGTCGATATGATGAATTGGGAATTTCCGCCCATTTTGTACTAAACCACATATGGCAATTTGACAGATATAATTATCTCGTTTTCTTATTTCTTCTTTTAATCGTGGCCCAAATTCTAGCCCATAAGGTTCTCGACTTGTACCTCCGTTCCAAGCTGGATTTTTTTCACCTCTGCGATTTATCCATTGACATTTCCTGCTACAACAAACTATGCCATCCCTTATTCTTGCTGGCCATACTTTTTTCTTTTTCCCACAAACTTCACAGATAATAAAACAATCCTGCTTTTTATTTCCTCTATGAACATACGCTAATTGACATTTCGGACTGCAAACTTTGGCCCTTAATTTTCTGCTCGGCGTTACCCAGAAAAATTGTCCGCAAATCTTGCAATTAAATCTTATCCAAGGATCTTTTTTTCTCATTCTAAGAAATCCATATTTCAGCGTGATGGATATTTACCGAATTCTGCGGTTTCTTTATTGTGATTATCGGATGATTAATGGCATAGGTTTCGATATCAAGTTGCAATTGGTCCTCATGCTCAAATGTGATGTGCTCCGGCTTGCAGAATATCTTTGCCGCACTCAAAACCTCTTCGCCTTTGTAGTCTTTCATTAATCTCGTATCGTACATAATGCGACAGGGAAGCTTTGGTCCTGCTGTTTTTGTTGGTTCGCCCCAAGTACTAAAGGTGACTTGGGCTACCTTCATGTGGTTTATAAGCAGGCTATCGAAACTCATTTTTTCTCCAGAAGCCAATTTCCTGCCTAGGACATTCGTATCTCACTGTCACAAGTTCCGCAAAAGTGTTTATCTCATCCATATCAACCTCAAAGCGTTACGAGGCATAAACATAGACCTCCGTCTTTATTTTTTCTGTCTTGGTCCCTTTTGCCAAAAAAAAAGGCACTCAAGACTAACAAAAAGCGTTTGCTAATCCTGAGCGCCCTGAGCGCAAGAAGCTAAGGCTTTTGCCTCAGTCCTCAGATTTCAAACCTTCTATTTATATAAAATAGAAAAAAAAATCCTCTTTGTCAAATCTTCCTTGTCGTCATTTTCCTTCCATTTTCGTTTTTATAAAATTGGATGCCTCAAGAAGCGATTGGGGCGTTCCCATGTCCGACCAGAATCCGCGAAGTATTGAATATTTAAGCTTTCCCTTTCGGATATATTCGTTATGGACATCGGTTATCTCAAGCTCACCTCTGCCTGACTTTTCAAGGCCTTCTATTATCGGGAATACATTCCAGTCATATATATAAATTCCAGCGGCTATGAAATTCGATTTGGGCTTATTGGGTTTCTCCTCTATCCCGACGACTTTCCTATCCTTGACCTCAACTACCCCGAATCTTTTTGGCTCTTTTACGGCCGTGAGGAAAATTCTGGCATCTCCCTTATCCAAATCTTCAACCTTAATATCATGCTCGAAATAGTTATCCCCAAGAATTACGGCAAAATGATTCTCTCCAACGAAACCCTTGGCTAGATAAAGTGCCTCTGCGATTCCGCCCACACCGTCCTGGACGCGGTAGGTGAAATCAACACCGAAATCAGTTCCAGAACCCAGAAGCCCTATCATGTCACCCACATGTTCTTTGCCTGAGATAATAAGGATTTCCTTCACTTCCATATTCTTCAGCGTCCAGAGCGAAAAGAAAATCATCGGCCTGTCATAGACGCACAATAAATGTTTGTTGGTTACTTTCGTAGAGAGCCCCATCCTGGAACCTGTTCCGCCTGCTAAAATTATTCCTTTCATTATTGAAATCTGTTTATTATGTTTTTTATCCTATGCATGGAGTAAAAGTATTTAATCGGCACAGATCTGCCATGTGGGTTTATAAGCAAGCCGTTGAATGACATTTTCTATTCCTTTAATATCATGCCGATTCCCATTATTATGTTATGCTGCTTGCTATAGCTATAAATCGATAGTTTCGGATTATGTTTCTCGATTTCGCCCACCTCTTTCCAAAATAATCTGACTTCCTCCCGCTGAAGCTTGATATCGTGAAAGGCGACGATATTTTTGGTCAAAGGCGCATACATTTCGTAATCCCGTTTGACGTCTTGGTAATTGTGGCAAGCATCGATAAAAAGCAGATTAATTGGCTTATTCCCAAGCATCGACTTCAACTTTCCCAGAGTACCCTCGTCATGGGTATTGCCTAAAATATCGGGCTCGCGGTGGCTATTCGAGATGTTAATTCCTATGTGCCTTGCTCCCAAAAGCTCTTCATAGTACTTTTTCTGGCTGTTGCCTGCAGTGCCTAATTCAACAATAATCGGCCTTTCTATTTTCCTGTTCTTGAAATATGCGTCAATAAATTCAAGAAATAGTCGCCATTCCTGTGGCTGTTGCCATACGTGGTGACCACTATTCAAGAGGGCATTGAAATGCTCAAGATTCATGCCAATCTCCCTAAAATCTCTCTGAATAGTTTGATGCGATTATTCAGGCTATGATTTGTTCTCACATATTCCATGGTTCGTCGTCGCATATCATTATATTTCTGGGGATTGTTTAAGCAATCGCTTATTCTCTCAATAACATTAACCGCCTCTACAGGAACAAAATGTTTATTCGGTTCGAGCCCGGCCATTCTGATATCCTCCACATCCTCTCCTAAAAGCAGAGCACCCGTTGCCGGAATCTCAAAATATTTTGCCACGCCCTGATGATAGCGGGAAGCTGTGGCAATAGCACAGAAATGGCTATTTAGGGCTTTGGCATATCCTTTCAAAAAAGCACGCTCAATCTCCCAAGGACGCAGATTAAGATTTGACTCCCAACGGGGATGCCTCATTTTTGTGATCATGTTCTGCACTTTTTTCTCTCTGGCTAGCCGTCTATAGAGATAACTTCGAAACGGATAGATCTTTCCGTTGGTATGCCCGGTAAATAGACATCTCATAATCGGCTTCTCATTCCACGGCAACTCAAACACATCTCGGGGCCCATAGCATTGAGGAATAAACACGAGCTTTTTTGATAGCCCCACAAATTCACGCCTCAACCGCTCGCCGTAGGTGTGAATGATTAAATCGCCCCGATTCACAAGCTGTTCGATATGTTTTCTTCCGTACGTATGATCCCCATGAAGCAAATAAATGATCTTGACTTTCTTTTCAATATTCAAAGATTTCTTAAACATTGACTGCGTCCCACTCGAAATCCAGATAAGCACGATATCGCTGGAATGTGTCTCCTCTGGGGGGATTTTGGTATAGATTATGTCGAATCCACAATCTTCTGCCAGTTGCTTGAAAAAAGCATGTTGAGACACAAGCACATAGGGACGTTGCATAATCGGCGGCAGTAAAATAAGTCGTTTCATTTTAAAGTTATCGTTGAGAAAAAATTCTCTTATTCATCAATCGACCCTTTTACTTTATTTTTCACCTTTGTTGAGCTGTGGTTAGGATAATATGGCATTGCGAATACCCTTCCTCCAATAACATCCATGTACTCGTTGGCAGGCTGTTCCTTGTGGTCTGTTGCTTCGACCAAAATATCAGGCTTCAATGCCTTCACATTATCCAACGGAGAATATGTGTGCTGAGCGACAGCCACATCTATCCATTTCAGACTCCGTATCATATCGAACCTCTCGTCGAAATTCATCACGGGCTTTGGCTTTCTCTCCATCACGGCTTCATCAGTCAGCACACCAACAATCAACTTATCTCCCAAAGCCCTGGCATTCTTCAAATGCTCGATGTGCCCTTTATGAAGAATGTCGCCACAAACGTAAGCGTAAACTACAATCATCTCAAAACCTCGCTATTAGTTTAGTTCCAATCACCCAAATGCCCTCGCCCCTAGTATGCTGTCTCATAAGGAAGGCGCTAAGATTCTTGCTCACATTAGCTCCTATGTAATATCTATTCCTGAACCACCGTCCCTTATCAAAGAATACCTCGATGGCAATAAACCAGAACGATGGAGTCACGGTTATTTTATTCCTGAATCTCCAAACATCCGTACCTTCTTTTATTCGCAGTGTTACTCTTGTCCGATTCTTAAGGATGCCATCTCTATAAATGAGATTAAGCATGGGTTTGTGCTCGACTTTCCATACACCTTTCTTGATGTACGATTCTCTCTCACTGAGAGTCAGAGTCAAATGCCGACTCAATCTGTGATGCCAGTCAAAGTGAATATGCTTGTAGTATGTGTCTGTCTTCATTCGAATCTCCACGTCCGCTCCAAAGCTTCCCGCTCTGACTGCGCTAGTATTCCAGTAATCTGCAAAGCTCAGCCCACAACACCCGCAGAGAATAAAGCAAAGAGCCACTATGCCTCTCTTTCCCATCTTAATCTTATCCCAAACAAACTCGTTGAAAATATAACATACATGCTTTATTCCGATATAAGTCAAAGTTATTGCCGTCATCTGCTTCCAGCTTCCCGTGACAAGATAAGAGATCGTTCCAAGAATTAAATTTCCGCAGAGTGTCTCGTACGTGAGCATCTTGAGTATCGACCGAGTCGTCAGATTTTGGATTCTCTTAACTTTCAGCCACAGCCTCTCATGAAAATAGAATACAAAGAGAAATACTCCATGATGGATAAACGTGATTAGCCCAGTCTGAATCCACTGTCGTGTATAGGCGTAAGTAATAGTAGCCAAAATCAAAACGCCCAAGATTCGCCAAATTATACTCTTCGACGCCGATCTAGCGTGAGTTTCCATGTTATTTCTATCTGTTTCAAACATATTTCGCGTCCAGATCTTCTAGTAATATTAGTCCTGTCCCTTGTCCAAATTGTCTCTTGATGCTGGGCCTACAAAAATCATGGCAAAGCGACGGGTAATAGCCCGCAAGAGTGATAAAAATTCTATCTTGGGCTTCTCTATTTTCAACTATCAATTCATTCCAGAATTTTCCAACTGTATTTTGCCATTGTTTATATAAAATATCATGAATGGCAATAATATTTTTTGCCAGAGGAGAATAAAGTTCATAATCGGTTTTTACTTCCAAATACTCGTGTCCGTCATCTATAAAAAGAAGATTAACTTCCCGTCCATTCAATTTTTCTTTCAATTTATCTACGGTTGCAGGATCCCTACTATTTCCTACTATATCCGGTTTCTTTTCCCGCTTGAAATCGATCCCAATGTGGTTATAACCCAAAAGCTCTTCATAAAATTTTTTCTGTTTGCCTCTGCCCACACCGATTTCAACTATCATAGGACTTTCGATATTCCTGTTCCTGAAATATGTTTCTATAAATTCAAGGTAAGTTTGCCATTCTCCCACGCTCTGTGAGGGCATTGTGAAGTCTTTAATTTTGTCCAATGAAAAATCTGACATAATCAACCTTCCTCTGCTTCTTTGTTCATTATCCAAACGCGTCCTCCCATTACCTTAAAATTATCCCCAAAAATTTTTTTTACTACTTTTTTTACACAATTGCTCGGAACATCTGGCGCACTACGAAAATCATGTCCGCACAGAATTCCGTCTTCTTTAAGTTTTGGGATACTATTTAGTATGTCTTTTTTGACGCTTTCATATTCATGACAACCATCTATCCAGATTAAATCAAACGATTTGTCTTTAAATAAAGGAACGATTTCTGTTGAATTTCCTATTATCAAGATCGGGTCTATATCAAACCGCTTTAAATTATTCCTGAAGACCTCAGGACCCCAGGGCCTTTCGCCCCATAATGAGCTAGATTTATCAGGAGGAGCTAGAAAGCTGTCAATTGAAATCAATTTTCCTACTTTTTCTTTAATCGCTGTCGCTATAATTATTCCTGAGCATCCAATTCCACTTCCTATTTCCAAACAAATACTTTTTTCTTCTCCTGCTTTCCTGGCTAATGTATATAACCAACTAGCTGACTCCAAAGTAAGCACTCTTTGCGAGGTTTTCTTTGTTAAGAATTTTATTATATCCTCATCTTCTATCTTGCAGAGTTCCATTTATTTCCTTCCTTTTAAAAGTACCCCATCAGATTCCTCCGAACTCGGCTCTCTTTTGTGAATCCTTTCAAATTCTTTCCACAAAGGCGTTCCGCTCAACAATCCCAGATGAGAATACTGATTGCTATTGCACCTAAGTTCATGCATTACTTTTCTTGTCATCTCAACTTCTTCTGGAGTTTCAGTCGGGAAGCCATACATATAGGAACCATGAACACGAAGGCCCATTTTTTTAAGCTCTATAATTGTTTTTTTCGCATTCTCCAAATTCAAGGATTTATTGATGATATCATCCAAGATTCTCTGGCTTCCGCTTTCTATTCCCACTTTAATTTCCCAGCAACCGTTCTCCTTCATGATTTTAAAAGTCTCCAAGTTGCAGGTGTCCACTCGGCACATGGCACCCCAAAGCAAACCGAAGCCCTTCATAATCTTCGAAATCTCTCTTATCCGTTTATCTCCTATATTGAATGTATCGTCATCAAAATAGATATAATTGATTTTCGGCAGTCTCCTAAGGACACTTTCGATCTCTCTGCCCACTCTTTCGGGACTGTGAGGTCGGTAGCGATTTTTCTCGTGAAAACAAGTCACGTAGCAGAAAGAGCACTTATACGGACATCCCCTGCTACCCCAGATATTCACAGCCAGGGGATGTCTTGGCGTACGATATCGGTAAACGGTTTCATCCCGAGTCGGGAACGAGGCATCATCTATATTTTCCCATTCATCAAACTCATAAACTCCCGCCTCCCCTTTTGTCACGCAATCATAGAGGCTTTTTTCATATTCGCCCTTTAAGACGGCAAAAATCTCCTCTGATTTTATCAGCTCATCGGCGAATGCCGTGGCGTGCATGCCCACCAAAATGATCTTGCTTTTTTTTGAGAGCTTTTTCGCCACATAGCAATCGTTCTCCCGGGATGCCGCTGAAGTCTCCATCGCAATATAATCGTAAGCTGAGGCAAATTCAAAAAAATCCTGATACTCCTCAAGATGCAAAATTGAGTCCCGAAGGGTGGAGTCTATTCCCCTCCCTTTCAGGTAAGCATCGGCGTATGCCATGTTGAAGGGGAAGGGAAAGTAGCCTCTGGAGATGCGGGTGGTGTAGGGCCATCTGGAGCCAGCTCTGATCCCCATCCTCCGAGCCATAGCCTTCGGGGATCCAATAGGAAAGAACCAAGGCGGATTTGAAATCAGAATTCTCATGCTGTCTCCCTCCTGTTTGATTCGGTTTTAACAAAATATTCAACATATTTTTCAAGCGATATTCGCACGCGTTCTTTAATGTAACTTCCGTCTTTGATTGGAACTCTCCAACTCATACCGTAAATCCACTCCAGCGCTTCCTCTGGCGGATTAGGGACCCTAGTGGTCGTCCCCAAAAAATCAACAAAATAATCTTCCCTACAGAATTTGGCCGGATGTACCGCATTTTGAATAGAGGGAGTACACGACAGAGAAACATTGACATCTTCCGATGGATAATAATGATTCAAGGCTATGTCCGCATGGATGCCTCGTTTTTTAATTAAATATTCAGATATTAAACCTCGGTATAATATAACTTTCCGACACTTAAAACCTTTTTTCTTGAATTCCTCACAGATATGAGGCCCCTGATCTTCTGCTGAAATTCTCAAATCCATGTCGCGCTCCCAAGGAATAAAGCCCCCTGCATGCCTGATTGCTCCTAAAAGCGTACCATCGTTTAAATAGAATTTTATCTTCAGATAATCAAAAATCTCCTTGATCTCTAGGAAATTTTGCTTCGCTGCATTAAGATTCATTTGAATCCCTCTTCTCTTCTTTTCCGAAAGATCGCCCTATCTCTTCTCCACAAGGGCAGAGACTGTGTATAAACGGTATCATTCTCTGATTTGCGTTTCCCTTTTGCGCTTGGATGATTATGCCAAACCACAGAAGTCGGGCAATATTTGACGCAGTCTATCAATTTACACCTTCTGAAAAGCTCCGAATCCGCACAGAAATGTTTGTAAATCTCATTCTGAAAAATACCTTTGAGTTTTGTTTTTATATAATTCCGTGAGATTAATCCGGCACAAGCATTTCGTCCGTTTTGAATCCCATCTTGGAATACAATTAATCCCTCCCTATCGGGAAAAGTCTGCATACATTTCATGGCCTCCTGGAGCCACCCCTTTTCAACCTCCATGTCATCGGAGATCCAGGCAAAAAACGGCTCATCTCCAATAGAATAGCTCCTGTTCGTTGCCTTGACGCATTCTGCCGAAGAGGGGAACATCTCTATTTTTTCAATCGACAATGTCTCGGCAATCCCGCTTTTTTCGATCTCTTTCAATGTTTCCTGGTCCTCTTCATGGTCAATTATTATATATACTTTATAGTTCTCATACAGAGTCTTCTCTTTGATCTTAGAAAGCATCTTGATGAGTCGCTTCGATCTCTTGAAGGTTATGACACAGATGCCAATCGCGGATCCATTTGTCTCCATTCTTTCTCCTAGAATTGGGCTGTTTTCACCCAAGCAATAAGCCTCCTATATCCTTGTTCGGGAGAAACCCTTGGTTTCCAATTCAACTCTCTGCTTATTTTGCCAATATCTGAGATATATACTTTCTGATCGGAAGGACGCCAGTTACTGAACGTTATCTTTGATTTTTTTCCGACCTCCTTTTCCAAAAAATCAATGAATTCATTAAGGGATGTGGTATTTTCAACTCCGCCCCCAATATTCCAGACAGCATGTTTTATGTCAGATTGAACGAAATAATCATACGCCCGAATCAAATCATCCACATAGAGAAGATCGCGTACCTGTTTTCCATTCCCGTAAATCGTTATTGGCTTATCATGTAACATGGCGATGATAAACCAGGCGACCCAGCCCTGATCTTCAAATCCGAATTGTCGGGTCCCATAAATGCAGGACATACGAAAAACCGCCGTTTTCATTCCATAAATCCGAGCATATTCCTGGACATATAAATCCCCTACATATTTGCTTGCTCCATAAGGGGTATGTCCAGTATGATCAACGGGCATGTTTTCCAAAACTCCTTTTATTTGCTTATATTCATATCGTGTTTTTCTCTCTTCGAGCTGGATTTTATCTACATTTTCTCCATAAACTTTATTCGTAGAGCAATAGACAAAGGCAGCCCCTGGACATATTTGCCGAATGCACTCCAAGACATTAAGCGTGCCAAAGGCATTGATGTTGAAATCTTCCTTGGGGATACGAATAGAAAGCGGCACTCCAGGCTGGCCAGCAGCATGAATAATCGCATCCACCCCATTTCCAATGGCCTTTCTTACATCGTTTTCGTTGCGTACATCGCCTTTAATTAACTGAACATTCTCGTATTG
>LAZR01002582.1_pt1 | contig 10454 bp, 19 predicted proteins | sample 329461 | NCBI WGS metagenome assembly LAZR01 (sample SAMN03002196, study PRJNA259156) | marine sediment metagenome | biome: sea floor; feature: Hydrothermal impacted sediments; material: marine sediment; isolation source: Loki non-amplified sample from Loki's castle hydrothermal vent sediment ...
TAAGTGTAGTTTGATTTGTCGCCCAAACCACCTTATAATGACCTTTTTAGTTTTATACCGTTTTGGCGGTATAAACTGTCGGCCACATAACGGACACTTGAGTTCTGCTTTGAAGTCAAAGTACCGGGTTCTGCGTCGTCGTCGTAGGGGTGCTGGATGAGGCCAAGTAGTAGAACTTTCTTCTTCACCTAAAGTGGGAATTCCGCGTACATATCCATAGCACGCTATTACCCATCCTGCACATTTAACCAAGTCTGAGTTCACAGACCCATCGTACTCAAGTGCTTGTAGAACTTCAAATAAATGGCTATGCACCATTTCTCGGTTAGAACTCAGCAGGGAGTTCAATTTGATCTGAAGTTCCTCAGATTGTACTTGTGAAGCTACTATTTGCAACGCCCGGTACACATCTGCCCATTTGAACCGATAAATCGTACCTACTACGAATTTATCTTTAGGACGGTGCTTGAGAGTAAACCTCAATTTCCGTTTCATCTGATTTCTCCTTTCTATTCGGTTGGTAAAGTTCTACTCGGCAGTTTGAGTTCGTCGAAAACGACTCCCTCCATTGTCTCATGTACCTGAGAACTAACACCGATTACCCAGAAGTGAGTTCTTGACAAACGGAAAGTAGTTTGAACTCTCCACCGTGGTACAGTTGCCTGCAACACGGTAGGGAACTCAAAATATGGGGTACGTACCCGATACTATAAGGTCAAAGAAACCTGTACTTCTGTTGGAGCTTTAGTGCGAGTAGCAGGAGCCTTCTTATCAGGAGGAAACCTCTCAATTGAGTTCAAGATATTAGTACGCTTAAGCTGGCACATTTCCAGCATGTCGCGAACTGGGTACACTACTGTACCACCGCGACTCTTGTACTCAACAACCACATTGTACTTCAAAAGTGGCTTGAAAAACTTATGCTCGGCGAACTGGTCTTGCACTTGAACTGCCCATGCCGCAAAAGCTGTAGGACGTTCTCCCCTACCAGAACCCAGCGCACCAATAACTAGGTTAAAAATGAAATGTCCCTGAAAAGGATTAACACCTTCTACAATTTCTTTCTCCTGATAAATCAAATGTTGCTTATAATTAGCATTCCCAGGTGTACCAGTCTCCACGAAAACTCGTTCAATTTGCCCCTTCTCAGCGGCTGGAACTATGGTTTGATTAGTAGTCAAAAGTCGTATAGGAGGAGCATTAGGAATTTCAACCATAACGGTTTTCTTTTTAGCCATGTGTATAAGTTCTCCTTGTTAGTGGCTGTTAGTAGAATTATGAGTTCTAAAGGAGTTTCATTACAAGTTTTGATTACCCCATTAACCAAAAAAAAGGCTAATACTCCTGTGGGGGTAGTAATGGAAGGCCGTGCAGTAAAGAAGGGGGGAGTACCCTGCACCCAATACTCCACGAAGGAAAATTTGGCCCGCCACTACTACCCGCAAGGGAGTACTAGCCATTTTAGAGTATTACACTCTGTTGAGTTCTGATGGATGTTGCTAAGGCAATTTTTTTTTGGTTCTCCGGCTGATTGCCCTTACACAATCGTCACCGGTACAACTCTCATTTCTTCCAGTTTCTGCGTCATCTATTATATAGGGTGTTCGCGTTGTACGCGTTGTTGCCATCAGAACTCAAGAGAAAGTAATACACACAATGGAGTTCTGGTGGTGGGCATGACCTTTTACGGCAATATACACCAAAACTCCATTCTGAGTATTACTAGGGGTGGGCTGACTTTCTCAGCCAGTACGCCCCGACAGTTATTAGTTGTTCCTGCCATCACGTAGCACCCCAGTAATACTAACAGCTGAGTTCTAGTGCCTTTTCGTTTGAGTACCCAGATACCGGTTTCTTTATCTAGGTATTCAGCCACCAGAACTCAACTCTGAGCATTACCTCAGGATTTCATTTTATCCTCCCTTTCACGAAGTCAGGTGGTGCGGAGTTGAACCGCAATCCCCAGCGCCACAGGCTAGTGCTCTACCATTGAGCTACCACCCCAAGTGTATTAGTGAGTAGAACCCTTAGTCATCCAGATTTCTGATGTCGCCATCATCCAGTCTATTGAGTTCTACCCACTTTCGAGGAATCGTGAAGGATGCCATGTCAACACCCTGATGACATTCTTACCCAATCCAAACTTCTAATCGAAAGGAGGTGGTAGTTGCACGCTTGATACAACTACACTTTTAGTTTTACACCATTCCTCGCAGGACTAATACAAGGGTACGCAGTCGCTAATCCCAAAGGGAAGCAGACATCTTGTACTCACCCTGCATTAGTCCTGCCAGTAATGGTACATATGCCCGCCGCCGATAGCGTCCTATCTATTGTATTCGCACGCGGCGTTTTTAATCTGTCATTCTAGCGACGGGCTATTTTAGAGTATTACACTCTGTTGAGTTCTGATGGGAATAACGTGTAGTTCCAAAGATGCGGGTTCGAATCCCATCTGGGTACATACACCATCAGAACTCAAGAGAAAGTAATACACACAATGGAATATTAGAGATATAGAGTCTTACCTCCGTAGAGGAAGAACTACACGGAACTAGGCCGAATTTCGTCCCTAATACTCCATTCTGAGTATTACACTCTGTTGAGTTCTGGTGCCAGTCTAATGTAAGTGCTATTTTTACACCAGAACTCAAGAGAGAGTTATATTCACAATGGGTAGTTGTACCCGCAGAGCTGATCTTTTCAAGAGCCCTTACTCTGTTATGTTGAGTACAACTACCGATTCTGAATATAACTGAAAGCCTAGTTTTCCAACCCCTTTATAACTAGGCTGACCTGTCTGTTCAAACAGCGTCTTAGTTCTTCCGCTCTCAACGTCTAGAACTACGTAAGGGGTACAGGTCCTCTGATATGCGAAGCGACCCACGACATTAGAACTAATTAGAGCTGTGCTACCGTAATTCCGATTAGTTTCACAGCCTGAGTATCAGTGATAACGGGTAAATCCGTGGTAGCGTCTACAGCTCGGTCGGGATTGCTCATCATGGCAAGTGCCATAGAACTCAAATCCGACTTAGGAGTGTACCCACGAAACTCAGTTTTAACCGCCTGAATTGTACCCTCAAGCGGAATAATAAGCGTCCAGCGATCATTCTCGGAATCGGTACCGTAGTCTGGATTAATACAGAAAACGGGGTAATGGGGCTGTCCCTTTAAGAACTCACCCAATACCGCACCACTAGACTTTATTCTAGAACTCATGCTCTTAGTTCTATCGGGGGTTTGTGCTACTTCTGCGACTTTAGCCTTGGACTTAGACATTTAGTTCTCCTATGATTTGGCGAGTACCGAAGTACTCTTCGGAGTATGGTCGCGTTCGCACAGATTGATTGTCTCATGGAATTTTTAAGTACCCCAATACCGAAAGGTTGAGTTCTAGTTGAGTATTCGCTCAGTTAACCATGAACCCATTAAATTATTGTACTCTGTCGAGTACAATGTGTACCTGCCATCAATGGTTGTACTTAGGGTACGTACTAGCGGGTTCGTACCTTAAGGGTACTAGTTCTTTGTATCAATTCTGCATACAATCGTATCAATTCTGCATACACTACTAGTACCCTGCTACTTGATACTCTACATAAAAAAAATTTCCCTAGACTACATTTTAATTTGTAGTCTAGAGAAACTTTATCTATAAATAAAATATCGAGTAAATCTAATTTTGGTGCTAATTAGATTCTCCATTTATATAAAAATCCGCTTTATTGTATTTTGTCGGTTAAAATAATTATATGACGTTTCGGTAACAGCAACAATTTGGTTGTTGACATTAAGGCTATTTATTTTTAAGTGTAAGATATTCCTCAGTAGCTCCTATTAATCCACCTTCTCTAGTAAGATGTTTTTGTAGTTTTTCCATACTATTTTTTCCACAATAAGGACAATACATTCCACTTTCATTAGTATTTACTTGAGGTTGATAATCGTAACTATCATCACCATTATCATATTCCCAAATACCTAATACTACAAATTTGTGATTACAATGAGGACAAATACAAAGAGGAAACTCATGTTCAAAATTTAGTGTTATATCTTTAGACATTTTATCTGCTTTCCAAATCATCAATTCTTGTCTCTATTTCATCCAATTTAAAAAGTACATTCAAGACTACTTTAGCAATAGCTCTTACAGCAGAATTAAAAGCATATCCAAGCTGTATTTCATTAGATATTTTTTCTAGGCTATGTTTCATAGCCTTATTTTTTTGTTCAACTTGTAAGCTGTATGATTTTTTCATTATAAGGTAATCCCGTTTTCTTTTAAATAACCTTCTATTACAAAATACTTCTTACTTATTGTGCCATCAGTAAAGTAATTAAAACTACCAATGGAAGTAGAAACTGTGGGCCAAAGTACAATTTCATGACCAAAAGCAAAATATCTTTTAGCACCATAAAATGGCTCTAGGATTTTATAGTCACCATCCTCCCCACATTTCTCAAATATTCTAGCAAGATTATTAAATACATCTTGATCTTGACTTAATTTATCTGATCTTGTGTCAGTAGAAATTCTGCGAAGCTGTACATATCTAATGTTGGGAAATTGTTTTAGATATAAAAGAATATCTGGTATTTCACCAACATTATATCTATTGACTACAATGGAAACTCTTAGATTGTGGAATAATGGTAATAATAAATCCCAATCAGGAATATGATCTCGTCCCATAATCTTTTCATTAACTTGTGGTATAAGAGTATGAATAGAAACTCCAACACTACGCCTGCATAAATTGGCAGTTTTAACCAATTCCATATTTTTTTCAAACATATATCCATTTGTTCTAATACCAACATCAAATCCCATATCTAATGCTTGTAGATTAGTTATAAGACTCCATAAATGTTTGTATAATAAGGCATCGGTATTTTGTCCTGTAATGTAAAGATTTGTGATCCCTTCTTTTTTACAGAGTGTCAAAAAATCACCAAAATTGGGCCAATTATAAAACTCTGTTTTCAGTTGATTATACTTTCCTAAATATTGAGGAATATCTTCTCCCAAACAAAAGAAACACTTTACGTTACACTTACCTAATAGATTTATATTAGCAAATGATGGTTTTGCTCTATTAACTTGTTTAGGGAACATTTAAATAATCATTTCTTGTAATGCTTCGTTATAATTTTCATCTAAAAATGCTTCTATTTCTGCTATTGTATCCTTACTAACTTCATCGTTACCATCTATTTCATCAATAACAGTTTGCAATAAATCTATAGCACGTGCATAAAATTTACTATGAGTTTCTATAACATGTTTAAGTGCGTCAACAGCATCAACAACATTTGTCATTTTAATAGGCTCCTGCCCAAACTTCCTTAAAATGTTTTAGACATGCTATCATTGGATACTCACCAAATTCTTTACAATTACTAAAAGTAATACCTTGAATATATGGTATATGTTCATAAGCCTGTGCTTTACAGTTACTCATAAAACAAGGTTTGTCTGTTTTTCTATGATGCTCTGGATCAAATCTATCCATATTCATTTTTGATTTCCCATTCGCCCATAAGAGTTATACTATCATCTTCATTATCAGAAAAATGTCTTACGACAATATTTTTAGATGAGTTTCTACCTATGAATAAAATTTCAAACTCATTAAGATGTAGATGAAAAAACTCAACCCCAAATTCATTGGTTAGTTTTTCTAGTATAATTGGATTACTACAGGGAAATTTGATAATTTCATCCGTCATAATTGCACCATATGAAATAACATACCCCGTTTAGAGCCATTATTTTTGAATATTTTCTTGACGGTATGAAAATCATTATCTTCTAGTGCTTTTCGAATCGTGGTTTGTGCAGAAGAAGTGTTATAAAGTAGAACACTATAACAGTTACTTTTTGCATAGAATTTAATAAAGGCTATAATCAAATTCATATTTCTAGGAGTAGTTTGAGTTAAATTATGAAGATCACCTAAACCACAATTAGACCAATTTGGTTTAAAATAAATTCCTCCAAGTTCGCTTTTAGTAGTAGCCCTTCTAACAATAAATCTATCATCATCGTAGAGAACATCTACCTTGAATCTTCTATCCTTATTAAATTTCCTTACGACAGGCACTAATGTTGGAGTAGTCATTTTACTGCCAATACATGAAATGTAATAAAATTACCGGAATTCTTATTCTTATATTTTGTACGAGGGGAAGAAAATCCAGCCTTCTTTAGACTCTTTCTTAATTCTGGTTGGTCGGAAGAAGTATTATACGTTAGTATATTTCTACCACCAACCTTAGCAAAGTCTTTCATAAAGGATAAGATCAAATCTATATCCTTTGGAGTATTCCCCCAAAGACTGTGTAAATCTATGACTCCACAATTAGACCGATTTCGTATTAACTCTATTTCGCCTACTTTTACTACTTGCTTTTCTCTTTTTGTATAAAATCTATAAGAGTTATCAACATTTTCTACAGTAAGACTGAGTTTATGTTTCTTATTATATGCAGATAGAGCTTCCTCTAAATGAATCATAATTTTGCAATCTCTTGTAGATAAATAATAGTTTTTAGATCATGAATTTTTACTTGAAAGGCCGCTGAATTATATTGATAAATTGATATCATTCGGGCCTGCCTATCTATTTGTTTCAATAGCTTTGATCTTTTACTAAAGAAAAGTAATATTCTTTTTATCATAGCTCCGCCACTTTTTGCATTATATATCTAAACACACGAGTCTTTTTTGTTCTGCCGCAGTAGGGGCACATCCAATCATGTTTTTTACGTCCAAATGTTTTACTAATTAATTTTATCATGTTATTATTGTCCCACAACAAGTAGTTCTATATTCAGAAGGTTTTTTCATTCTATTAGCCCATCTCTTTTTACGACAAGTGGGACAAATAACTACTTTCATAGAATCACTACCTGAAATACTACCTACAGATTTATTAGGTGTAATTGGAGGCATTATTTTTTCCACCAATTTCCTAGGTAAAGACTTGCCAGCCAGTCAGTCATAGTAATAACTATAATAAACATCACTAGTATGCCTATTTCCTCCCAAGACATTAAAGCATAGAAAGACATGATAGCACCTAATATTAATATCAATCCTATTCTTACTAGGTGAAATATCACAATAAGAGCCGTCCAAATATAAGCCCCTATCATAGGGAAGTTAATTGTTATCATGTTAACCTCAATCCACTATCTACTCTACCACGTCTAGTTTCCCATGCTACAAAGTTTCTAATCTCGTATTTATTAATTCTATGGACTTCTTGACTAGCATCTATTACCTTATAATAAGCACCATTAATTCCTCTATCCATTTCGTTTATTAATTGTGTATAAACTATTCTGGATACTGTTAGCTGTAAATAACTAGCTTGTCCTGCTCTAACAGTTTTCCAGAAGAATCTAATAAGAAAAGTATCACTAGCGTAAGTTTTATCGTCGTAGTCCATCTATTCTCCGTTTCATATTGGAAAAACTAAATCCAAAGTATTTTCTCCAGCCTGTGTAAACTGTTTTAGGAGCTTGTGCTTTAGTCACCACCTTCTTTTTCTTATCTTCTAAAGGTGGTAATTTACGCTTAGGAATTCTAGGATCAACAGTATAAGTATCAAGAGTATAATTATAAGGTGTATAGCTTCCTACTGGCCCTCTAGATTTTTTCCATCCTGCTTTAGCAAAAGTTTTCGGCAAGATTTTACTATCTGATCTGCCAACATAGAGTAGCATAGCATCTCTACTAAATTGATTCATTAGAAGTTTCAGCAGTTTAGCTCTTTTTACAATAGATAATTGTCTACCTTGTTTAAGAGGATTAGTAGCATGTCTAGGAAGGGGGAAATTTAATCTACTTAACATTGTTCCTGAGCAACACCCAGGAATTTTAGTGTAAAATGCACTAATCACTATGGGCCTTGGACTACCGCGTAATCCTAGACCATAACGAGTAAGATAACTTTTGGCATACTCTTTATCAGCCTTATCAGGCTCTCTAGTAATTGTAATCCTATTGCCATTTTTAGTAAGCTCAAAACCATTGTCTAATTTATGTGCATTAGCAGTTCCTATTGTATATGTCATTTGTCATACCCATATTTAGGCTTGAATTTATTTACTTCTCTACGATATCTAAACTGGTAATACTTATGCCTAATTTTAGGAAAAATCTGTTCCTTAAGTAATACAACCGCAAATCCCCATATAAACAATCCAATGACCATAAATACAATCATTGGTAGCCAAAAGAAAATATAAAAAGGCCATAAAGGAATATCATTGAAATCTGCTTCTACTGTCCAATCATTATGAACAGATAAAGTAGCCCAAAAAATACCCATTATAAAGTATCCTATTGTATATAATACCCACATAGGTATAAATAGATCATCCACCATTACCTCCATAAGCTATATCTTCTGTAATAGCTTCTACCGTTTCACCATCAATTACAGGGCCTATTTTTACTGATTGTTCAATAACTACAGGCTCTACAATCTCTACTTCCTTAACTGGTATAGTAATTTCAGTAATTACACCGCCTCTAACTCTCATAATAGGCTTTGTAATAGTATCACTCTCTTTAGACTTTGTAGCACTACCATTACTATTAGCTTCATTAATTTCTTTAGCTTTAGCATCTGCTGGAATTTTTTTACGTCGCCTTCTACTTTTTGGCTTTGGTAGCAGTAACATATCATCCTCTTGTATGTAACCAGATTCACTAGGCAAAATACCATCCTCTAAAAAATCCACTAATTCTCTATAATCATTAAAACCATGCCATTCGTGATGTGACATAAATGGAAACCATATAGGCTTATCTTTCTTTTTTTCGTCCATAGCAAGTATTACCTCGAATTTATTGAGCATATACAATACGAAATAGATGCAAATTACTAAAAGCATGTTATTTTCGGACCGAAAAATCACCGAGAATCCTCCGAGATCATAGTAGTAATTCTTGTTTAGGGTCTGTATTATCTACCATAAATAGTAAAAAGCGTCCATGATTAGAACATATAGGCACAAGAGACTTACTTTCCTTCTGTAATCTACCCCAGATAATTCCTTTTTCTTTATCTAAGGCTTGTAAATTCTCCATTGTATAAATATTGTTACATTCATTGACTCCACAATACCACAATGCACCATCCATGCCATAATCTTTGAGTAATTTATCCTTAAACATTCCCATTGTTTTTACCCTACTCCAAATCCATCTCTAAATTTAAGCCGGTTATAAACCCTACTTCTAAATCAACACCAGTATGAAAGAAATCTGCATAGGTTTTTTCCAATATTAGATAAGGAGCGATGTCAAATAACATTACAATGCCTTTTAGATCACATTTTGGTAATATTATTATCTCATAACCATCGTCAGTTTCCAATACTCTAGTATTTTCACCTATTTCTAGATCAAGAATTGCTTGCATATCATTATCCATTAGCAATTCAAAAGGAATAGCAATATTTATAGTAGTATTATCTATTGTTTGTGTCATCGTCATCCCATGTTGCATTAGCAGTAGTATTACCTACTGTAAATGTTGGGTCTACTCTTACATTTCTTACAGGTGCATTTTCAGGTGGAGGTGGATTATATATTCCACGTTCAGTAATTCTATCATCTCTAAGTCTTTCTTCTCTATTTCCACGTCTAGTACGAACAGGAGGTATATTTTGCATATCAAAAGGCAGAGTAAGTTTTTTTGCTACTCCACCATCTCTTAATCTAGCCTCTATTTCTGCCATATCAGGCTCAGAAAGATTATCTACAAATTTATCAACATGCATTAAATAACTAAACATTGCACCGTCTTTAGGATAGCCACTAAATTCTGGATGGCTTTGTATTCCTCTAACTTTTCCATTAGAAGATTCAATTCCCTCAACAATATAATATTTACCTCTTTTACCACCACCAAAAGAAAGAGATACTCCTAAACCTTCACCTAAATTTTTAATAGCTTGATGATGCATACTAGAAACTGTAAAAGGATTAATTCCTACAAATCTAGAAATAATATGACCTCTCTTTTTCGATCCTTTAAGAGGGTTTAGTTTTTTAATATGTCCTCCATATGATCTAAATTTCGTTCGGCCATAAGGTCTTTTTAATCGTACTTTGTGACCTCCTATATGAAGTTTTAGAGCGTCCTCAGTAAATCTTTTAGAACTACGAATATCTTGAATAAGAGATCCTCCAAAATATACATTAAGTAATTGATGTCCTCTACATATACCAGACATTCTTTTACCAAAATTACTAAAATATCTAAGTAGAGCAAATTCAGCCGCATCTCTAGCATCGCTAAAATGACTACTAATATTTTTCTGTCCATACATAGAAGGATTAACATCCTCTCCACCATCCAAAATTAATATATCAGGAGTTTTTTCTGGAGAAGGAAGTTTTTTATCATCTAACTTGACAGGTTCATATC
>LAZR01002583.1_pt1 | contig 10454 bp, 8 predicted proteins | sample 329461 | NCBI WGS metagenome assembly LAZR01 (sample SAMN03002196, study PRJNA259156) | marine sediment metagenome | biome: sea floor; feature: Hydrothermal impacted sediments; material: marine sediment; isolation source: Loki non-amplified sample from Loki's castle hydrothermal vent sediment ...
AAGATTACTTAATTCTGAAACTAAAAATAAATTTAATAGATACTTGACACTACTATTAATATTAAAAATAAATCTTTCTATTAATAGAAACTAATTTAAAAACAGGATGAATAGATAATAAAGCTGATGTGACTCTCAATGTCAAATTCTAATATATCTAATAAAAAACCTTCCAAAATGGAAGAAAATATTTGGTCACCAGAGCTGCTCGTCTTCTGCTGCAATTGGTGCTCCTATGCTGGAGCCGATTTAGCAGGGGTTTCACGATTTCAATATCCTCCTAATATGAGAATAGTGCGTGTAATGTGCTCAGGAAGAGTTGATCCCTCATTTATCATAAAAGCTTTAAAGAGTGGAGCAGATGGAATCTTGATTTCTGGATGCCACATAGGAGATTGTCACTACATCTCCGGAAATGAATATACAGAAAAACGGTTTAAAAGATTACATAGTATTATTATTCAACAATTAGGCATCGACGGACGAAGGGTGAAGCTAGAATGGATAAGTGCTTCTGAAGGAAGACGATTTGCTGATTTAATCACAGAATTTACGCAGCAAATAAAAGATTTAGGTCCTATTAGGGGTTACTAGTTCTATAATTATCATTCTATACCACCTAATTAAATGAAATAATATTCTCATTTTCAAGTTTTTAATATTCGTGATTATATCTAAAACTGATCGTACATTATAGACAGAGCCAATAATAAAAAGGAATATTTTTTCTCTTTTCCTTAATCTAAAATGGATCTATGAACAAGATAGATCACTTTCCCATAAATTTTGTCGAATTCCGATAATTTGAAATCAAAACATTTATATAAATTTATTTGCTCTTTTATTACTTAACTAACTTATCAATATTGATAAGTTTAAAATTGTCACAATTTTTAAAAAAATAGTTTAAATAAAAAGGGGAATTGAAATGATGAATGGTTCTGTTTTAGTAATTGGAGGAGGAATAGCTGGTATACAAGCTTCTTTAGATTTGACTGAATTAGGGTTTAAAGTTTATTTGATAGAAAAAGAACCTTCAATCGGGGGTAGAATGGCGCAGTTTGATAAATTATTTCCTGCGAATGATTGTAGTTTGTGTGTTCTTGCCCCTAAAATGGTGGCAGTTTATAGGAACCCAGATATTGAACTGCTGACGTTAAGTGAAGTTCAGGGAGTTACCGGAGAAGTAGGTGATTTCAAGGTTAAGATTCTCAAAAAGCCACGCTATGTAGATGAGGCAATATGTAGAGGATGCGGAGATTGTTCTGCAAAATGTCCTAAAATAGAAGTTCCTAATGTGTTTGATATGAATCTGGGAAAAAGAAAGTCAGCATATTTACCTTTCCCACAAGCTACACCACCAGTATATCTGATTGATCCTGATTTGTGTTTATATCTACAAAGACAAGTCTGTGGTGTGTGTAAAAAGGTTTGTCAAGCAGGAGCCATTGATTTCGAACAAGAACCTGACGAAATTGAATTAAATGTAGGAGCTATTGTGGTTTCAACTGGATTTAAAATGCTTGGTGAGGAATTATCATCAAAATGGGGTTATCAATTTAAAAATGTCGTCAATGCTTTGGAATACGAGAGAATAATAAGCTCCTCAGGTCCTTTTGGAGGAAATATTCTAAGACCTAGTGACGAACAAGAACCTAAGAAAATTGCATTTATCTCATGTATTATGTCAGAAGAAGATGCTCCCTATTGTTCTCGGGTTTGTTGCATGTATACCACGAAAAACGCAGTTAATACAAAAATAAGTTCTGAAAATTCAGAGATAACTGTATTCCGTCACAATATCAGAGTGTTTGGGAAAAATTTCTATGAGTATACTAAAAATGCCAACGAAGATTATGAAATTGAATTTATTCATTCTGTAATCAGCAAAATTGAAGAAGATCAGGATACAAATGATTTAATTATCCACTACGACGATTTAAAAGCAGACGAATCAAAAAAGTTTCATGCAAACTTAGTAGTGCTCTCTGCTCCATTGGTTCCTTCTAGTGGTACAGAAAATTTAGCAAAAATCTTAGATATTGAATTAGATAACTACAATTTTTTTAAAGAGAGATCCTACTTTAACAATTCTTTATCTTCAAGAGATGGAATCTTCTTATCTGGATTGTGTAAAGGTCCAATGAATATTTCTGAAACAGTTATTAATTCGAGTGGGGTTGCAGGGCAAATAGCTGCTTTATTATCCTCTGCTAAATATTCTGAAATTAAAGAACGAGAAATTGATGTATTACCGAAAGAAAATATAATAAATATTACACCTACTACCTTGATTATAGGAGGAGGGGTTTCAGGAATGACAGCTGCTCTCAATATAAGCAAGCAAGGTTTTGAAACATATATTATAGAAAAAGAAAACAAACTTGGTGGAATTTTAAATAATATTTACCAGTTAAACCCAACCCAACAAAAGGCGTCTGAATTTTTAAATACTATAATCAACGAAGTTTATGACTGTAAAACTATTCATGTTTTGTTACATTCTCAGGTTAGAGAAATTAATGGAAGTATTGGAAATTATTTAGTCAAAACCGGAGATAACAACGGAAATCTTCACAATTTAAATATTGGAGTTATAATTGTTGCGACAGGTAGTCAAGAATTTAAGCCAAAAAGGTTATTCCAATATAATGAAGAGAACCAGAATGTAATAACGTTATTAGAATTAGAACAAAAATTAAAAAATGAAGATCGATCTTGGCTTGATAATGTCAATCATATTACAACTATTTTATGTGTTAATTCAAGACAAATAGATGGATTTCCATACTGTTCTAACGTATGTTGCAATAATGCTTTGAAAAACATTAATATCTTAAAAGAATTAAAACCTGAGCTAGAAATGCTTGTATATTATAGAGATCTTCATACCGTGAAAACCGAATTCGAAGATATCTTTAATGAACAAAATACAATTGCAAATTGCTTAAGGTATAATTTAAACAATATTCCAGAAATAATTAAGGTTAAAAAGACTCCAGAAAAGTACCGCATAAAAGTTCATGACGATTTAGATAATGTGATTGATCAAGAAACCGATCTCATTGTACTAGCGACTCCCTTAATTCCCTCCCCAAATTTAAAAGAACTCGCTGAAATGTTAAATGTTCCTTTGGATGAAAATGGCTTTTTTCCAGAAGCTCATGAGAAATTGAGACCATTAGATTTTGTGACTAATGGAGTTTTCATTTGTGGTAGCGCTGAGTTTCCCAAGAATATCCAAGACTCAATTGTTCAAGCTCAAGGTGCTGCTGGAAGAGCAAGCAGATTTTTAAGTAGGAAACAAATATCTACTACAAAGTTAGAATATTTATCATCCCTACTTTCAATTGAATGTTTTTTCAAGGACTTAATCGTTAACACTGAAAAATGTAATGGTTGTGAAAGATGTGTCGAGGTCTGTGAATTCAACGCCATTGATATTGTAGATGTTGAAAGAGAATACGAAGATGTTAGCTTACCTATTAAAAAAGCTGTCATTAATTCAGCTCTCTGTAAGGGATGCGGAAAGTGCTCATCCGTTTGTCGCCTAAAAGCTATAGATGCAAAACATTATGATTTTAAACAGATTTCTAAAATCATCGATCCTTACTTCTTAGAACGAGTAAAAGTAGGGGAACTAGGAGAAAAAGCAGATTTGGATGACACAGCTACTATAATAAATTAATTTATATCCTATTAAAATTCGATTTCATTTAATTTATAAATTTTCGCAACCTTCACAGGATCCAACCAAAAAGGCTTCACATTCTTTACATACATTACCACATAAATTTTCTTGACTTTCATTTGTAAACATATTAAGAGGAAGATATTCTGGAATCTTGATTACTGAATTAAACAAAATCAGTGAGTGTGAAACTCCTTTCTTATTTGTGGGACCACAATGATTAAGATATCTATGGAGAACATCAATACTTGGTCCAAAGATACCCATAATTACATTATATTGACCGCTTATATCTGCTAATAAAAAAACTCTGGGACATTTTGAATATCCATGAAATATTTCTTTCAATCCAATTGAATCATTCGTTTTCATCAAAATAAACATGATTTCATAATCTAATTTATTAATATTCGTGTTTCCTTGGATTTTTAAAATATTAGCATCTTGGAGTTTTAATATTCTCTTTTTAATCCCAGTAGTTTTATGGAATTTTTTATTAAGATTTGTAAAACTTTCCCGCCCGTTATCAAACAATACTTGAATAATTTGTTTATCAATATCACTTATCCTCATATAATAAAAAATGAAACATAAATCTAAAAAAAGTTTACTATTAATTATAAGAATGAGTAAGAAGTTATGATTTTTTAAATATAATCGATAAATAAGTATTCTTACTCACTAACTAGGTCACTATGATTTTTATGGGAATGACTAAATATTTTCAGATCATATATTCCACAGGCAGCAAGGTTTTTTTTAAAATCTGGTTAAAAATCGATAGGATTACACAAAAATTGGTTATAACTCGCAATGTAAGACATCCCGAGAGGGTTCCTTAACCCTGTAAATAAATATTCTTCTAAATAGAGATCATTTATTTTTCGAACCTTATTATAATAATTCTCGTTGGTGAATCCTAAATAAGCCACAAATTCGCTAGAATGATATGTGTTGCGAAAAACACTCACCCATTGTAGCTTTTCTCTGACTTCTCCTAATCTCTTCTTACTAATCTCTAAAAACGTATCGTAAACTTTTTCACCTATTAAACCGTGAATGACAACTATAAATTGATATTCCTCAGAATAGCTTCCGATTTTAAAAATTTCATCTTCATTGCAAAATATCTCAAAATATGGCTCTGGACCAAATCCTACTGACGCAAATCGATCATCTCTCCTCGTCTCCATTATAGATTGTGCGGCATTATGATGAGCTTTTTCGTTCTTCCATTCCGTAATGGCCCAGATAATGTGAGGTTGGATTTTACATTGAAAAAATTTCCTGAAAAGGACACCAATATCTTTAGTAAATTTTTTTCCCGATTCTTTAAAACCTTTTAACGTCTCTTCTAATTTTCCATTTTCGATATATGCAGTACAAATAGAAAACATTCAGCACTTCCTCGTTCTGGTATTAAAATATATATTATAATTGCTAGTTCTTGTTTTAACTTTTCTTGTTATATTCTAAAAGAAATTTAAGCTGTTTTGACTAAATCTTAATTAATAAATCTTTAATTTTTAATGTGAAAAAAAATGGAAAAACAAAATTATCAGTTTATTGAAATTGAAAGAAAAGGTAAGGTCGCGATTCTAAAATTTAATCGACCAGAGAAGAAAAATGCATTTAGTGAGGCAATGAGAACAGAAATTCTGGACGCATTAGCAGCTCTCAAGGATGAAAAAAGAATAAAAGCAATAATTTTCTATGGTGGGGAAGATCTTTTTTCAGCGGGTTTTGATAGAGATGAAGTTCAAGCTGTAATCCAAGGAAAGGGGGATTACCAAAAGTTTGTTGATTCCAATCATCTTTTTCATCAGACTATTTTTAGATATCCAAAATTGTTAATCGCCGCTGTAAATGGATATGCTTTAGCTGGAGCTTTTGATCTTGCTGTTATTTGCCATTTACGTGTAGCTTCAAAAGGATCGTTCTTTGGACATCCGGAGATACGATTTGGTGCATGTCCCTTATTCTTCCCCTATTTAACTTTAGTAGGGCGTGGTAAAGCCCTTGAGCTTGTTTTAAATACAGGAACGCGAGAATCATACATCACTTCTGAAGAAGCTTATCGACTAAATATATTAAATAAGCTTGTAGAGAAAGGAGAAGTTCTAGATGAGGCAATAAAAATGGCAAAACAAATTGTTCAATCTCCCGAGTTTGCAGTATCACAACTGATTCAAGTTAATAATCTCTTTCTTGATCAGGTAAAAAAGTTTGACGCTGAAATTAATTATATTCTTGAGGAAATGAAAACTCTCCTGAATAAATAATTTTAACTTTCTCAAAAAGAGCTGAAAATTCTCTCTCTCTTTTTTTTTTTTTATAACTAATATGTTAAAAGTTTATAAACAACAAAAAAAAACATAATACCAATGATCTTAACATAATCTCAAGATCAATTTGAATAAAAATAATTGAGTGAAAAAAATTGAGTACTGATAAGGAATTATCTGGATTAATAAAAATATTTTCACACAGAATACTCTTTCTACTACATCTGTTTGCCTATGCGGCAGTAAATCTTTTACTTATCTTGATTTGGGCAGTGATGCTACCAACGCTACCACCATCAACGCTACCAACGGATTATTTTCTACCTTTTTTCCCTCTCTTCGGATGGGGATTTGGGATTGGTTTTCACGCGCTTGTGTACCTTATGTACAACGATAAGATTAAATACCTCTCAGAATTAAGAAAAAAATCTGGATTTAAAATAACATTCATTTTTCATGCTTGGTTCTTTGGTAGTATAAATTTATTCCTTTTGATTCTTAATTTAACAACGCTAACATTACTCAACTTAATTTGGTTTTTATGGCCGTTAGGCGGGTGGGGTATTGCTTTTGCCTTCCACGCATTCGGTTTCTTTACATGGGATAAATCCCTCGAAGCTCAAAAATCTAAATTACGTGAAAAACACCCGGATTATTCAGAAGAAAGGTTGAAAGAATTTGCGACCTCAAAGCTATTAGGAATCGAAGTATTATTACTACATATTACCTATTTTGCCGTAATTACCGTTATAACATATGTAACTCAAATATGGGTAATCTTTGATTATTCAATCGAGAACGTATTTCAAACTCAAGTTGGATGGTCACTTTTCCTTGGCTTACATGTACTAGCATACTATCTCTTTAACTTCAACGAAACATTATCGGTAGTAATGAAAGGTCTGATTCTCCACATTATAGCCTACGTAGGACTTATCTTCATTGGTCTTTGGGAGCAACTTTCTCCAGGGCAAACAATATTCTGGTGGTATATTCCTGTCATTTTATGGCTATTTTTTATAGGAATCCATATTTTTGTTGCCCTAAAATGGGATTCTATAAATTCGGGAGCCCTTGAAAAAGTTAAAGGTCGATCTCGAGAAGGACTAGAAGAATATAAGTATCAAAGGATGACATATTGGGTGTTATTTTGGCAGTTTACCTTTATAGCTCATATATTTGCCTATATCCTTGGATTGGTTCTTATATATCCCTTAGCTGATAAAATTATAGCATTTATACCTGCTACTCTACCAATAGATTCTACCTCTTTCTTAGGCATTATTGCTTTTGGCTGGTTGATTGGATTATTAGTTCATGCTGCTATGTGTGTTATTGCAATGAAACAAATAAAGCAATTTCTAATGTGGACAGCTATTCTTCACACGGCAGCATATATCGGAGCTATACCTCTACTAATAACTCTTAACTTAATAGTCATGAGCATATTGCCTATCCCAATACTGTGGAGTGCAATCGCATTAGGAGGATGGGGAGTTGGACTCGGAATACATCTATTGCTTGCGTTTCTAACAAGAAAAAAGTAGAAAATATTGATTAAAATCTAAATTTCAACTTTTATGTAACACTTTTTTTTTTTTTTCAAAGAAAAATATCCAATTTAGATTTAATTGATCTAAATTATTAACTTTCATCAGATATGTTTTCTTTTTTTACTATTTATTCCACACCAGTTATTGATTACGTGTTGGGTGGTATATAGCTCTCTAGGGGTACAAGCTCACGACTAACGATTTTTAATGTTTCAGGATTCATTTTTCCATCATTAATGAGTTGTTTACCCGTTTCTTTCGCGGCTTCAAAAATATCATTTAAATCTGCTCCTCTAGCAAGCATTGATTTTACTATAACTCCGTGAGGTCGTAATAAAGCTCCTGCAAATTCTCTCTCAGCATGATCACATAGTGCTTTAATTTGATCAATTAATAAATCGAAGTTATCTAATTCCCAATAACCGCAATTAGAAATGAGTACAATTTTGCTATTTTCTACAACTTCTCTTAACGGGTGGTGACAGTGACCTTCGCGTAGTTCTAAATGAGGTTTTCCCCTAGGGATTAGGATTCGATCTATTACGGTTTTCATCGGACCCGTCATACTACTTACAAATAGAGGTGTGGCAATCACCCAAATATCTGCTTCATGTAATTTTGGATATAGAATCTGCATATCATCTTTTTGAAAACATATTCCAGGAGTTTTTAAAGAACATGAATATTCTCCTTGACAAGGATTTATATTTAGTTTCTTTGTGTAAAAAAGTTCAACTTCTGCTCCCGCCTCTTTCATTCCTTCTAAAAAGGGATTAAGAATAAGAGCTGTATTTCCTTTATCCATCGATGGACTACTATTAATTGCAATTATTTTCATTATTTGGCTCAACTTAAACAATATTATAAATATTATTTGTTGGAATGGAATAAAAAATTTTATGATTAACTAATGAATTTCTCTTTCCTCTCAGTATCCTATACTATATACTCACTTTTTATGTTTTCCTACTTCTTAGTTCTTCAATTTTATGTCATTTAAATTTACCTTATCTCTATCTTTGTAAAAAAATAGTAAAGCAATAAATCCAAACAATAAAAAGAGAAGAATAAACGAGGGAGATAATATTGGAATTTCTGATGGACCCAAAAATGGAAACAAAAAAATTAAAAAGTTGTTTATGGTTGTAAACCCACTAAATCTTTAAATCCCATATAGACGCAATCTTAAGAATTATATGAAACCTTAATTCTATATAAAATCTTAAAAATTTAAAATAAATTGGTATTTAATGTATAATAAAATTGCTTTTTAAAAATAGAAATACTTGAATTATTGTAGGTGATTATTGTTTATGTCTTTTCAGGGTATTGTAAGTGCATTTAAAAGAATCAACGGGGTAGTAAACAGGACCCCCGTCTTGAATTCAAGAACTCTAAACTCAATGTTGAATGCCAATATTTATTTTAAATGCGAAAACTTTCAACGGGCAGGCGCGTTTAAATTCCGTGGAGCCTACAACGCATTATCCATGTTTATATTAGATGAAAAAGAACGGGGTGTAGTAACTCATTCCAGTGGGAATCATGCCCAAGCGGTGGCACTCGCAGCATCTATTTTAGGTATTACTGCTATAATTGTAATGCCGAATGGGGCACCTCAAAATAAAATAAATGCAACCAAATCCTATGGTGCTGAAATTGTATTTTGTGATAACAATCTTGAAGCACGAATTCAGACAACAGAGAAACTGATTGAAGAAAATAACTTAACTTTAATTCATCCCTATGATAATGATAATGTGATTAATGGGCAAGGCACTGCGGTGCTTGAATTAATAAATGAGGTTGGTGATTTTGATATTGTGATAGCACCTTTAGGTGGTGGAGGTTTATTAAGTGGAACCTCTATCGCAGTTAAGGAATTATGCCCAAAAGCTCAGATTTTTGGGGTTGAACCTGCTATCGCGGATGATGCTCGAAAATCCATTGAGGCAGGTTATATTATCCCGAGTACTTATCCAAATACTATTGCAGATGGATTACGAACTTCAATTTGTAAAAGGACATTTGATATAATTCGAAAATTAGTGGATCAAGTTATAACTGTCTCAGAAAAGGAAATTATACATGCGATGAGGTTCCTCTGGGAAAGGATGAAAATCATTGTCGAACCCTCGGGTGCCGTTCCTTTAGCAGCCTTATTCTCACATAAAATTGACATTAATGATAAAAAAGTTGGTATAATTTTAAGTGGTGGTAATATTGATATTGAACCATTCTTTCAATTACTGGAAGAAAAGGTACTAAATAGATGATTGACTCTCTTTTTAAAATCTTTAATAACTTGGAAATTTCTTGGATTGACACTTCAACCGAAATTGTTAAATCAAAAGCATTTAATGAACTGTTATCAATTTTTCCAAACTTAAAGGATGTTTTTCAAGAGGGTCGAGATAAAGATGAGGATGAGTTCCAAAGAACAATAAGGCATATTTTCAGATTATTTAAGATATTCTTTTTAATTAAATCAGGAGAATTGTTTCATGACACTCTTTCCCCTGAATCTTCAAGCTTAATAAGAGAAAAGCTTTTGAAAATACATTCTCAGAACGAATTAATTATTCCCATTATATTAATTTATCACGATATTGGAAGATTAGATAATAAAAAAGAACACCCATTTTATAGTTATCTCTTGATTTCAAGTAGGAATATGCTTGAACCATTTAAGCTTTCAGATGACGAAAAACTACTAATAAATAAAGTTATTCAATATCATTTGTTATTCGCAACAATTTATACAGGTGAATCTACTTTCTATGGGATTTATTCTTTATTAAACGATCCTGAATTTAATAAACTGCTAACTAATAAAGAAATTGTTAACAAATTCATTGACTTATTAGAGATTTTCACATATATTGATATATTGGGTTATTCTTATGCTCGTATTTATGACCATTA
>LAZR01002584.1_pt1 | contig 10452 bp, 24 predicted proteins | sample 329461 | NCBI WGS metagenome assembly LAZR01 (sample SAMN03002196, study PRJNA259156) | marine sediment metagenome | biome: sea floor; feature: Hydrothermal impacted sediments; material: marine sediment; isolation source: Loki non-amplified sample from Loki's castle hydrothermal vent sediment ...
TCTGCCAGGATGTTGTTACGGTTAGATTCGTTTGTGTGCCAGCCAGCATTATTTTTGGAACGATGGTATATCTTATGGACCGGGTATCCCGTGTCTTCGGTATTCCCGTCCTTTAGCGCTTTGATCACGATGCTACCCTGGAATTGCATTTCTACGATAACGAAAGGATGGCCATAGGATTTGAGGAGTTGGTAAACTAGCGGCCCGAACTCTTCGATGGGAATGCGACCTCGTACTTTGGCAACTACTTCGCCGGTGAGTACGTCCACAATCTGGCATACGGAGAAGTCTCCACCTGCGATTCCAAGGGCTGTATCGATACCAGCCACATAGTCGTGATCTGGAACAGGATTTTTGTAGATTTCGCAGATACCCATAAGGGTAGAGAAAACGTCAGTAATAGGCATGACCCCAAGACGCTCGAGGTCAAACATGCAGGTGCCAGAGAGGATGAACGCTTCCTCGGCAGTACGAGGATACTCGCCTTTTACCTTGTACACGGCCATGTCCTTGGCCACAGCGAGTAGGAACTCTTCGTCTCGACCAGGAACTACATCGTAAGGGAGGAAGATCGGTACGAAGTTACTATTACCAGCCTCAGCCTTTGTCCAGGTCTCGTAGTAGTATTTACCGGTACCACCGCGTCCGTTAGCGGTGCTAATTCCTACGATAGTGGCATTTTCGACGGTAGGAAGGATAGCAGTCATATTCGTTTCTGCGTAAGGATGGAAGGCCCACTCATCTAGGAGCACGAGAGTGGCAGTCTCACCACGACCCGATCCTTCAGTAGCGGGGAAGGAGCGTATCTGGCTTTCCATAATGGGGAAGGTCGTAGTCGAGTCATTGTCCTTGCCGGTGGGCTGTTTCATCCATTCCGGGAGATGCCGGTAAATGAACATGGCCTTCGATTTAAAAGAGATAGCGTCGTCTTCAGTCTTGGAGAGCATCAGGATAGATGAGTTAGGGACGAACAAAGCGATGTGAAGGGCTATCGCTGCCCAGAACCAGGATACACCTACCTGCCGGGCCTTCAGGATTATGATTCGCTTCTCGCCGTGATACAGCGTAAGGAGGGTAAACAGGTGTTCCCAGGGTTCGAAGTTTAAGATCAAACCGCGATTCTTGTCCTCTACCTTGACGTACTTCGTCATCCAGTGCCATTCGTCTTTGGCGCATCGAGCGTGTTCCTCGACGTATTCACGGGGGATCGTTACGCCACCTATCGATAAATCAGGAGAATCCCTAATTACGTCAATCGCGTCCATTAGGCAATTCCTTGCTAGGTAAGTCGATTACTTCAGCCATAGAACCAGGGACGAGGACAGCGTGGAGTGCCTGAGCAAGGACTTTGGCGATTTCTTTCATGTCCCCTGCCCCGCCCTCATCGATGATCGGCTGTGCTGCCTTACCTAAAACCTTTTCGATGATGAGTTTACTCGCATTGTAAGCCACAATTTCATTTTCACTGGCCATCAGCATAAGCATTTTAGTGATGGCACCGGGAAGCGCATCTTCGAGGGCCTTTTTGCCGCGCATCTTGTAGTTCATACCACAACTTTACCATTTTTCGGGGAGCCGTGCAATAGGGAGGGGGGAACCCCTCGTCCATTTTGAGGTATAATTGCAGATAGGAGGGTCAAATGCCAACGATTACGCAAGTGATGACCCAGGGCGACGAAATAGATCGGGATCGAATACGGCAGGGCCAGTTCCCGCTAGCATTTACTCCAAGGATTAGTATTGGCAATCCAATGGAGAGGCTGACAAGAGGCGAGAGTGATAGTATCAACAATATCGTCGGAAACCAATTCGGCTTTCAACTGCCTCCACAGAGAGGAATATTTCAGTTCTTTGGAAAGGGGAAGTAATGCCAGGACACACACCGGCTGAGAACGTGAGAGTCAATCAGAGTGGATGGCGGCTAAATACGAAACGGTTCGAGAGTCCCAAGAGGAACAAGTAGAATGAGGCAACGACGAAGGCGACCCCGCTCCAGACTTGTTACGCCCATCAAACGTAAGAAGAGTCAGAGCCATTACGCCCATTTCCAGAATAGTAAACGTTATAGCCTCTGAAGTAGGAAAATAATTTCCTAGTTGTGAAATTTTGAGGCCGTGCGGGGTATTTGATAATAAACCTCTAAGGAGTCCCTACATCGCCTCACCAGATACCCCCCCATCGCCTTCCTGGTGTCACCGGGATCGCCCCCAGTTGAGGGTGCCTCCACCTATTTCCTCTAAGTACCGACATGCCCGTAAAAACACTCACGTCGGGGGGGTGCCTCTACCCACTCACACCCCGTGTTGCTACCTACCCCACTTAGGTGCTGCCCTCCTAGCTTAGTGCGTGCTTGCACCCACTGTAGGGAGGGGGGAATCCTCATCCAGCACGACCTGGACGCCGCGACTTGGGGTATGTACCACAACCCGTGTCTCCTCTGTTTGTACCCCGGCTTTGTACCTCAACTTTGCACCTGGGCCGCGCCTGAGCCGAGCTTCCCCCCTCCTTATATGCCCGACATCCCAGGACAAAGAGAGAGGTCACCATTGCCGATGACCTCTCACTCTGAACGTTAGCCCAGGGCTCTAACCTGGACCTTGTACCCCGTTGTGGTTTGTACTACAACTCAGTGGTCACCGCAGTTACCGGTGTGGTGTACGCCGCAGTTGTCGGTATGTACCGTCTTCTCTTTAGTCCGCTAACCTTCACTAAAGCTACAACTACACTGATGTGAAGGATAGCCACGCTCTAGGGACTGGCAATTTTCTTTATGCCCTAGCTGTTTACGTCGATAGGCGCATACGTCGGGATGGCAGTACTCGTGGTAATTCTTCGTGTTCCCCTCTAAGGTGTTGACAGGCCCTCTGAGTATCTCATCGAAGAAACTGACGATGATATCCCAGTGAACCGTGGTGGCCTGTTGACTGTACCCGTCTGACACGTCCTGAATGCCGTCTCTGACCGACGTAAGCGTATGTCCGATACCATGAGCCTTAATATCCTCATTAATCACCTCTCTCAGCTCGTTTTGGATGTCCATGTCATCTCCCTTCTATATACACGCGTGTGTGTATTATTTACTGATCCTCACGCACCTTAACCAGTCGATGTACTCCCATTCTGAGTAATCGAATCCCTTATCGTGCAGATTACCTCTGACCTTATCGAGAATGGTAATGTCGTTCAAACCCACAATCAACTCATAGTTCTCGTTAATCGTATATCCGTCCGCTTGCACCTTCTCGGTGGCCCTGTCGGCTGTTTGTTCAAGCGTCCTCCCTTTCGTTCGCCAACATCTGAACATAGTAGTAGGTCTGTTCGGCACGATGATAGAGGTCATAGGCGTTGTCAGTACGTGCCGCGAAGATAGACTCCTCGTGTTTCACCAGATACTCAATCCGCTCTCTCAGACCCAACTCTTTCCACAATACGTCTGTCGCCTTGTCCTCTCGTTCTGAATGGTCCTCATCGTCCAGCACCGGGTACTCTGCAAGCCGCTCTGCTACGTCCTCCAATGCCGCGACTGCCACCTCATCGCTCTCGTGTACGAGTATCTGTTCGAAGCTTCCGGTCCAACTCCCAAAGCTACAGACCAACACTGTCTCTGACTCCCCACCAAGCAACTCCAAGGCCATTTCGAAATTGGAGTCCATGAGGGCATTGGGAGCCCTTGGCCTCCTCGCAAGCCCCTTATAATACTCTGACATATCCTCGCCCATGTAGTTGCTAGCTTTCGTCCATTTCTGAATTCTCATTATCTTTCCTCTCCAGTCCACCTATGCCGCGTATTAGTTATTGAGATAGTTTTCAGTAGTCCCATTTGGCATTCCCGTGGTACAAAAATAATTGAAACACCGGAAACACGCCATTCGTTGAGAGTATCGCCGCCCTATCCCCTTTCGAGTGCACCCACAAGCACATTTACAAAATGTCTGTGTCATGTTCCTACCCCCTGTAATATTCTCGTTGCATCGTCGTACGTCTAATCCGACGCCTGTTGCTACCAGTGTTCTGAATCCAGTTCCCGGTAAACTCATTCTCGATAAGCCCGTGAATCACCTTGACATGGCTCCCACGCCTATCGTGCCCGCTATACTCTTTGCCGCACGCTCCCACTGGACATCGGTATTGAATCCTCATACCTGAGTCTCCACTTTCAAAATATAATCTTCTTCACTGAGATAGAAGACTAACCCTTCATCGATAATCAGCGGCTTTCGGCGCTCAAAGACTGTCACGCGATGGGGACTGCTTTCATGACCCTCTATAACAGCGGACCTATACTTTACGTCTAGTCCAGGCAGGTGAACATCCCGAAGCCATTGCATATCCTCTACTGAGTTAATCAAAATCATTGTGAGCACCTATCCGAGGACACCCAGTACGTGCCATCACCGCCTACCGGTTGTACGAACAAATCGACCTGCCCATACCGTTGCCGGGTCTCAAAACACGTCATGGGCACTTGGAACTTACCCTCGAGCACTACCATGACGGTGCTCTCATCCTCCAACTCTCGACGTTCATCCCGCGTCATGTCTGTTACGTTAATCACAACTAATCATCTCCTAACTGATTGACTACGAAATCTTCTACGGTGTCTACTGCCTCTAACTGTCGGTCTCTTTCAGCTTGTAAATCATCATCGTCAATGACGTTATCTCGCGCCAAGCTTAAGACTATTTGCATTGCGTCTGCTAAGTTCATCACATCCCCCACTGTACTAGAGCCATGAAGACCCCGACGGCTCCGATGTAGAACGCTACTCGATTAATCATCAGTTTACCTCCACGACTTTGTAGTGATTCGCGCCGCTTTCGATAGCTACGGTCTTGAATATGGTGTAGACAGTTCCCAGTCGAGTAATCAGGTGTCCCCCTACCACCCCAGAGGGTAGCTTTACCACATGAACAGGCTTAGTGAAATACGGGTGTTCAGCTTTGAACGTGAGTTTATCCACTCGGATAAAGAGATGATGCTCCATTGCTTTACCTCCCAATTACGTAACCAGCGTCTTTAAGTGCCTCTAGGGCTTCGGTTTGCGCGAGGCGCATACGAGGATTGATAGCGTCAATCTCGTTGCTTCCGCCGTACTCTAATACCATGCGGATTAAGGCTTTCGCCACTCGATTTGCCGTTATTCTTTCGCGCTCTGCGATACATGAGGGACAACGGGGATTCGTGCCATCGTGCGTTAGATTGTGGGTTTTGATTTCATTTCTGTTCACTGTGCTTGCCTCCATTCAGATTAACTGTTCCTACCATATATAAGGCTAAGGCCCTGTACATAGGTGTAGCTACCTAATTATGTACCCGTGCCCCCCGTCAATTCGGACTAAGCGCTAGCACCTACCTAAATTAGGTGTTTCCGCCGATGCCCCCTTGGTCCTGAACCGCTATCGTTTCTTCAACACTATTTACGAAAGTCAAAGTTTCGCTGAAAGCGCTAAACGAAGAAAGTGAGTATAAAATGGAAACAAAAACTGGAATTCCCGGCGTACCGTTTACAAATGATGAATTACAAGATCGCCTAAAACTCGCATTTAAAATGTTCAAACATTATCCGAGCCACGAAACGGCTCTTGACCTGAAACAAGCAACGGGCGACTATTATTCGAAACATGTGAACGGTAACCCCTTCGTGGGTTGTTAAGACAAGAATCACAAAAATGCTTGAGCTACTGAGGGACTGGACGCTCCTGGCGACCCTGTTTCTCCTGTATCATCTGAATGGGGGTTTCCCCGACATTGAGGCACTAATAGGGAGGTGACATGAGTAAATTGACAGACATCCAGATGAATGAAGTGCTCGCAGAGTGTATCCCGAATGGTGTACCGGTACGATTCATGGTTGGAGGTCAAGCCTTAAACATCTGTACAGGCGAACTTAACCCTAAGCATATCAACGTCATAAACTCAATCGTTTATTGGAATTTCACGAAGAAAACCATATCGAAAATAGCTGGTTGGCTCAATGCACGACCAGAGCAAGACCGCATCTGAACGGAGGTTTTCCCGATGTCCACGACATTACCGGTAACTGGTAAGACCACCGTCAAGCCCTATAAGTGTGAGCACTGTGGGCACGAGTCTCAGATTAGCACGAATCATTGGGGATACGTCTATAGTTCGTGCTCCAACTGCTCCTGGAAACACCCTATGCAGGGTAACAGTCATGTCTGTCTGGAGATTAGACCACAAGGTTATGGTCTCCCTGTCAAATGGAAGACCGTTCGCCTGGGTGACATCGTCAAAATAAGTTAGGTGTAGGCACGGACGTAATTGACGTCAATGACGTATATAATAGAGTAGTTGGTATAAGCCCCCAACAAGTGCCCCCGCTTCAGCCCGGAAACTTCCCCTTATCCTTGGGGATGCCACGTAGGACAGGGGCGGGGCACATTTCTAAGGAGGGTCAGAAATGCAGTCTACTCTTGAAAGAGTCCTAGCGGGATCAGATGAATCTCAACGAGACGTAGTAGCCGCTTTGATAAATTACGTCGAAGAGGAAATTGGAAAAGTTGTGCGACGCGTTCACACCACTGAAATACGACTAAAAGTAACGAGTCCAGCAGCGGCCACGTTACTCATAAAGTTAGCCGATTCCCAGGATGAAACAGAATGGAATGGGCTTCAAGCCGAAGCAGGGAGACTGATTTATGGCTAAGGTAAAAGCACCGGCAAAAGTGACAGAGGCGCTCCCTCAACTAGAGAGCCTTCGACCCGCACTGGCAGAATTAGAGCGAGCGGCACACTGGCTGGCGGATCGGTTTTGTTCCCAGATCACCCACAAAGTCGTGGTTACGATACAGACCAAGGGCAAAAAGGCGAACTGTTTGGGATGGTTCTCTGAGGTCCAGTGGAGTACCCGTGAGGGCGAGGATGTGCACGAGATCAACGTCACCGCCGAGAGCCTACAGGGTGAGGTTATCGATATCTTTCACACGATGGCTCATGAGCTATGCCACCTGGAGAATACTTTTGCCGATATTAAGGATGTGGCGAAGGGGGGAAGGCACAATCGCAAGTTCCAGGAGACCGCCGAACTCTTCCAGCTAGTCGTGGAAGACCCCGTGAATGGGCGTGGATACACGACATCGGGATTGACTGAGGACTTCGAGAAAGAGGTTAGGGAGGACTTCAAGCCAGACGTGAGCGCGTTCAACCTCTTTCGACAGGTTAAGCTTAAGGAGAAGACCGTCAATAAAACCAAGGCGTACATCTGCTCTTGCGAGGACAGCGCCACGTTGAGGACGGCCAAGGACTTTCAGGCTACCTGCGATGTGTGCAACGAGCCCTTCGTGCTCAAGTCATGAAATGCGAAGTATGCGGCGACGAAAGCTACAATAAGAAATTCCCTTACTCTAAGCACGACCCTCAACAATGTATTTTTCGACTTAAGGTGCGTATTGATGAGTTAGCGCAAGCTTTGTTCTGGTATCTTGAAGACGATAAACGATCTGTAGAGGAAGGTATTCTCGAAAAGGTAGAGGACAGACCTGCCGCTAGTGTTCTGAAGGGAGAGCTATGAAGTGCCTATTTCGACTTGGAAAAGCCTTTATGGGTGCCGAGCGGTGTGGGGAGCTCGCTATGGTCGAGGGGACCAGTGCTAGCATAGTAAGAGACGACGAGGAGGCTGGTCATGATTAACGCACTAATTATGGTCCTTGTCGTCCTACTGACGGTGGGAGCTGGCGCAGGGTATCTGTACCGAAATGAGGCTATTCGGCGGGGTAGAGTACGAGCTGAACAAGCCTTTGGTGCGTGGCGACAACTGTTCTTCGATCAGAACGATTTCAACAAGCACGTGCTGGTTTCACATCGAGACGCGTTGACTCCTGGTGAATATCTGTACTTCCAGGCCCTAGTGCAAGACATATACGAGTATTATCAGAAAAACCCGACTCAGATGCCAGGACATCAGGTACCTGACAACGTAATCCAATTCCCTGTTACGGAGGACGACGATGCACCAGAACGCTGAAACGAAACATCGAAAGCTGACCAAATGCTCACGGACACCGAAACAGCATCGGTCTGTCGATCTGCGCTCCACCACGGGACATATCCTGAAGATCGCTAAGGCGCGAGAGATCATGGAGAATTCGACCTGCCTCCCGAGGCACAACAGTTTATTCGGGATTTTGACGCTGGCCGGACAGTGTATCCAATTCGAGATGACAAGGAGAGAATGATGATCAGCTTGAATTCGTACAAAGGCTACTCGATCTATGTGTCCAACAACGGGTGGTTCTTTGCTTTTGACAAAGATCATGGGGATGAGGTAGAGGAGATAAGGGGGAACTCTGTCTCTTCCTCACAGTCTTATAACATCTTGACACGAAACATAGACGGGCTCGAATCCTCTGTCCAAAGAAATCGAGATCGACCTGAGTTTCCTGTCATTGATGCGAACGGGTATAAAGGCACTGTCAAAGGTATTCATGCAGGTACCGGCAACCCTAATACTAAGATGGAGGTAGGCAACGCGACAGACGTGTTTTATCTCGTACCTCTAGTGGAAAGGTTAATTGCGGATCGACGCCAACTACTTACGGAAGCGTTGGCCATTGTAGAACAGCTTAGTGTCTACAGGCTTCCGTCTCTTCGTTATAAATCACGAGACGTCAACGCCATCGCCGCCGCCGAGACTAAGATGAAATCCAGGTGGGAGGAACTCAAAGCCATTGATGCCTCGAATGCGAGTAAGGCGCAGGAGGATCATATATGAAAGAGATCATAATAGAAATCACCGGTTCTCAACTGAACATGAAGGATCAAGGCGAGCTGGTAGAAAAGCTGGCGCAACAAAATGCGTTACCTCTAACCGGGGACCGACTAGCGCTGAAACTTAAAGACTACGCCGCCAATGATCGAGTCATCCCGATTCCCTCGCCAACGCATCTGATGGTGCATGTCGTGTATAACGATCCTCAACTGGAGTTCATCTATTACTACCGACTCGTACCGAGGGGGGAAGATGTCGATCAATTCTGAAGTCGCTGAAGAACTCTGGATATACATTATCGAGAAGCTCCGACAAGCTGAGTCAATTAAGTGGGACTGGGAGAAGCTTCGAAGAGAAGGGCGGGAAGGCGAGGTAATACGGAGTCAAGCCATCGCCGACACTTTGCGAATGGTGGGTGTGACCTTACGGAATGATCCTGAATTCGAGGAAGAGCATCGAGAGGACTGGGCTGAGTTCGCTCTAGGTGTTACGCGAATTTTCGAGGACTTGTATTGTCCCATCGACCGGCGCGTGATGACGTTCAACTTCCAGGATCAGCGCATTCGTCGGTACACCTGCACTCATGAGGACGCCCACGTTATCGAATACTATTGGAATAGAGGCCCGAACCCTTCGGTCTACTGAAGGATGAAAGATGAGAGTTAAAGTTACGACGTTCAAACCATCCGGCAAGTATTATACTCACGTTGAGGAACTACAGGTCTTTGCGCCTAACCACTGGGAGATGATCGAGACCATCAAAACGTACATCAGGGAAGACCGTATCCCCGGATTAGAACCTGGAGCGCGGCAAGATTTTCATGTCCTCGTGGAAGACCTGGGTACGGGCATCCCGTACCTGTTCCCGCTCGGTCAGAAAGAGGTACTATGAATCTGACGATACGAAGATCAATAACCGATGACGTGGGAGACATTGTTTTCCGTAACGTAGTACGAGTATCCTGTCGTGATCTGATCCTCAAAGACGTAGGGATGGGGTTGCCGGATGATCTGTTGCTGTGCACTGATGCAGAGATTCGAGTCGAGTCCACAAATCATACTTCTTAAGTGAAAGATAACGTGGGTCTTAACGTCTACATAGGAGAGCCATCGTGATGGAACGTGTAAACCAGAAGGACTGGGATGCATCAGCTTACGACCGACTACTCTTCGAACGTGCTCTACGTGCAGGGGTTAAAGGAGATATTATGATTTGTCCAGTATGCCGAAGAGAAGTCTTCCTCCAGGGAGGTGGAGGTGGCTGGTTGCATCGAAAACCGCCAGATATTCACCATGATATCGGTACCCCTACTGTGGGGATTGAAGCCACAGAGATTACGGAACTGAGCCTGGGGACGGGGCCTGTAATAGGATCGCTAGATCAGGCACCAAATTGGCCGAATGATAATCTCTCTACGATGGCTTCAAAGAGGCGACACGATTTAATTCAGGAGATCGTTAAAATCGGGTTAGCCTTTGCCGATGAGAAAGACCCGAAGAACCATTGTCAGTGTCCTGAGTGTCAAGAACGCTGCGAGAGATGCAAGGAGTTGACGCATGATTGAGAAATACACTCGTATTTTCGAGAAGGCCGAAGAGACAAAGAACTTCTTCCGGTACGAGGACGCTGATCCACCGGAGGGGGGAGATGGTAAGCCGAGCATAAAGCTGAGCCTCTTCCCTTACCCGTACTTTAGGAAAGAGCTGATCCGGGCAATGGGTGA
>LAZR01002585.1_pt1 | contig 10444 bp, 10 predicted proteins | sample 329461 | NCBI WGS metagenome assembly LAZR01 (sample SAMN03002196, study PRJNA259156) | marine sediment metagenome | biome: sea floor; feature: Hydrothermal impacted sediments; material: marine sediment; isolation source: Loki non-amplified sample from Loki's castle hydrothermal vent sediment ...
CAAAATTACGAATTCTGTTATTCAAATACCTATCAATTAAGATTTCCGATTGCCAAGTGATTCTCTTTTAAAAACCGATTCGTAAAATTATGCTTCCGTTACTTGTACGTTACAAAATGATATAATTCTTAAATGAGCTGTATATAAAAGTTTCTTAATTCAAGGGTCAGCGTTTTCTTAACAGTTCTAAAACCTTATTTTTGCCGGAATACTTCCTTTTAATATTCGCAAAAAGTCACCCGTTCGATGTCCGACAGCCTGGTCATTATTCCCACATATAATGAAATCGAGAATATCGAGGCTATACTATTGGTGGTTTTTTCGTTGAACAAAGATTTTCATGTACTGGTTGTTGATGACAATTCACCTGATGGTACTTCTGAAAAGGTAAGGGAAATGCAAACGGAATATCCCGAATCCTTATTTTTAGAAACCCGTTTAGAAAAATCTGGATTGGGTACCGCGTACATTCATGGTTTTAAATGGGCGATTGCCAAAAAATACGACTATATCTTCGAGATGGATGCTGATTTTTCGCACAATCCCGAAGACTTGAAACGTTTGTATCGGGCCTGTGTTTTAGGGGCCGATGTGGCTATTGGGTCAAGGTATAAAAAAGGGGTCAACGTAGTAAACTGGCCATTGTATCGAGTATTGTTATCGTACGGTGCCTCTTTCTATGTGAAAATCATTACGGGTATGCGTATTCACGATCCAACCGCTGGTTTCTTATGTTATCAGCGTTATGTTCTAGAAAGTATCGACCTTGATTCCGTTCGTTTTATAGGATATGCTTTTCAGATCGAAATGAAATTTAGGGCCTATCTTAAGAATTATAACCTTAAAGAGGTGTCTATTATATTTCGCGATCGGGTTCGAGGAAAGTCTAAAATGACCGGTTCGATTGTTAAGGAAGCGATTTTTGGGGTTTTTATGATGAAGGTTAGAAGTCTCTTTCATCGTGATGGATTTTAAAGAATGTATATATGGGAAAAATACTGCTTAAGAATGCCAAGATTGTAAATGAAAGCCACATTATTGAAGCTGACTTGCTATTAAAAGATGACCTAATTTTTAAAATAGGTACCGCTATTTCAGACGCGACTGCCGAGGTCTTCGATTTGAAAGGGAACTATCTTTTGCCCGGTATTATTGACGACCAGGTTCACTTTAGGGAGCCCGGCCTCACCCACAAAGGGGATATCGCATCCGAAAGCCGCGCTGCTGTTGCCGGAGGTATCACCAGTTACATGGAGCAACCCAATACTAATCCGCAGACGACAACTATAAAAAAGCTAGAGGAGAAATTCGAATTGGGAGCCAAAAATTCTTTCGCCAATTACTCCTTTCCTTTTGGCGGTACCAACGATAATCTTGAGGAAGTCAAGCGATTGGATAAAAATGCCTGTTCAGGCATAAAACTTTTCTTGGGCTCTTCTACCGGAAATATGCTAGTTGATGATGAGGTGGTCATCGAACGTATTTTTCGGAATACCGAAATGGTGATTTCGGCCCACTGTGAAGATGAATCGACCATCAAACAGAATTTGGCTAAATACAAATCTGAATATGGAGACGATATTCCCATTAAATACCATCCTGAAATCCGGAGTGCCGAAGCTTGTTACCTGTCATCCTCAACAGCGATAGAACTGGCAAAGAAAACTGGCGCACGCTTGCACGTTTTTCACCTATCCACCGGCAGGGAAACCAATCTTTTTCGAAATGACATCCCTTTAAAGGATAAAAAAATTACGGCCGAGGTCTGTATCCACCATCTTTGGTTTTCCGACGCTGATTATGATACCAAGGGCACCTTAATCAAATGGAACCCTGCCGTAAAAACAGCCGATGACCGCGAAGAGCTTTGGAAAGCCTTGCTCGATGATAGGCTTGATATTATAGCCACTGACCACGCGCCCCATACTATGACCGAAAAAGATAATGTCTACACCAAAGCTCCTTCTGGTGGGCCTCTAGTACAGCATGCCTTACCGGCAATTTTAGAAAAATACCATCAGGGTGTACTATCCTTAGAGAAAATAGTGGAAAAAATGTGCCATAATCCTGCCATTCTTTTTCAAATAGAAAAACGTGGCTATATCAGGGAGGGCTATTATGCAGATTTGACGGCCGTTGATCTGAACTCCCCTTGGCAAGTATCCAAAGAAAATATTGCCTACAAATGTGGCTGGTCACCTTTTGAGGATGCTACATTCCGTTCAAAAATTACGCATACCTTTGTCAATGGGCATTTGGCCTATAATAATGGGAAGTTCTCAGAAGAGCGGCACGCCAAGCGGTTGACCTTTAATCGATAAAAAAAATAGCTATCGGGTATAGGAGACGTCTTTTGATTTTAGTTCCTAATGTAATGTCGAAGCGAAAAGCACAATACTTTACTCCATGATTAAAGGATATCTCTATTTACTCTGTTTCGTTTTGGTTTGTTGTACAGAAAATCTTGTTGAAAAACCTGACAACCTTATCCCTGAAGATAAGATGGTTTCCGTTTTGATGGATTTGGCACTCGTTAATGCAGCAAAATCTACCAATATCTCGGTGCTGTATAACAATGATATCGAGCCTATGGCGTATGTATTCAGGAAACATGATATTGATAGCCTTCAGTTTGTCGAAAGCGATAATTACTATGCCTCTTTACCAAAGGGGGAATATGAGCGGATGTATAAAGAAGTAGATTTAAAACTTGAACAAAAATTAAAAGCGGTCGAGGAAGCCAAGGAGGTTAGGGATAGTCTAATGAGACTGGAACGTGAAAAAAATAATAAGGAGGCAGACACGCTTATGGTCAAGGATTCTCTTCCTTAAATAGTTTGGAACAGAATCGAATCTCATCTTTTAGGGAACGGAATTCAAAGCTGAGCGCTTTTACAATTTTCCGGTTTTCATAAATCTGTTGATTTTTTAGGGAACGAATATGGCTTTTAGTTAATGTCCTTCCGGATTTGAAAAGTAGGTTCTTTAGGCCATCGAACCAACGGCCGACTTCAAGCTGCCAAAATTTTAAGGCTTTGGTGGGTGGCTTGATTTTTAAGTTTTCAGCAATTTCGGTTAATAATTTATGATAGGTCCAATTCTCTGCAACGGCGATAAAGCGCTCGTTCATTATTGATGATGCCATAAGTTGCTGCATCATTGCCACGACGTCGTGCACCGATATAAATCCGGTTCCGCCCGGCGGATAGTAGCCGTAAGTTTTTTGGGCGGTATTGAATATTGCACCACTACCATTGTCCCAAAAGCCTGGACCGACGATTACGCCCGGATTTACCATCACAATCGGCACGCCTTCCTGCGATCCCCGCCAGACCTCCATTTCCGCTGCATACTTACTACGCCCGTATACATTGGCTTCTAAGGGCGACCATGGGGTTTCTTCGGTTGCATCTTTTCCATCAAAAGTTTTGCCGATGGTTCCTATGGTGCTGACATAACACAGCTTTTCAACGCTGTGGGCAATGCAGAGGTTTATGATATTTGCAGTACCCTCAGCATTGATTTTCTGAAGAATTTTTTCATCGCTTGGGTCAAACGAAATTAATGCGGCGGCGTGGTATACTTTCGTAATGCCTATAAATGCAATATCGAGAGCGGGAATATCATTGATGTCGGCTACGATCCATTCGATGCTGTTGAAAAGTGCCATGGCGTCTTTTCGATAGTAACCAAATACTTTTTCGACTCTCTGGAGGTTACTTCCCTCTCTGTGAATTGCCCTAACCGAATGACCGTCTTCTGCCAACTTTAGTAAAAGATGCGCACCGACCAATCCTGTTCCTCCGGTTACCAAAATCATAGTTCAAAGTTAGGCAATAGCAAAGTAGGAAACCAATGTATATGTGCTCATGTCTAAAGTGAGCGGTGCAAATCTTTTTCGGATATTTGCATCTTAATCAAAGACTAGACACTACATGCTTTCAAATTTTATACAGGAATTACAATGGAGGGGGATGCTACACGACGTAATGCCCGGAACTGAGGAACACCTTTTGGAAGAAATGCGCTCGGCGTACATGGGTATCGATCCGACCGCAGATTCGTTGCATATCGGCCACTTGGTTGGGGTCATGCTATTGCGACATTTTCAACTGGCCGGGCATAAGCCGTATGCTTTGATTGGTGGGGCTACCGGTATGATCGGTGATCCTTCCGGTAAATCTGCAGAACGTAATCTCTTGGATGAAGCTACGTTGCGGCACAATCAACAGGCATTGAAAGAACAATTGTCCCGTTTTTTGGACTTTGACAATGACGAAAAAAATGCCGCCGTTTTGGTGAACAATTACGATTGGATGAAGAACTTTTCATTTCTTGATTTTATCCGTGATGTCGGAAAGCATATAACCGTCAATTACATGATGGCCAAAGATAGCGTTAAGAAGCGTTTATCATCAGAGGCTAAGGAAGGCATGTCGTTCACTGAATTCACCTACCAAATGGTTCAAGGCTATGATTTTCTCCATCTATACCAAAATCACGGCTGCAGTTTGCAAATGGGGGGTAGCGACCAATGGGGCAATATTACCACAGGAACAGAAATGATACGTCGCATCGGTAATGGTAAAGGCTATGCCCTAACTTGTCCCTTGATTACCAAGGCCGATGGTACCAAGTTTGGCAAGACCGAAGGCGGAAATATATGGCTTGATGCCGAACGTACTTCTCCTTATCGATTCTATCAATACTGGCTTAATGTTTCCGATGAAGATGCGGATAAATACATTAAGATATTTACGTTTCTCACCAAGCCGGAAATTGATGCTTTAATTAGTGAGCATCATGAATCTCCTCATTTACGCATTCTCCAAAAGCGACTCGCCGAAGAAATCACGGTTATGGTACACTCCCGAGACGATTTGGACAATGCTATAAAAGCAAGCAACATCCTTTTTGGAAAATCTACCTCTGAAGACTTGAAAAAACTGGATGAAAAGACGTTTCTTGACGTATTTGACGGCGTGCCACAGGCTGAAATCGCGAAGTCGGAACTCAAGAACGGACTCGATATGATCGGCGCCCTTGCTGACAAGACGAACTTTTTAGGTTCGAACAGTGAGGCTCGAAGAGAACTGAAACAGAACTCCATTTCTGTCAACAAAGAAAAGGTCAATGCTGAATATCTCATTACCCAAGCTGACTTGATCAGTGGTAAATACGTGTTATTGCAGCGGGGTAAGAAAAATTACTTTGTATTAATTGTGATTTAGCACGCAACCTTTTGATGTTTTTGAATCTTACTTGTAGGACTCAAAACATAAAAAGCTATTCCAAAGATTAAATACATCATTTTTGCCCTATTTGCTACAACGCTACTTACCCAGTGTGATGATGAAACCGATAGTACCGATTTGCAGCGTTCGGAGAAAGATGGGTTTAAATTTCAAGATGTTCCTCAAAAATGGAAACTGGTCGCTATTACTTCGTTTTGGCCGCTCTCATCAGCAATAACTGGCGACAATCTCGAATGGCAAGAATTCTATATTTTTCACCCCGATAGCACCTTCTTGAAATTTCGAGACTATAAAGATGGAGCCAATAGTCAAGCAACAGGCTCTTTTACTGTTAACGATTCATCGGGCGAAACCTCCATAGACCTTCTGTTTACAACTGGCGAAGAACTGCGTGCAAGTTGTAGTAGGGAAGAGCGGATATCTATTAGGCGAAATATACTGCTGAATGGGTCATGGGTACCCTGCGATGGCCCTAGCTTCGAATATCGACTGTCGGAAGATTGAATGGAATGGAATTGATTTTCTTTTTCCGAACTGTATCAAATATATCGGGCTTATCTGCGTTAGTCAATTATCCAACAACCCTAAATTCTTTAGTAATGCGTTACCTATTTCTAATTTTAAGCATTCTTCTCACAGTCAGTAGCTGTGATAAAATTGATGAGCTTACTAAGTTCGATATTGAATACAATAGTAAGGTCGTCGTTCCAGGTGCAACTGGTATCAACTTACCTTTTAATATGATTACCCCCGACATGGAAACAAATTCCGAGTCAAAGTTCGAAGTCAACGACACGCGAAAAGACCTTATTGAAGAAATTAAATTGACCGCATTGCAAATGGTGATTACGTCGCCTACCGCTGCCGATTTTAGTTTTTTGAACTCGGTCGAAGTGTTCATCTCTGCAGATGGTCTCGATGAAATCAAAATTGCCGAAAAAGATGTACCAGAAAATGCGGGCGCTATCTTAGATGTAGACGTACTGGATATAGATTTGAAAGAATATATTAAAAAAGACGAATTTAACCTCCGCTTAAATACCGTTACCGACGAGGTTATCAACGAAGATCACGAAATCGATGTGAACACTACCTTTTTTGTTGACGCGAAAATATTGGGATTATAAGCTACTAGGGTAAAGGCATCTCATCGTCCAATTCCGTAATCTTTTTTTCGTATAATTTTTTACTTTCTATAACGGCAACGTTCAATTCTTCCATAATACCATCAACACGGCCCTCTATACTTTTCATTTGGTCGTTAATATTATCGAAAGAATTTAATGCGGCGGCAACCTCTAGGGCTTTTACTACTTCTACGGCATCACCGTGTAGCAATCTCAATTTATCAATGGCTTTCGCCGTGTTGACCAAAGTGGCGTTGTATTCCGAACGGGCTTTTCCGATGGCGTTTGTCAAGGTCTTTTTAGCAGTTTTATCGCTTAGACTATTGGTCTGAGTCTCCATTGCCGTAAAGAGATCGGTAGCCTTCTGCTTTAAGTCTTCATATTCCTTGTTGAGGTTTTCTACGCGCCTGTCTACCTTTTCCCAATCACCGTAAACCTTGGCGAACTCCTTGTCTTCATTTTTGGTTTCTTCTAATGCGCTTTTAAGTGCGTTCAAAGTTTCCAAACCTTTCGTTACATTCTTGTTGGCCGTTTCTTTCTTATTTTCAAAAGAAGAAACGGTCGATTTGAATTTATCCTTAAGGCGGATTAGGTCTTCTGGACTTTTATCTTTCCAGCAAGAATTAAAAAGTAAAGCTATCAGAATAATGGAAAGTGTTCTTTTGAGCATTATATGTCATATTTATACCTTGTAAAAGTAGAAATTTGGAGGTATAGGTAGGTAGCGGAATAACTCTTTTTAATGCCACAGTAGGTAACTCGTCTTTTTAAATAGTTGATCCGTTCGTAATACCCCTTACATCTTGTGTTAAAGTGTGCTAAAAACAGTTTTGCTGATTATTGTAATATTTAAAGCGATAAGGATTACCAAACGTCAACTATCCTGACTTTGGCTATTAGTCAGTATTTGTCCTGCTTTTGTTACGTATAATAATTACTGTGTTGAAATAAAATCTTGGAAGATTAGGATCACATAAGCCAATGCCAATCCTTTAGATTGACAATTTAGAACGTAATGAAATATTATTCAATAGTAGTTTTAAACTAGTATGGCATTTGTGTTATAGTTTTAGCGAAATGAGCTACATTTTTAATAGATTTTACCGAATCATAAAGATAACTTTATGTAAATATATAATTATATAGTACTAATTTTACATATGCTTTAAAACCTATATAAGATGATTGCTAAATCGATAATCCAATCTAAGCTCGAAATTTTATCCAATATTTCTGATACGCTTCAAGGCGATTTGAAAGTTGAGAAATATGGTCTAATCCTTAAACATTCTGGTGGAACTGTTCGATGGATTCAGATGGATAGATATACATGCTCCCTCATATTCGACATTGACACAGAGAAGGATTTTTCGTTTCCCTTGGAAGGCCGAGGTCCTGATTCCTTTTTTCATTCCTTATTTCTTCAATCTGGAAATGTTTTTATCTCAGGTTCTGAAAAACAGGACGAATTGAGTCTAATGGTAAACGAATCACTTTATTTTCATAGTGATACCCGACAGCTCAACTTACATATCAAAAAGGGGAAAAAGTGCAGATTGATTTTACTGTCACATATAGCAAGCAATCATTCCAGTGAATATCCCATTAGCCAACCTAAAGCTAATTTTGAGCTTAAGGGCCTTGATCAAAATAATGAACAACTATTAGAACGTATATTCGAAATAGGTATAATGCCAAATCCGTTCATAGAATTAAAGGGATTGCTCTTTTTATTACTGGGAGGAACTATGCCCGAATGCTATAGGCAATTAAATAATAATCGTGACCTTGAAGAATTTAAGAATATGAAGCCAAAACGTCGGGTGAGGATGAAGCGTAGGGTATTGGTAAATAAAACAAATGACGCTTCAGCGATGTCTTGATTTGAGTAGGAATTATTTATAGCTGTAGGAAGTATTACAAAGCTTTGAATAATTTAAAAAAGCCCGTTGCCCCTCTTTCCAATGTGGTATTTAAAATTTTTGATTAAATTTATTTATACTAAAGGAGCAAGGTCAATGTAATGGAAATTTATGGTTCCCACATGATCTACTTCTATATGGCTTTTCTTTAGTTCTGCCCATTCGAATTGGCCATCTTTCGCTGTTTTTTTATAATTTGAAATTAGCTCATCGGAAATTAGGATGTACTCTTTGATTGGAATGTCATTTTTAAGTAAGCGATGGGCAATTATTACATCTTCACCCATTAATTTTATCATTTTACCTACAGGCACGACACCAATTTCTTTCCCGAAATGGAGTACGATTTTCAAACCGAGTATATCTGGAATCTTCACAGCGTCTTTTTTACTGCTATACTTTTTCCTCAATGTTTCCAGCTGCTTGTAAAACTGGGTGTAGAATAGCTTACACTGCGAAATAAGTTCATCGAAAGGGGGTAATTCTCCTGAACGATAGAACAAGACGGCATCACCCTCTATCTCTGAAATCTTAAGACCAATTTCATTGGAATAGATAATATTGTTCAACAACGAGGGAATCACTTTTGAACTAAGTTCAAAGTCGGTATCGCTCATAAATTGGGTAAAACCACTGATATCAGGAATACAGAGTAAGGTGGGTAGGGCTTTCATTTTCATTTTATGGGCAAATATACCAAAACTCTAATTTTAATATGGTACAACACGATATGCTATCAATAGATTTCTGGATAAACACTTTAACGGTTTTTATCCATAATTATTAGAGAAAGTTTGGTTAAAATTATATACCATAAAAAAAGCCTCCCTAGCATGGGAGGCCTTTTAAAGAATATTATTATTGGATTACACCTTTCGGCCTGTAACCAATTTGTAAATTATTAAAATTACCGCTATCACCAAAACCACATGGATAATACCTCCCACAGCGGGAAAGGCCATAAATCCTACTAGCCATCCAATAACAAGAATTACTACTATCAACCATACTATATCTTTCATAACTTAAATTTAATTATTTATAATAGGTAAATGTAATAATTTGATTTCCATTAGATTAGAAATATTCCAAGATAAACGGCATTCTGTCAATACCATACGGTAATTTGTTAATTATAAATTAAATGGAAGTATTCTATTCAATAGTAAGTAATTAACGATCTATATTTTGGCTTCTTTTTTTTTGAGTAGGGATTCTAAATAGTGTTTTCGATAGTCGGATGGTGAAGTACCGTATTCTTCCCGGAAAATTTTAGAAAGATAACTTTTACTCGAAAGTCCGGCCTTATCCGTTATTTCAGAGATACTGTAATCGGTATTCAGAATAAGATCCTTGATGAGGTTCAACCTAGTTTTTTGAATATATTGGTTTACCGTGGTGCCATACAGGCTTTGAAACCCCTCCTGGAGTTTGTTCGCATTAAGACCGACTTCTAAACCAATATGTTCTATTGTGTCCAGTTCTGAAACGTTTTGTTTGATAAACTGGACAGCTTTCCCAATCTGTGCAACCTCCGATTGACGTAGAATACTGCGGTTGCTGATATCGTTTAAATCGTCTTCATATTGCAGAATCTGTTCGGTCAGCATTTGATAGGCTTTTCCCTCCAGAAAAAGTTTTCGCAACAAATCTTTTCCTTTAAAAGCTTGCATTTCCCTGAACAGGTCCGCCAATTTTAAGCTGTAGAAGCCGTCGTGGTAAAACTTTTTCTCCGCCTTGATATCGTTAAATAGGTATTGTAAATCTTGATCCATAGTGACCAAATCGCATCCTATTTTTCTTTGAAATTGTTTTCTTGTTATTTCTAAGCTGTTGATGACCGTATGAATGTTGGCCTTGAAACGCAGAATGTGTCCATTGAAAAAATCGCTAGAAACGATAGCCTCTTGATATTGGCCTATGTCGTGAATTTCATCTGAATTCTCAAACCTATGGTTGAGATTTCCCTTTAAACAGTATAAAAATTTCAGGGGATGCGTCTCGTCAACGGTGAATTGAAATTCAACCTCCTGGAAAAATAGACAATCGTATTGTAGAATGGCCATGCCGCCATCAAAATTGACTCCTCGAATGTAACCTTCGCCAATGTGACTGGGAATATCAAGGTAATATTCTTCAC
>LAZR01002586.1_pt1 | contig 10440 bp, 10 predicted proteins | sample 329461 | NCBI WGS metagenome assembly LAZR01 (sample SAMN03002196, study PRJNA259156) | marine sediment metagenome | biome: sea floor; feature: Hydrothermal impacted sediments; material: marine sediment; isolation source: Loki non-amplified sample from Loki's castle hydrothermal vent sediment ...
CCCCGCCTCGAAGCGTTCTTCTATGTGGTATTCGTGTTTCGCCTTTTTGTTCAGGGCGATGGTACTGCTCGGCGTACCGGGCTTTTTATTGCTCATGGATCAAGTATCCGGGTTCGGACGAATGAACGAGCCGACCGGAATCGGGTCGGCAAAACGCGTATTGTAGCCCAGTATTGCAGGGCCGGTCACGAAATGGCCTTCGGCGGCTTGTTCGGGTCGTACGTATGCAAGCCCTTCGGCTACAATGACGGGCCAGACACTTTCAGGGTCGAGAATGCCTAAGCCGTACCGTACACATATCGGGTCATTTGCCCGTAAATCAACCTTTTTCTGGGCCTCAGTTGGTGCAACTGTGGGTCTGGCTAATCTTTGGCAATTTCCTTATCTGGCGAGCGTGCACGGTGGCGGGTTGTTTATTCTGCTGTATCTCGGCTGTGTGCTCTTGGTGACATTGCCTTTGATGGTTACTGAAGCCTCTATTGGCCGGTATGCGCGCCATGGAATTGTGCTGGCAATGGATAGTTTGACTCGCAGTGCCAAAAGCTCAAGGGGGTGGATGGCCGCCGGGCGGCTTAGCATAGTGGCGGCCTTTCTGGTGCTGTCGTTTACGGCTGTTTTCGGTGCCATCGCTCTGGCCTATGTGTTTTTTGGCGCTTTGGGGCGGTTCTCCGGTGTTGGTCAAACGGAGGCCACCGAAATTCTTGCAAAGATGGTGTCTGACCCAAAGGCTTATCGCGTGTTTATGGGTTGGCATTTTTTCTTTATGGTCACCGTATTGTGGGTCTCTGGGCAAGGTGTGGTCGGAGGGCTTGAGCGAGCATTCAGAATTGTTGTGCCGGGCACGCTGATACTCTTGCTCGCATTGTTCGGGCTTGCGGTTTGGTATGGTCGCATTGACGGCGCTATCAGTCAGATTCTCGAGATGCACCCGGAGGATCTTACCTGGGCCAGTCTCAGTGCCGCGTTGTTCCATGCGTTTTTTACCTTGGGCCTGGGAATGGGAGTCTGGGCGGTTCTGGGCGCCTATACGGCACCGGAAACACAGCTAAAGCGATCCATTCTGGCCGCTGTACTGATGGATACGCTGGTTGCAATTCTGGCCGGGCTGATGATTTTTGCCATGGCAACGGAAAACAGCGCTTTTGACGGCGAGCGAGGGCTCAGCTTGTTGTTTATTTCGCTGCCCGTGACGCTTGCGGAGTTACCGGCAAGCCAGTTCGTTATCGCGGCCTTTTTTGTAGTGGTCGTGATGATTGTCTGGGCGACGGCGTTGGCGCTGTTGGAACCTGTTGTTGGCTGGTTTCGCGAATGGACCGGCGCCCCGCGTGGGCGGTCTGTTGCGTTGGTGGGACTGGCAGTTTGGCTCGCAGGGTTGGCCTCCTTATGTTCGTTCAACGTGTGGGCGGATTACCGGGCCGGTGGCGCAACAATTTTTCGATGGCTGGAACTGCTAACGGGCGGATTGATGATTCCCGTTGTGGCGATTCTCATCGCACTTTTTACCGGTTGGTGTCTGACGCACAATCTCTCAAAAACCATGCTTGGCGGCGCCCCGAAGCTTTTCGGAACAATCTGGTTCTGGGTTATGCGTCTGGTGTTACCTCTGGTTGTTGCCTATATCGGTATACATTACACCGCAGTTTCTTTGATAAACCTGTGCGATAGCGGCAGCCAGGCGCTGTGGTGTGAGCCGGAGGAAGATCTGGCCCCGGCAGGGCAAGCGCTTACAATTAACGGCAACACACCGCCATTGCAGTCTGAAAATGCCCCTGAAGACGACAATATCCTTTATCATAGCGCTTGATTGCCGCCACGTTTGCAAGCAGGACAACCGGTTCCAATGCCCCATCAGATTGATAAGACAGCCCTGGTTATGCACTCAGCCGAGCGCATGTTCAACTTGGTGAATGACGTTGCCCGTTACCCCGAATTCCTTCCCTGGTGTGCAAGTGCAGAAGTTCACCAACAGGGTCCGGATCAGATTATGGCGTCGCTGGAAATAGCCAAGGCAGGAGTGCGGCACACACTGACTACTCGCAATCAGTTGCAGATGCCGGAAGCGATAGAAATGAATCTGGTTGATGGTCCCTTCCGCAACCTCACGGGCCTTTGGCGCTTCAAGGCGCTGGGTGAAAATGCCTGTAAGGTGACTCTGACGTTGGAGTTTGAATTCTCGGGTTCGCTGTCGCGTATGACCTTCGGGCCGGTGTTCAATCAGGCTGCAACCTCCATGGTAGATGTCTTTTGTCGTCGCGCAGATGATCTCTACAAAGGCGATGCCTGATGCCTCAGGTTGAAGTGGCGTACGCGCGGCCAGACAAGCAGCAGATCCTCTGTGTACGCGTGCAGGAAGGCGCAACCGCTATCACAGCCGTCAAGTTATCCGGGATTGCCGTCATCTTCCCGGAAATTGATGTGGACACGATCGATATGGGAATATTCGGGAAAATTATCAAAAATCCTGCGGATCATAAGCTGCGTGACGGGGATCGGGTAGAGTTGTATCGCCCGCTCCGGATTGACCCGAAACAGGCGCGCCTGAACCGGGCCAACAGGAAATCCGCGCCACGCTCAGATCAGTAGGCTGGCGTTTCGTCCAATAGTTGGGCTTCATAGTGGGAGTAAAGGTTGTCGTCGTAATACACGATGAGGCGTTGCTCTTCGATATCACCGCCTCGGCGTTGGAACGTGTAAACATAGTATTCGCGAGAGCTGTCAACCGGATTCAGCATGAGTGGGCTGCCAAGCAGTGCCCGCACCTGGCTGCGAGGCATACCCTCGTTGAGTTTGGTCAGCTCTTCATCGGTAACTATGTTGCCTTGCTGGACGTTGATCTTGTAAACGCCCGGGAAAGCACAGCCGGACAGAATAAGGGTGAGAATGAGAGCTGTGAGCTTTTGCATCGCCGGAGGAAATCCTCTATCTTGAAATCGCCTGCCAAGGGCAGGTGTGGCACGGGTTAACCGTAAAATGGCGGCTTCATCATACCGGAAGCCGTGAGGCACACCAAAGAGTGAATGGTAACATGGCATCTGAAAACGCCGAACTGCGAAAAGTCGGTCTCAAAGTCACTCTGCCAAGAGTGAAGATTTTTAACATTCTGGAAAACGCCAAGGACCATCACCTTAGCGCTGAGGACGTCTATAAGCGGCTTCTGGATCAGGGAGATGACGTAGGGCTGGCCACCGTATATCGGGTGCTCACACAGTTTGAGACGGCAGGTCTGGTGCTGCGGCATAATTTTGAAGGCGGCCATGCGGTGTTCGAGATGGCACGCGAAGATCACCACGATCATATGGTGTGTACTCAGACGGGGCAGGTGATCGAGTTTGTTGACGACGTAATCGAAGAACGCCAGCAAAAAATAGCGAAAGAACACGGCTATGAGATTGTAGAGCACAGCCTGATTCTTTACGTTAAGCCCATCAAGTCTTAAGCATCAAGCAGCTCCCCCCCGTTAGTGCAAAAAAAGGGGCAGGCCATTAAGCCTGCCCCAACAGCTCTCAGGGGCGAGAGGGGGAATGGTGACTGCCACCACGTCAGTGGTGGGTTGCCTGTCCTTTGGAAAACATCTCTGTAGCGTGGGCAATGGTGTGGTCAGTCATATCTACGCCACCCAGCATTCTTGCAACTTCGCTGATTCTTCCTTGGTCGTCCAGCGATTCGATTTTTGAGTAGGTTGTGTCTTGCAGGGTGAACTTGCTGACAAACAGATGCTGGTGACACTGGGCCGCAACTTGTGGCAAGTGGGTTACACAGATAACCTGGCCGTTGTCGCCCAAAGCCCTCAGCAGTTTGCCTACTACCTCTGCGGTGCCGCCGCCAATACCGACGTCAACCTCGTCAAAAATCAGGGTTGGCGTTGTCGATGTCTGCGCAACGACTACCTGTATCGCAAGGCTGATTCTTGATAGTTCACCACCGGAAGCAACCTTGGCCAGTGGCCTTGCCGGTTGCCCGGGATTTGCGCTGACCAGAAACTCAATTTCTTCCAGGCCGTGAGACGCTGGATCGCCCTGATTGTTGCGATTCAGGTGCGTGACAAACTGCATTGTTGGCATGCTCAATTGGGCCAACTCGCCCGCAATACGCTGGTCCAGTTCCACGGCGGCCTTGGCCCGGATTTCAGAAAGCTGACCGGCCAGTTCGTCAAAGCCTTTGCGCTGGCTGTCCAGTTCCGCTTCCAATTTCTCCAGGCTGCCCTCTCCGCCATCAAGCTCCGCCAACTCCTCGCGTAACCGTTGTTGGAATTCCGGTAGCTCCTCAGGGTTGATGCGGTGCTTGCGCGCCATTTGGTAAATGGCGCTGAGCCGTTCCTCGACGTCTGTTAAGCGTGCGGGGTCTGCTTCATAGTCATCAACAAAATGCCGGAGGTTATCGCCGGCTTCAGTGATCTGAATCTGGGCTTCACTGAGCATCTGAATGGTGTCGGCCAGTGCAGGAATCGCGACCGGAAGCTGTTCCAGTTGCTGCAGCGCTTGGCGAATCAGGTACGCTGCGCTGGTTTCATCTTCGGTACACAGAAGCGCTGCCTGATGGCTGCTATGCAGAATTGTATCGGCCTGGCTCAGCTGCGCCTGTTCTTGCTCCAGTTGCGTTTGTTCGCCAGTCTCAAGCGCCAAGCGATCCAGCTCTTCTACCTGATAACGCAGTAATTGCAGTCTTGCTTCGGATTCTTCTGCGTTCTGCTGGCGCTGGCTCAGTTTTGTTCGAATCTGGTTCCAGGCTTTCCACGCCTCGCGGGTCTGTCCGGCTAGGTCTTCTGCGCCTGCGAATTCATCAATCAGTTTGCGATGCGTTTCTTTGCGCAAAAGTGACTGATGTTGGTGCTGGCTGTGAATGTCCATCAACAGTCCGCCCAGGTCTTTCAGGTGGGCGAGGGGGCAGGGCTGGCCGTTGATGTAAGCCCGTGATCGCCCGTCTTTGCTGATGACCCGGCGCAGAATGCAGTCGCTGTCGTCATCCAGTTCATGGTTTTCCAGCCATTGGAGGGCCTCGGATATGCCCGAGACATCAAAGGTGGCGGTTATGTCCGCGCGCTTCGCGCCATGGCGTACAGCCCCTGCATCGGCGCGGCCACCCATCGCAAGCCCCAATGCATCCAGCACAATGGATTTCCCCGCGCCCGTTTCGCCCGTGAGCGCCGTCATGCCTTTGTTGAATTGCAGTTCTACTCTTTCGGCAATTGCGTAATTGGAAACTGTGAGCTGTGTGAGCATGCAGATAACCTCCGCCTTCAAAATATACTGTTCGTGCATACAGTTACTGTTAATATATACAGTGATTTTCCGGTTTGCAAACACTTGAGCGTGATTTTTTCAGGGATGCGCGCTTTGATGGTTGAAACCTGAGTGCTGAACCCCATATTCATTCGCAATAACATTCTTTCGGCTCTGCGGGGCCGAAGCCTATGTTCAATTGGCCGCGTTGAAGCCGGCCACCGAAGATCTGGCAGGAGTAGTCATGAGCACTGAGGAAAACCGCAATGAGCAAGCAGAAGAGTTGAAAGATGCCGCTGAGGCGTCGGTAGAAGAAGTGCTTGCGGGCGAACAGGACACGGAGCAAGGCGAGGTTACTGAGCTGGATTCGCTAAAAGCGCAGGTTCAGGAGTTTCAGGAGCAGATGCTGCGCACCCAGGCCGAAATGCAGAACATTCGCCGCCGGGCTGAGATGGACGTTGAGAAGGCGCACAAGTTTGCGCTGGAAAAGTTTGTCAAAGAGTTGTTGCCGGTTGCAGATAGCCTTGAGAAGGCAGTTGAGAGCACTGAGGGTCAGGAGAATGCTGGTGATCTGGTCGCATCGATCCGGCAGGGCGTGGGTATGACGCTGAGCTTGCTCGAGTCGAGCCTGAAGAAATTCAACGTTGAACCGTTGAATCCGGTTGGCGAACCGTTCAATCCCCAGCAGCACGAAGCCATGTCGATGGTTCCGGCACCGAATGCTGAGCCAAACAGCGTGGTGGCTGTGGTGCAGAAAGGCTATCTGCTGAATGGCCGTGTGGTTCGCCCGGCAATGGTGATGGTCGCGAAGGCTCAGGATGCACCAAAAATTGATGAGCAGGCTTGAAAAATCAGGTTAAGCGCCAATATAGCCATTAAACAGCAGTAGCCGGAGTAGACGTGTCCGGGCAACTATTCAGTACAGCATTCAGAAGAACGGAGTGATTCAATGAGCAAGATTATCGGTATTGACCTTGGAACGACCAACTCATGCGTAGCCATCATGGATGGCGACAAAGTTCGGGTTATTGAAAACGCGGAGGGCGATCGTACCACCCCGTCAATCATCGCTTACACCGATGACAGTGAAATTCTGGTAGGCCAGTCGGCCAAGCGCCAGGCGGTCACCAATCCGAACAACACGATCTATGCCATCAAGCGTCTGATCGGTCGCCGTTTTAAAGATGACGTTGTTCAGAAAGACATTAAAATGGTGCCCTACAAAATTGCCGAAGCGGATAACGGTGATGCGTGGGTAGAAGTGAAAGGCCAAAAAATGGCACCGCCGCAGGTGTCTGCAGAAATTTTGAAGAAGATGAAGAAGACGGCGGAAGACTATCTGGGCGAGAAAGTGACCGAGGCGGTTATTACCGTGCCGGCTTACTTTAACGACAGCCAACGTCAAGCGACCAAAGACGCTGGCAGAATAGCCGGCCTAGACGTAAAGCGCATCATAAACGAGCCGACGGCTGCGGCCCTGGCTTATGGTCTGGACAAGAAAACCGGTGATCGCACCATAGCGGTATACGACTTGGGTGGCGGAACCTTCGACCTTTCCATTATCGAAATTGCGGACGTTGACGGTGAGCATCAGTTCGAAGTTCTGGCAACTAACGGTGACACGTTCCTGGGTGGTGAAGACTTCGATATGAAAATTATCGAATTCCTGGCTGACCAGTTCAAGAAAGACAGTGGTATTGATTTGCGGGGCGATTCCCTGGCCATGCAGCGCCTGAAAGAAGCGGGCGAGAAGGCCAAGATCGAGCTGTCCAGCAGTCAGCAGACCGACGTAAATCTGCCGTACGTTACCGCAGATGCCAGCGGTCCTAAGCACATGAACGTGAAGCTGACCCGCGCCAAGCTTGAATCGCTTGTCGAAGATCTGGTTCAGCGCAGCCTTGAGCCATGTAAAGTGGCGCTTAAAGATGCGGGCATGAAGGCGAGTGAAATCGACGAGGTTATCCTGGTGGGTGGTCAGACCCGCATGCCGCTGGTGCAGGAAAAAGTTAAAGAGTTCTTCGGCAAAGAAGCCCGTAAGGACGTAAACCCGGACGAAGCCGTTGCCATGGGTGCAGCGATTCAGGCGGCCGTGCTCTCGGGTGATATAAAAGATGTGTTGTTGCTCGACGTGACTCCGTTGACCCTGGGTATTGAGACCATGGGTGGTGTTGCTACGCCGCTCATCGACAAGAACACGACGATTCCGACCAAGAAGTCGCAGACGTTCTCGACCGCGGACGATAGCCAGACGGCCGTAACCATTCACGTGGTTCAGGGCGAGCGAAAGCAGGCGACGCAAAACAAGTCGCTGGGTCGTTTTGATCTAGCCGATATTCCGCCCGCACCGCGCGGCGTCCCGCAAATCGAAGTGACCTTCGATATCGATGCTAACGGTATTCTGAACGTTTCTGCGAAAGACAAGGCGACGGGTAAAGAGCAGTCCATTGTGATCAAGGCGTCTTCTGGCCTGAACGACGATGAAATCGAGAAAATGGTTCAGGATGCTGAGGCTAACGCCGACGAAGATCGCAAGTTTGAAGAGCTAGTCCAAGCTCGCAACCAGGGCGATGCCATGGTTCACGCCGTACGCAAGACTCTGAAAGACGCAGGCGACAAAGTCAGCGACAGTGAGAAAGAGTCTATTGAAGCGTCGATCAAGGATCTGGAAGAGGCATTGACCGGTTCTGACAAGGACGACATCGAAGCCAAAACCCAGAAGTTGACGGAAGTGTCGGGCGAACTGGCACAAAAGATGTACGCGGATCAGGACGGTCAGGCGCAGCAAGCTGACGGTCAGGAAGGCGCGCAGTCGCAAACTGCTGACGATGCAGTGGATGCCGAGTTCGAAGAAGTCAAAGACGACGAAAAGAAGTAAATCTGACGTACATCAGGTAGTTGGAAAACGCGGATCAGCTCCGCGTTTTCCGCGTTTAAAAAACAGGGTTTTAAAGCATGGCCAAGCGCGATTATTACGACATTCTCGGACTTTCCCGGGACGCGGATGAGAAAGAAGTCAAGCGGGCGTATCGGAAGCTCGCGATGAAGTACCATCCCGACCGTAATCCGGAAGACAAAGACGCCGAGAACAAGTTTAAAGAGGCCAGTGAAGCCTATGAAATACTGGCGGACCAGTCCAAGCGAGCGGCTTATGACCAGTTCGGTCATGCCGGCGTGGATGGTCAGGCCGGAGGTGGCTTCGGCGGTGGCAGTGGCAACTTCTCTGACATTTTTGGCGATGTGTTTGGCGACATTTTTGGCGGTGGCGGTGGCGGCGGCCGTGGACGCAACACTCGTGGTTCTGACCTGCGTTACACGCTGGAGCTGGATCTGGAAGAGGCGGTTAAGGGAAGAACCGTAGAGATCACAATCCCCGGACACCGGGAATGTGGCACGTGTGACGGCAGTGGCGCTGAAAAGGGCTCTCGTCCTGAAGCCTGCAGCACCTGTAAGGGTATGGGGCAGGTGCGAATGCAGCAGGGCTTCTTTACCGTGCAGCAGGCTTGCCCTACCTGTCGGGGCGCCGGCCAGATTATCAAAAATCCCTGTAAGGTTTGCCACGGTCAAGGCAGAGTTCAGGAAGAAAAGACGCTTTCCGTCAAAGTGCCCCCGGGCGTGGATACCGGCGATCGTATTCGCCTCTCTGGTGAGGGCGAGATGGGCGTCGAGGGCGGCCCCTCCGGCGATCTGTACGTGCAGATGTCGGTTCGTGAGCACTCGATCTTCACGCGCGATGGTCGCAACCTGTATTGCGAAGTGCCGATCAGCATCATTGATGCCACGCTGGGCGGCGAGTTGGAAGTGCCGACGCTGGATGGCCGCGTGAAGCTTCGTATTCCCGAGGAAACCCAGACTGGTAAACTCTTCCGGCTGCGCAACAAGGGCGTCAGCCCGGTTCGCGGAGGCCCCTCCGGCGATTTGTTGTGTCGTGTGACGGTTGAAACGCCGGTCCATCTGACCAAGCGCCAGAAAGAACTGTTAGAGGAGTTTCAGACAACCCTGGATGGTAGCAACGGCACGAACCACGCGCCAAAGAAAACGTCCTGGTTTGAGGGTGCCAAGAGCTTCTTCGACGAAATGAAATTCTGACCAGCTGCATATAGGGAGCAAGCCATGAGGGTAGCAGTCATTGGCGCCGCCGGGCGCATGGGTAAAGTGCTCATCGAAGCGGTTGATGGCACAGAAGGGTTGGACCTCGGTGCGGCCGTCGTTGAGCCTGATAGTAGTCTTATTGGCGCCGATGCCGGCGAGATGAGCAGCATCGGTAAAACCGGCGTCAAAATGGCAGGTACCCTTGAGGACGTGAAAGACGATTTTGATCTGCTTATTGACTTCACGTTCCCGGATCTGACGCTGGAAAATGCCGAATTCTGCAAAGCAAATGGCAAAATGCTGGTCATTGGTACCACCGGTATGTCAGACGCCGAAAAAGCACAATTGGCTCTTGTGGCAGAATCCACACCGATCATGTTTGCGCCCAACATGAGCGTCGGCGTCAACGTGATGCTCAACCTTCTTCGTACCGCGGCAGCGACGCTGGGGGACGACTACGACGTCGAAATCATCGAAGCTCACCATCGCCACAAAAAAGACGCGCCCTCGGGTACAGCCCTGCGCATGGGCGAAGTGGTTGCCGACGCGCTTGGCCGAGATCTTAAGGAATGCGCCGTTTATGGCCGTGAGGGCTTCACGGGCGAGCGCACCCGTAAAGAAATCGGTTTCGAAACTATCCGTGCCGGTGACGTGGTGGGCGATCACACCGTGCTTTTCGCCACTGAAGGCGAGCGCATCGAGATTACCCACAAGGCGAGCAGCCGTATGACCTTCGCCAAAGGTGCCATGCGGGCCTCGCTGTGGCTGGCGGATAAGCCTTCCGGTTTGTACGATATGCAGGATGTTCTATCGTTGAAGTAGTGTCCCGTGAACATTTTACATGGACAAAAAGCCGCATATTCCATACAATAAGGCGGTTTAACTGCACCAAGCGTAGGCTTCGAAAAGCCCAAGGAACAAAAGACAGTTCCTGGATAACAAAAAGCGGGACGGGGTTTTTACTCCCTCTCGCTTTTTTGCGACCTGGATTTGCGCTTGCGTTCCTGTTCGTGGAAAACCGATACGTCGTGAAAAACCGATACGCCACTCGATGAGGATACAAGCCTTGAGCACACCTGCAATTCTTGCACTCGCAGACGGAAGCCTGTTTTACGGCACCGCTATTGGCGCT
>LAZR01002587.1_pt1 | contig 10437 bp, 9 predicted proteins | sample 329461 | NCBI WGS metagenome assembly LAZR01 (sample SAMN03002196, study PRJNA259156) | marine sediment metagenome | biome: sea floor; feature: Hydrothermal impacted sediments; material: marine sediment; isolation source: Loki non-amplified sample from Loki's castle hydrothermal vent sediment ...
GTTTTTCTCCAGCGGCGAGACCACGCCTTTTGAACTGGAATTTACAGTGGGCAGCGAAACGGACTATACGCAGATTCTGGCGTCAGATGGGATATCCCCTATCAAGTGGCGCCAACCCGGTGATGAGGATGAGGTTGAGTGATACCCCATAGAGCCCTGAAATCGGGAAGGTCAGCAAAAGGTTTCACGCTCATCGAAGTGATGGTTGCCTTGCTGGTGTTCGGATTAATTGCGACCGCCGCCGCAAACGTCAGCAGCCAATATATATCCAGTTATGAACGCATCCGCGATAAAACCCTTGCGGGTTGGTTGGCAGATAACCGCATCAATGAAATCCGCTTGGAGGAAAACCTGCCGGGCATTTCCGAGAACGCAAAAGACAGGGAGTATGGCCCGTACCGATGGCAAGTGACGACCAGGGTGCTGGCGACGGCCGAACCTAAAATGCGGCGCGTGGAAGTCGAAGTGGCCCTGTATCGTGATGGCCGAACTCAGCCCTATCCAGTGCACACGCTGGCGGCTTTTGTGGGTACACAATGAGTGACCAGCGGGGCTTTACGCTACTTGAGGTGTTGGTGGCAATAACCATCACAGCCATCATTGGTATTGGCGTTTGGCAGGTGCTGAATGGCGTGATTCTTTCTCGCGACAGGGTGGATGATGTTGCTGAAAATTTTGATGGCCTGCAACGGGCGATGTTGCTTTTGGAGCGGGACATTACCCAGATAGTGAACCGGCCAACTCGGGATATCTATGGCGACTTCAAGCCGGCATTGACCAGTCGTGAAGACGATTTTGCCTTGATGCTCACCCGGCAAGGCTGGCGTAACCCTCTGGGGATCCGGCGCAGTGGCCTGCAGCGTGTGGGTTGGGAATACACCGGCAGCGAACTGCGAAGACGCTATTGGCCAACGGTGGATCAAGGCCAGGAAGACAACAGTCAGGATTTATTGCTGCTTGAGGGTGTCACAGCGTTTGATCTGCGGTTCCTCAATGAACAAAACAGTTGGGAACCTGAGTGGCCGCCCGACGACGCCATGGCGGCGCTGACGCCGGGCAGTCGCCCCGACATTGCGTTTCCCCGGGGTATCGAAATCACGTTGAAGCACGAACGGTTCGGTGAGATTGTACGAACGTTTGTGCTGCCAGACTTTGATCCGTCGGGCGCACAAGGCCAGGTCGATCAACTGAACAGCGGTCGCAGCGAAGCCGAAGAAGCAGGTGCTGCGGCACAGGATACGAATTCGGATAATCCTGGGCAGGGGGGCTGAGTCGGTATGATCATTAACGCCCATGGTTCTTGGCCGGCAAAACAACAGGGTGTTGCGCTGATTATGGTGCTGCTCGCCATGGCGCTGGTGGTTATGCTGGCCTCCGGTATGACTCAGCAGCAAAGTATCCGGGTGTTCAAAGCCGGGCACTATCTGGCTCAGCAGCAGGGGCAAAGCATTGCGTTGGGCGCAGAGGCGTTTGCGCGCCAGATTCTGATTCGGGATTTTGAAGAAGATAAAGAACAAAATCTGATGGTCGACAGCCTTGACGAATTCTGGGCGATGAACGCAGCGATTTTACCTCTGGACGAGAACGGCGTCGCAGAGGTGCAAATAGACGATCTGGGTGGGCGGATAAATCTCAACGACCTGGTGTCTGCTGGCGGCCAGGTGGATCCGACAACCAAAGATCGTCTTACCCATTTATTGATCGCGCTCGGGATAACCGGGGTGTCCGTGGACGCGCTGGTGGACTGGATTGATCCGAACGACGAGACAATCAGCGCCTACGGTGCGGAAGACGGCCAATATTTAATGGCCGAGCCGGGGTTTCGAGCTGCCAATCAGCCTTTTGTGAGCGTTTCGGAACTGCGGCTGATTGAAGGAATGACCGAAGAGATTTACGTGGCGCTGCGGCCCCATGTGGCGGCGCTACCGATTCGCGGGCTGGGTATTAACGTGAACACGGCGACCGCTGAAGTGCTGATGTCATTGCACGAAGAGCTGACGGCTGCTCAGGCTGCGTCTATTATTGAAAGTCGTGAAGAAGCGCGATTTGAGAGCGTTCAGGATTTTCTGGCGCTGCCAGAGTTTGCGGGGCTGGGCCTGAAGTCCACTGGACTTGGCCTGCAAACCCGATTTTTTGAAGTTGTTTCACGGATTACCTACGATGACCGTGTTGTTAATATGGTGAGTACAGTGTTTCGCAACCAGAAGGGTAATGTCCGAACGGTGCACAGGGATACCGGACAGAAGAATCGCATTACCAAAGAGCCCTACACCATTTCGGAAGGATAACCATGTCTTATCGCCTCTACGTGCGAGCACTATCTACCACTGCAGCTGCATCTGCAACATCGGAACCCGGAGAAACTCTGGAACCCCGGTTGTTCAATTGGGTGCTCTACGATGCGGGTGGCGATGCGCAGGCTCAGGGCAACCGCGATCCTCAGAGCACGGTTGAGCAAACGCTCAGCCAGAACGGGCTAAGCGATGTATTACTGGTCGGCATTATTCCGGGCGATGAAGCGCTGTTTTGCGTGGCTGATATTCCCGCCAAGCAGAGCCGTTACATCAATCAGGCGTTGCCCTATGCGGTTGAAGAGCAGATTGCCCAGGATATCGACAGCGTTCACTTGGCGTTGGGCTCACACAATGCCGAGGGTTATCGGGTGGCGGCTATTGACCGAATCCGGATGGCGCACTGGCTTGAGCTGTTCCGCGACTGGACACACACCAGGCTTGAGGCTATCTACCCTGACGCCGCGATGCTTCCCGTGACAGAGGGCGGGTGGTCGATTTGCCTGGATGGCGAATCCGCTATGATGGGGAGCGAACGCGGTGAATGGCTGAGCATGCAGTCCGTCAACCTCGGCATGTTCGCGTACACGTTGGCAGCACCTCCTTCAGAGGATGTTGTTGCGGAAGTACCCGTTGTGATTTACGGCACAGACGCTGAGTTTGAAGAGCAACAAGCGTTGCTTGGCGAGCTTATGGTACCGGGCCGACTTGCGGTTCGACGAGAGTCGCTTGAGCTCATGCCGCTGGAATTGTTGGCCCACGCTCATCATCACCATCTTTGCCGCCCGATTAATCTGTGCCAACGTGATTTTTCAGTCAAAGATGGTAAGGCAAACCCCTTGAAACCCTGGAGGCCGCTGATTGCCGTAGCCGCGGTATGGTTCGCCGTACAAGTGGCGGTTGAAGCCGGAATGGGCTTCTATTACCAGCAACAGGCGGAAGACTTGAGACAGCAAGCAATGTCGGTGTATCGCGAGTCCTTTCCGGGCGACCGCAAGACCCACGCTGGCAACGTGAGACGCGTGGTGGAAGGCCAGTTGCGCGTTGCCGGTGCCGATGGGCCAGCGGCCGATTTCGTCACATTGATGAAGTACACGGGCCAACAATACTCAAATGTCGCCAGCACCGGTTCCGTAACGTTCAATTCCATCAATTACAGCCAGTCTCGCGGAGAACTGGTGGTCGATGTGCGGGCTGAAAGCTACGATCGCCTGAGTGCTTTACGAAACGGCCTGGTGGGTCAGGGGCTTGATGCAAAAATCGGCTCTGTGGTGAACGAGGCCAGCGGCGCTCGCGGCCGACTGACAGTCTCCGGAGGTTAGGACTATGTTGACGAAACTCAAAGAACAACCGTCAATCGGCAAATGGACTGCGCAATATGATCAGCTTCCAAGGCGGGATCAGCAGGCATTGGCGGTACTAGCCATTGCCGTGTTTCTCGGCATTCTTTATTTCGCAGTGTGGAGTCCGGTCACGGAATTCCACAACCAGGCCGCTGCGAGCAGGGAAAACGCCGCAGAACTTGCGGTCTGGATGCAATCGAACGCGCCGACAATCCGCCGGTTGGGCAGCAGCGGCGCAGACCCTTCTGCGACGGCCGCCGACATTCCCGCCGACGGTCGTGCACTGATGGGCCTGGTGACTCAATCCGCAAGGGAATCCGGCCTAACCCTGCAGCGCTTTGAGCCGAGTGGTGACGGTGCCATCAGAGTGTGGCTTGAAGCGGTTCCCTATTCGGACGTTGCAGCCTGGCTCGAAATGCTTAATGGTAAGCATGGCGTTGTCATTGATCAGGCTGCGCTCGACAGGGCCGGAGAACCCGGGAGGGTGTCCGTTCGTTTAACGTTGGCAATCTGATCCCAAGAGTCGGGGTTCCGGGGTCGTTTCTCCGGACAGAGGCAGGAGAGAAAGCATGAGTAGCGACAGCGATAGCAACCCGGAATCCGTTATTGTCCGGTTGGATGTCAGTGCCTTGAACGAAGCTAGGTCGATTCTGTATGACGCCTACCGGAACGAACCCACGTTTCAGTATCTGTTCAACCATCGCAAACCCGGGTATAACCAGCGGGTTAGGGCTACCGTGCGTGAATTGGTTGATCTGTATTTTGAACTGGATCAGGAAGCGGTCGGCGTGATGGTTGATGACACGTTGGTTGCTGTCGCGTTCATTGGCGACCCGGATCTGCGCTTGAATCTGGCGGACCAGTTCAGTTGGAGAATCCGCATGGTGCTGACGGCTGGGTTTGCCTCCACCCGGCGCTACCTGGACTACCACGAAAAAATACGGGCGATGTTGCCGCAACCACTGGCGCACCAGTTACCGTTGATGGGTGTTAATCCCAAATATCAGAATCGCGGTCATGGCCGGTTGCTGCTAAACGCGGTGCAGCGGCTTTGTGCTGACAACCCGCGGGGGAGCGGCCTGGTTCTGGATACCGGTAACAGTCGCTACCTGCCATTTTATGAATCTGAAGGCTTTCGAAGCCTTGGTAAAATTCGCCTTGGTGATTTTGAGGACCATGTACTGTTCCGCGAAGTCCATCCCCAAGCCAAGGCAACGGCTCAACAAAACTAACGTTGTAACGAACAACAGGAGACATTGTGTCTGATAGCCAGGATTATGATCTGATTGTGATTGGTGCCGGGTCCGGCGGCGTTCGCCTGGCGCGGATGTCCGCCGGTCGGGGCGCCCGGGTAGCGGTGGTGGAATCCCGCTATCTGGGAGGCACATGCGTGAACGTTGGCTGCGTTCCCAAAAAGCTGTTTGTCTATGGCGCCCACGTTCACGACGAACTGGAAGACGCGGCAGGTTATGGCTGGACGCTGCCGTTGGATCAGGTCAGCTTTGACTGGCCAACGCTTGTGGCCAACAAGAATACCGAAATCGAAAGGCTGAACGGTATTTACGGTCGAATGCTGGAGAACGCCGGTGTTACCGTTATTGACGGCACGGCCTCTATAAAAGATCCGAATACAGTGGTGGTTGGGGATAAGCAGTACACGACCGCCCATATTACAGTCGCCACAGGAAGCTGGCCGGTTGTGCCAGACGTCCCGGGCAAGGAATGTATCCTCACCTCGAACGAAATGTTCTATCTGCCCCAATTACCGAAGCAGGCCGTGATCTGGGGTGGAGGTTATATTGCGGTGGAATTCGCCGGGATTCTGGCGGGCCTGGGGGTGGAAACCACGTTGCTTTATCGCGGTGATCTTTTCCTGCGCGGTTTTGATAACGATGTCCGTCAGTTCACGGAACAGGAAATGCGCAAAAAGGGCATTCATCTAGAGTTCGGCGTAACGATTGAGGCTGTCGAAGCTGAAGACTCCCATTACACCGTCAAACTCAGTAACGGCAACGTTATGGAGACCGGGCTCGTGATGGCAGCAACGGGCAGGAGGGCACTGGTAGACGGTCTGGGTTTGACCGAGCTGGGTATTGAACTTAATGCCTCCGGGCATGTGGTCGTCGACGACTATTTTCAAACCTCAGTCCCGTCGATAACGGCGCTTGGCGATGTCATCGGAACGCCTCAGTTGACCCCAGTGGCGCTCGCACAAGGCATGGTGCTCTCCCGGCGGCTATTTGGCGACGGTGAGGGCGAGGTCGATTACACCGCAATTCCAACCGCCGTTTTCTGTCAGCCGAATATAGGCACTGTTGGTCTCACGGAACAGGAGGCCAGAGTAGCCGGGCACACTGTGAAAATTTATCGCTCTGAATTCCGGCCGATGAAATACATACTCAGCGGTCGTGAAGAGCGCTGTCTGATGAAACTTGTGGTGGATGGCGCAACAGATAAAGTGCTGGGCGCCCACATGGTCGGGCCGGATGCAGGCGAAATCACTCAGGGGCTCGCGGTCGCCATAAAAGCTGGTGCAACCAAGGCACAGTTTGATTCAACCATGGGCATACACCCAACATCCGCAGAAGAATTTGTCACCATGCGCGAGCCTGTCGCCTGATGTGAACGAGAGCCCAGGGAAGGGCTCAACAATCAGGCAACGTTATCCACCGGTCAATAACGGTCCTCAGATTTTCCTTCCTCACGGGCTTGGCAAGATAATCGTCCATGCCACTTTCAAGACAGTTGTGCTCGGTGCCGGGCAGTACATCGGCGGTGAGGGCGATGACGGGCGTTCTGCCTTGGCCGCTGTCAACTTCCCATTTCCGTATATAGCGGGTTGTTTCATAGCCATCCATGACTGGCATCTGGCAGTCCATCAGAATGACATCATAACCCTGATGACGGGTGCGAACTTTGTTCAGCGCTTCTTTGCCGTTTGTGACGGCTTCCGTGTGAAAACCAAGGCGGTTTAACAATGCTACCGCAACGCGCTGATTTATCGGATTGTCCTCTACCACCAGCGCCTGCATTGAGAGGGGCGTTTGAGTGGGTAGCACCGGGTCTTGCGTCTTCGGTGTTTCTGCCGGAGATGCCAGTTCCAAAGGCAGCTCAAAGCGGAATGAAGAACCCTTGCCCGGGTCCGTTTCCACCTGTATGTGCCCGCCCAGAAGCTCAACCAGTCGCTGCACCAGAGACAGCCCCATGCCGGTGCCACCGAAATTTCGGGCGTTGCCCGCATCCAGTTGTTCAAAGGAACTGAAAATGTCTGTCAGTCGCTCATGGGGGATGCCGCTCCCCGAATCGCTTACAGAACAGCCCAGAACAATGCAGCCATATTCAACGCTCGTGTAGCTTACCTGAACGTTTACAAAGCCGTCGCCGGTGAACTTAACCGCGTTATCAAGCAAGCACGCAAGAATTTGTCGGAGTCGGGGAGCATCGCCCGTTACCAGAGATATTTCGGGCCAGTCCCCATCAAAATCCAGTGTCAGCGCCAACCCCTGTTCTTCCGCTAAATGCCGGAAAGAGGCGACGCAATTCGTGATAAGCGTTGTCAGATCAAATACCTGTTGATCGAGCGCGACAGCGCCACTGTCCATTCGGGAATAATCGAGAATGTCGCTGATAACGGTGAGAAGGTCTTCTGTAGACTGGCGGGCGGTGCGCAAATAATCCTTTTGTTTCAGGCTTAACGGTTCATCTTGCGTCAGGTCAATCATCCCCAACACACCGTTGAGAGGCGTGCGTAATTCATGGCTCATGGTCGCCAGGAATTCGGATTTGGCGTAACTCGCCGTTTCCGCTTTTTCGCGGGCATGTTCCGAGGCCGCCAATGTTTGATCGCGGGATTTTCTCAATGTGCCGAGGTGCTCTGCCAGTTCATTGAGCTGCTGTTCAATCGCGATAACTTCCCGGGAGTTTCGTCGCTGGTTCACTTTCGTAAGCCGGTAGTCTCGTTCAATCAGACGGCTGATACGCCCGGAAACCAGATCCATGGGCGATAGAATCGCGTTCAGTGTGTGTTTGATGACCAGAATGGTAAAGAGCAATAGCGAAAGCCCGATGGCCACCGATGACCAAAGTATGTCGCTGCGTCGCGCCTCCAGAATTCTGTCACTCACCCCTACCTGAACGGTGCCCACTCGCAACGCGCCCGACCCAAAGCCAAACTCCGGCTCAAACCACTGGGTTTGACGATCAGTCTCAAGCTTCAGGGGTTTTTGAAGAATCTCCGCTTCAAAGATCTTGACCGTATTTTGCAGTGCATCTTCCGGAGTATCGTCGTGGGTCGCGAAACCCACTTGTTGACCCGCCACGTCATTGACGCGAATCCAGTCGGCCTTGCTGTAACGGATGGACTGGGACAGTATTTCTTGCAATGCCAACGTATTGCCGGAAACAACCGCATATTCCAGAGACGGTGCAAGGCTGTCGGCCAGCAACTGATTGCTGTCAGAGAGATCTCGTCTGGCATCTTCCAGCCGGGCAGACGTAAAGAACCCTATCAGGGTGACAAACATCACAATGGCGGGCAATGCGCCCAGCAGCAGCAGCTTTCGGGAAAGCGGAACACCAACGTTAGGCTTATTCATCGCGTTGCGCCTCTTGGCTGGTTAACAGCCGTTCTACTGCCTGAGCAATCTGCTCCCTGGATGCCAGAGGAATGTTCATTGAACGAGCAACTTGCTGGTTGATTTCCAGTTGGAAATCAGAGGGATAATCCGGCGCCGGAAACTGACCGGTTTCAAAAAATACCTGCAGATACGCGGCGGCCATCTCGGCCATGACGGAAAACGATGGGTAGCCAGACGCCAGAGAGCCGGCTTTGACATACGCCTGGCTTGGGCCGATAACAATCCGGTTTCTGCGATAGGCGGTCAACAGTATGTGTTTTATGGTTCTGGGGTTGTATATAACGTTGTCTGGCGCTGCCAGCAGAAAATCGCCGTAGCTCAACGCTCGTATAAGCGTTGGAATGAGCTGTTTGTGATCGTCCACAATGAAGAGGCGGGCCTCCAGATTATAGGGTTGGAGTTGGTCAATAAGGGTGTCGTAAAGTGCGGCGGAACCGGTTGTCGACAACAGCGCGATTCGCGTAGCCTGCGGAAGAATAGCCTTGCCGAGCAATGCTTGCCGGAGTAACGGCACGTCGTAGTAGATTCCCGAGACCCGACCGGGTGAAAGCGTTGTGAAACCGTCAAGGAAATTCTGCGTGGCCAGCATCGCCAGCACAGGTGCCTTGCGGTTGGCTTGGCGAATACGGGAAAATGCGCCCGGGCCGATCGTAACAATGGGCGCCTCATCGATGAGAGCCGCCTGTTTATCCGATAAGAGAATAAACTCTCGCTGGCTACCCAGGTTGAGCTTGAGAAGGTCAAGTATGTGCTGGTCCAGCGCTTCATTGCCAGAGCCGGCCAGATAAACAGGCAAGCGATCACGCTCCTGACCCTGCGCAGGCGCATTACCGACAAGTATGGCCGCTACAATCGCAGCGAAAAGAAATTTTGCGATCAAAATCATTCCATGATTGAAAATCAGAAGCGGAGACCGGCTTCAACGAAAAACTGGTTCTGATCCTCAATATTATTATCCGGGCTCATATCCGGATCTGTATTGAGGTAATGCTGTACGGTAAACGCGAACTCCATTGTGTACCGGGGCATGAAAATCGTTTTTACCAGACGCAGGTCGAGGCGCCCGAAACGGGACTCTTTGAGTTGGTCGGCCCAGTAATAGGCAACGACTCCTTTTAGCCCGAAAGGAATATCCTGAATAAACGCCAGGCTACCTGAATGCCTTGCAGAGAGACGCCCCAAAAGTCCTACCTTGTACTCTTTTCTATCATTGTTGATCGCACTGTCACTAGAGATTTCCGGGCCATTGTACCAGTCGTCCTGGTCGAGATAGCCGTAGCTGGCTCTTAGCGTGGTTCCGGGGTACTCAAGGGCGGCTTCCAGTTCAAAGCCCTTTTGATCGATGTCCACGTTGTTGTCGATCGTCCATTCCTCAAACCCGATAATGCCGCTGATCATATTCCGCAGTTGGTCCCTGAATACCCGAACTTCCAGCGAAAACTGACCCCGGTCCATGGGGAACAACCCGAAGTAACTGATCTCTCTTGAGATTATACTTTCTTCTGAAAGGTCTTCGCCCAACGTGACAAACCGCACATCGCTCCAGACATCTGTACTCTCTACCCGAGATCCCTCATAGGCCGAGTATTGTGACGGCCTTACGTTGCGCAGCGTAAATCCGTAATCAGGATTCTGCTCAAATCCGTCTGGCGTGCGCACCGCTTTTGAATAAACGAATCTCAGAGCGTGGTTATTACCAAGCCTGAAATTCGCGGCAACCCGTGGAGAGAAATAACCCTCATGAGTGGTGGTTGTCCGTTCCCAGTTCCCCCCGCCATTCAGCGTAAGCCAACTGATCGGAGTGTATTCCAGATTGCCGAATATTCTCGACTGATAGTCGTTTCCGCGCCCGTTGAAAAGCGTCTGAGAGCGATAGGTGTCTTTGCGATATCCCAACCCAGTGACCAGCTTCAGATCGTCACTGAATAACAGTGTGTCCTGCAGTTCAAACTCCAGCCGGGAATCTTCGGAGTCTGAGTTTACATCAGCCATGAGCGGGGTTCCGCCTGGCTGGAAGCACAAAGCTTCATTCGCGTCGTCGAATACCAGAACGTTGTTGGCGAGACAATTTACCGCCGATTCGGGTATGGCGATCGGCCAGCGTTGTCGGCGCTCGAAGTTCTCGAAGTTCACCTGAATGTGGAAAAAGTGGGTTTGTGATGGTGT
>LAZR01002588.1_pt1 | contig 10431 bp, 7 predicted proteins | sample 329461 | NCBI WGS metagenome assembly LAZR01 (sample SAMN03002196, study PRJNA259156) | marine sediment metagenome | biome: sea floor; feature: Hydrothermal impacted sediments; material: marine sediment; isolation source: Loki non-amplified sample from Loki's castle hydrothermal vent sediment ...
GTATTTCCATTAGTTTATTTACATAAAGTTCATTGAGATGTAAACTTTCAAATTCAACTATCGCTACATTAGCAGAGTAATCAATAATTTTTCCCTTATTTTTAGAATTTTTAAGGTAATTGTCTAATTCCGCGATTGAAAGTTGCCAATTTGATCCTAAAACAAACATATATTTTCCTTTAAAAACATTAGAATTACTTGGAAACTTCATAAAATACTAAAAAAAAGATTTAAAATAAATTATTATTGTATAAAGTGATATAAAACATTAAAAATTTATTGAATGATGGTTTAGAATGAAGTCTAAATATATTAAAATAAGAAAAAATGTAAAAATATTAAAAGTAGTTTAAGTAAATTTAATTTTAAGTATAAATTTATTGAGGAAAACAAATGAAGGGTTTTCCGTTAATAGAATAAATTCTTCTTCCTGCACCAGTAATGACAACATTTTTATCTTTTAATATCATAAGGTATACACTTCTTTTTAAACAAGGGATTTCTATTGAAATACCATAATATTTCAAAAAAGAATATATTTACATATATTTAATATTTTATAAAAATGTGAAGGGTTTTTAGTATTAGTAATTTGATTGTGAGTAAGATCCAGTTAATTTGAACTTTGATGAGATTTAAGTTCCGTAATTTTTTAAGATTAAGAAATTTATTAACACTGAATTCTTTTATGATGTCTTTTTTATAAGAGTATTATAAGATTTACTTATTTACATTAGAAATTTGATTGAAATTCATTTTGCAGAATAAATAAATTGGAGTTATGTATTGGAATTCCTTATCGATTTTTTTTTAAAAAATTAACATTTTCGTTCATAAAATTATCGTTTTTGATAAAAGAACAAATTCTCTTAGTGGACTCAACCTTTAAAGAGAAAAAGTACTAAGGAAGACCAGCACCAGGTACATCAACTTCAACGAACTCTAATTTTCCAGTTAATCTATCATTTGTACTTGTGGTTACGTAAAGAGTAGTTCGGTCTGGACCACCTAACATACACGCATAAGCTTGAGTAGAAACTTTAACTTTATGAGAAACTTTACCACCCTCAAAAACTCTTACAACTTTCCCGATTCCGGGTGCGGCCGCCCAAATTGATCCTTCTTCATCTAAACTTATTCCATCAGGTGCTACCGATCTAAGCTTTGCCCATACACGACGTTCAGAGAGCGAACCATCCTCCTCAATAGTAAACGCTGTAAGACGAGCAGCAAAACTTTCTGCAACAATGAGCGTTCGATCATCAGGAGTTATAACTGATCCATTTGGAAAGGCCATATTATCAGCAACTACTCGAGCTTTACCGTCCGGCGTTACAAGAATAACTTCTGCAGGTACAAACGGTGCTTTATTTTCCCAGTCAAAACCAAAATTACCTATGTACGCTCGACCTTGTTTATCAACCACCATATCGTTACAGTGATAAGTTGCTAGATTGCTTAAATCAGCGACTTCAGTAAGTCCTTCATTATCTAACCTAAACAAGCGACGATCTTGCATGGAAACCACCAGTAATTTATTATCCGGCGTCCATCCTAAACCCGAAGGAGAATTCTGCATTTCTACTATCGTTTCTGTATTCCCATCAAGATCGATTGTCATTACTTTTTTTAAGTCGTTATCGGAAAACCAAAGCTTTCCTTCGTGCCATCGTGGAGATTCTGGCCACAATAGCCCTTCTAAAAGTATTTTTGTTTTAAGTCTTATTACTTTGCTCATATTTCAAATTTTTTATGGATTTTTTTTTAAAATTTCCTACAATGGGTAAAAAAACGATTTATAATTGGTTAGCAAAATGTAAAAGTTCATAATAAAAAAATTTACTAATGTAATATAAGTTATTTTTAATAAAAATTCTTATCCTAAATAATAGAATATATGATTTAATTTCTATTTTTTGTGTTATTTCAAGATTTAAGTTTTAAACTCAACTTTTGCTCTGTTTTTTTAGCCAATCCTTGAATTTTTTTGTTGGTTTTCCGCGCCATATTGCCTTTTTTGGATATACTTTTTCAAACTCTTCTATATCCTCTTCGCTATATTCAAATACAATTTTTTCCTCATGCTTTTCTTTTTCTTTTTCTTCTTCATCTAAGTCTATAGAGATCTCATATTTTTCTCCTGTTATATCTTCTAATGCGCTCATAATATCTTCAAGATCTTCTCTCTTTCTAACAACTTTGGGCAATTTATCTAGGATTTTCTCTTCAGCAACTTCTTTGTCTTTTACTTCCTTTTTAGCTTTTTTATAGGCTTTTCTTTTCTCTATTTTTTCTAATCTTATTTTTTTAATCTCTGCAATAATTTCTTCATAATTATCCTTAAAATACTTTAGACTTATATTAATAAGATCAGAAAAATTTCCCCATTTTTCTTGTTTTACAATATGTTCTACCCAATAATATAAATCCAAGTTTAAATCAACTGTAATTGGCTTTCCTTTAGAATCTATAGCTCCAATTAAAAATCGCAAAATATTAGCTATTAAAATATTATTATCTAAAGCAGAAAACCCATATTCCCGAGCAAGCGATGAAAATATACTCAAATTTCCAAAGCCTACAACTTTTCCCTCATAGTATTCCGTTACCACCAATAATGGAAATTTAGGACTATCTTCTTCAATCCAAGACTCTCCATTATATCTTTTTCGCCAGCTATTTAATCCAGATTCTAGTACCCATTCAACTTTTATATTATTCTCATCTTCTACAAAATCTAAGATTTGGGTTGAACACGAACTTGAAAAAACAATCTTTTTTATTTGTTCTGTTATGATATGAGGTTTAAATCTGGTTATAATAGGTCTCTTCTGAAGATTAACATAATTAACTGAATCGTAAATCTCGTCTGACACAAATTCAAATCCAAATTTTTGCGTTAATTCATTTAAGTTAGTTTTATTTGTGAAATCACCTCCAGTTGAACTAACAAGTAAAAGACTTCCTCCATTTGTTACATATTTTTCAATTACTTCAATTTCACCTTGCTTTAAGTTTATATTCTTAGGTGTTGAAAGGATGATTGCTTTGTATTTTTTCAGTTCCTCTAAAGAGTTAAATCCCGCTTGGATTTTTCCAATTTTATAACCAGATGTAAATAAGAACTGTACAAATTCACCAAAACTAGACGATTCAAGTTTTAAAATATTATTATGACTATAGTCTAAACCAATAATAACCTCGTCCATCACATTTATTCAATCTCATTTACAACTATATAATTTGAATTGATGTGCCTCTTAATTTTTTCCTATGAGTAATATTTCATCTATCCTATAAATAAATATATATTACCTACATTTTTTTAACCAGTATATCTAAAACGATATGATATAAATTCGGACCATAACTTTTCACAAATCTATATGACTCTAACTCACATTTGTATTTATTTTTTTCAGCAATTTCAGCGAAATCTTTAAACAGTGAAATATATTTTTCTTTCTCTGCTATACCTTCATAATGAAAAAATGTTCCGACATCCTTAGTTAATGATAAAGCTTCTTTAATAAAATTCTTTGGAGCGGGAAACACTCCCATAATTACACGATCTGCCCTAATTCCAAATTTGCTAAGTTTGAGAACTTCTTCTTTACAATCTCCCTTAATAGGGATAATCTTTTGTTCCAAATGATTGATTTTAATATTTTCTACTAAATATTTATATGACACCGCATTAAATTCAATACTATAAATTTTCTCTGGTTGAGAATGTTTTCCTATGGGTAATGAAAAATATCCAATCCCAGCAAACATGTCTACGATTGTCTCCTCTCTTTTAACTAATGTTGTGATAAATTTTCTTTCCTTTAGATTGCCTTTGCTAAACATAATTTTCGTAATATCAAATTTGTAAGTTATTCCATGCTCTTTATGCTTGACAATTGGAATATTTTCGCCTGTAACAAATTCTATCTTCTCTGGTTCTCTAAAAGTTCCAGCAATCTTTCCTAGATTTATGAAGACAGAATTTATTTTTGGAAACATTGTTAAACACACTTCAGAAATAATCTTTTTCATATTGATTAATTTTGGTTTTAACTTTAAAATTATAACATTTCCTAGAGTTTGAAATCCTCTTGGAAGTAAAGAAAGTTCTTCTTCTGTCAACTTACCTTTTAGTTCTTGCTTAAGTTTATCTTTAAAACCCATTTATCTTCAAATTGTAAATTTTTTTATTACGAGCTTATGGTAAATCAAGTTAAATTATTATATAATAATATATCAATCATATTAATAATAGAAATTTTATCTATAAGTCTATTAAAATTTAAAAAAGAATATTATTGAAAGACTGAATAGAAAATGCCGAGTTTAGACGATTTTGTGATTGATGAAAATAAAGTATGGTTTACTGGTGGTTATTGGCCTGAAGGTGTGCCAAAACAGTTAAAAGATATTGAGGACGTTGAAGTTCTTCCAATATGGAAGTATTTTTTGCATGCAGCTGATTTATATGAAACTTGGGACAAAGATATTTGTATTTTCGTCTACGGTCCATATTTGGAACGAGTTAAACTGAGAACACTGTTTGATTACGCCAAACGGTTTGGAACTTTCCTTCATAAGGAACTAGGCGTTCGAAAGGGTGACGTTGTTGCGATTGATCTTCCAAATTCAATAAATTATGTTGTAGTATATATGGGATGTCAATATATTGGTGCTATAGCTCAAGGAATCAACCCTACATATAGACCACTGGAACTTTTGCACAGTTTAAATATGACAAATGCTAAAGTCTTTGTAATGATGGATATGCTGTATATAGCAGGTCCTAAAGATCTTCTCCCTAAAACAAATGTAAAATATTTAATACCTACAAATCTCGCTGATTTTTTCACTGCTGATGAACAAACTCTACGACTGTTAAAAATTCCATCTGCTTAAGATAATATACCTGATGAAACTGAACATTATAAAGTATTTTGGATGAAAGACTTAATTAATAAAACAGAACCAGAAGAAATAAATGTAGATATTGATCCTTGGACAGACCCTGCAGCATATCTTATGACCGGGGGAACTACGGGGCTACCTAAAGTTGCTATGCTTTCTCATGCGAATCTAGTAGTTAATCTTAACATGGCAAAACCATGGACAGACCTTAAGACCGGAATGATCACTATTGGGTCTATCCCCTTTTTCCATAGTTTTGGGATGACCTGTGTAATGTCAGCTTCTTTGGGGTTAGGGATGGTAATGTTATTATTTCCTAAACCGCCTCCAGATGATCAGTTATGTGAAGCAATTAATAAAATTGATGCTCCTGAGGGAATAATTTATACTGGAGTTGAAATGCTGTTTAAGAGGTTAACAGATTTTGTAAATTCTATAGGTGTCGAGGAATTTAAGAAGAAGTATGATTTTGCGGAAAAACTTACTTATGCAAGCCAAGGTGCAGGGCCTCTTCATGATTATGTTCGAATTCCATTTGAGGAGATTTTTTGTCCAATACGCTCGGGCTACGGTTTAACTGAAACATCTCCAATGCATAGTATTGCTCCTTTCTGGGGACCAACCAAATTTGGGAAATTAGGATTGCCAATACCAGGAGCCGATTGGGCTATATTTGATTCAGAAAACTTTGAAGCTGGACCTATTTGTGATGGAACAAAAGAAAAAGGAGGATTTGGAATTGAGAATACGGGAGAAATATGTGTCGCAGGTCCTCATATAATGTTAGGTTATTTAGGAAAACAGAAAGAACAAGAAGATAATTTGAAAATGTGGAACGGAAAAAGATGGCTCTTAACTGGAGATATCGGTTTCATGGATGAACATGGATGGGTTGAGATACGAGATCGGAAAAAATCATTAATCAAGGTTTCTGGTCATTCTGTTTTCCCAAAAGAAGTAGAAAACCTTATGGGAAATCATGAAATGTTAGATGAAATCGCTGTCGCGGGATTACCTGATACACGTACAGGAGAAGCAGTAAAAGCATGGGTAACATTGAAGAAAGGATTCAAAGCTGATAGAGATATAACAAGTGAACAATTAAAGGAATGGTGTGTTAACAATATGGCAAAATGGAAGTCACCAAAATACATAGAATTTGTTAGAAAAATGCCAGTTAGCATGACTGGGAAAGTTCTGAGACGTGAATTACAAGAAAAAGATTTAAGTAAATTGAAGAAGGGAAGACAACTTAAGGGATAACTTATTTAAATAATTTTTTCTTACACTTTTTATTTTTTTTATATAATTTACATTTCTAAATTTGTGTTTTATTCTTTTGTTAAAAAAGTCAATATTATTAAGATACGCTAGCTCAACTTAAAATTAAGTAATTATTTCTTTTTGAAAAATTTGAGCTTTTCTTTTAATTCTATTCTTGAAAAAAATTCTCAAGCTTAAAAATTAAAGTAATATAATTCAAAATCTTTTATTTGGTTTTTAATTGCGCTTTTAACCGTTCGATTTCTTTGTCTTTCTCTTCTAATTTCTTGTTTTTTTCCTCTAATTTCTTATCTTTCTCTTCTAATTTCTTGTCGTTTTCTTCTAATTTCTTGTCTTTCTCTTCTAATTCGCGCTTTAACTCCCTTATCTTGATCATGTTGCCAACAGCATATAATTCTTCATCGTCCAAATCAACCCCGCTTTTAAGCGCTACTTCTTTTGTAAATTTTATCTCCTCCTTGCTTACTTCATTTAATAGTTCTTTTAAATTTAAAGGACCATTTTCTCTTGAAAATATCACTACGATTAAGTAATACAAACAATTTTGGGTTTTTAAAATTTTTGTTTTATCTTTACAACCCCTTTCAAGAAAGTACGAGAAAAAAATGTAATCATTGCGCTTGAATATGGTCTCCCGATTTTTTAATACGGCGGACAGAGATTCTAATCTATTTGAGCGGAATTTGAATTCTATAACATCGGAAGATGTCGTTAAATCATCGTGCTTCGAACCCTTTACGCGTTTTTTATTGTCTAATTCGCCCGTACCGCCTAAATATTCATTGTTAACGAACTTGACGAGCAAATCGTGATGAGTGGCGTGAGCGTGAGATGTGGTATCGTTAATTTTTTTAACAAGCTCGTTAACTTTCTTCGACCAAAAGGTTATAAATTCAAAATTATTACACTTTTTCGAGTGAAACGGAAGGGAATTAGCAGCGGGTTTAGAACGATTCATGTTGTATACTATTAGGAAATAATATATAAAAAGTATTTTAATAAAAATCTTATATCTTATTTATTTCTAGCCTATCTTAATAATATTGATAAAAATATTTTAAAACAAGTCCTTCTTGAAGTATCATATAAAAAACTATTTATAATTCCAAAATGAACTCTATTAATCGACAATTTTTGCAAACAGCTCAATTCCAAAAAAAGATTAATGATAATCTTTCTCAATGTTTAACTTGTGAACGAAAGTGTAAAATTTCTGAAGGAAAAACGGGATTTTGCAAAACTCGTATTAATCAAGATGGAATTATATACAGCATCGTTTATGGATTAATTCCTGCTTTGTCATTTAATCCAATAGAAAAAAAGCCCTTATACCATTTTTATCCCGGAACTATTGCTTTAACAGTAGGTACTTATGGCTGTAATTTTAACTGTTTTTGGTGTCAAAATCATCATATCTCACATCCAAGAAACGATATTATTGATTTAGTCAAAGAATCGAATGAATATCTCTCTCCAGAGAAAATTATTGAAATAGCGTTAAAAAATAATTGTCAAGGAACTTCAATTTCATTTAACGAGCCAACTCTTCTCTTTGAATATGCATTAAAAGTATTTGAATTGGCTAAAAAAGAGCGTTTGTATAACACTTTTGTATCAAATGGGTATATGACGGAAGATGTTTTAAGAGAATTGGTTAAAAAAGGACTTGATGCAATAAATATAGATATCAAAGGAGGAGTTGATATGGCTAAGAAACATTGCGGGATAGATGTAGATATTATTTGGCAAAACTCAAAACTGGCAAAAGAGCTTGGAGTTCATGTAGAAATAACGACCTTAATAATAGAGGGATTAAACTCTAATAAAAAAACTATAAAAGAAATTGCCAAAAAAATATTGAATGAACTGGGGGAATTTACTCCTTTTCACCTCAGTAAATTTTTTCCACAATTTAAATCAAGCCAGTATGGTTATACAAACCCTACATCTTTAAAAACATTGATTGATGCTCATGACATAGCAAAAAATGCTGGTTTAAATTATGTTTACCTTGGAAATCTACCACATTCAAAATATGAGCACACTTTTTGTCCACAATGTTCAAAAATGGTCATTAAAAGAAGAGCTATGGGTATTGATAAAATGTTATTAGATCCTAAAGGATGCTGCAAATTGTGTGGATTTCCAATAGCAGTTTTGTCACGTAGATAAAAGTTATGTTGTTTGAAATATATTACATCTTTTACAAATATTTTTAATGATTATTATAAAATCTAAACGTAGATTACTAAAATTAAAAATAATCTCTTAATTTCTTATCTACATGACTGAATTATTTGCTGAAGTTAATGGTATAAAAATTTGTTATGAAGTTAAAGGCGATGGATATCCCGTTGTTTTAATCCATGGATTTGGTGTAAGAAAAGAACGGTGGATTGGTCAATATGATTCATTATCAGAACATTTTAAAGTGATTAGATTTGATAATCGCGGTGCTGGAAAATCAGATCGATCAAATAAACTATATACCATGGAATTATTTGCTGAAGATACGAAAGGATTATTAGATTTTTTAGAAATTGAGAGAGGACACATCATCGGATGGTCCGTAGGCGGTATGATTGCTCAACACTTCGCGATTAAATTCCCAAATAGTGTAGAAAAATTAATTCTTATTAATACAATTGATGCTTGGCCATTAGATAAATCTGGTCTGGAACTTTATAAAAACGCTCAAATTGCTAGATATGAAGCAAGATTAAAAGATCCTAAAAAAACATTTTTCAATGCCGCTAAAATGGGGTTTTCACGTCAATTTATTAAATTAATGAAAGAAGATCCAAAGAAGAAATTTCATGGATTGTTTTCCGCTGAAGATTTAATTAAGGAAAGGACTAATATTCCTGCTACTCCTCAAGATATAGCAAATCAAGTTCATGCTCTTGGAAGCCATAATCTCACTGATAAATTGAATCTTATTAAAACTGAAACTTTAGTGATGTGTGCAGATAAGGACAAGCAAATGCCAAGAACAGTAAACTTTAAACTTCATGAAAGAATTTCTAATAGCAAATTTGTAGTGATTGAAGGCGCTGACCATGAATCCCCTATAGAAAAAGCTCCAGAAATAAATAAAATTATAATAGATTTTTTAGAAAAATAATTTTCAATTTTTTAGTGAAAAAAATAAAAAGGAATTATAAATTTCTTGATTTATATTTTTTTCTGTAATTTGAATAAATTTAATTTTTGATACTTCTATGAATCAACCTTCTAATAATTCAAAAGGAAAAGCTCATTCTTCAGATCCAATAAAAAAAAAATATCCGGAACTAACTAATTTGTGGATAGGACTTTTTGTGGATATTTTAGGTTTTTATATTATCATTCCATTTTTGCCAGAACTCATAGAAGTTTACGATACTACTCCTTTTGTAATCGGTGCCTTAGTTGCTACTAATGCTGTTTTTTCACTTTTTTCAGCACCTCTTTGGGGAAGATTAAGCGATAAGTATGGGAGAAAACCAATGCTCTTAATCGCTGAGAGCGGAACTTGCACTGCCTTTCTATTATTAGCATTTTCAAATTCCCTGTCCCTGCTCTTCATTGCAAGAATTGTTGATGGTATATTTGGGGGGAATTTTCCAATAACAAAAGCAATAATAACAGATAGAGTCCCTCCAAAAGACAGAGGTCTTCAAATGACTAATGTTGGAGTAGTTTTTACTTTTGCTGGACTTGTCGCCCCGGCTTTAGGAGGATTTTTATCTTTATATCATATCTTTGGACCCAAATATCCTTTTGCTCTTTCCGGATTAATAGCTGCCGGTCTTTCTTTTATTTCCATTTTAATTACATTTTTCTTTATAAAGGAATCATGGCCTAAATCCAGACGTGAAAAAGCACAGAAGGACATTAAAATCAAAATAAAGTTGTGGAAAAACAAAGATGCTTTATATTTATTAACCCAGTTTGCTTTTTCCACCTTTTCTTTTATGTTGTACATAATTACTCTTGTATTTTTTTTTAAATTAATTTTAGGTCTTGATACTGTAGGAATAGCAATATTACTAACAATTTCAGGTATCTCACGAGCCATAGTCCGTTTTACCTTGTTCAAGCCAACATTAAAAAAATTGGGTGAACAAAAAATGACAATCCTTGGATTAGCAATCTTGGTTGTTACGTTCTTTTTAACGGGTATATTTGGAATTTTTTATCCGGAAACCTGGGTTTTCATTGTTTTAATAGTTTTTGTTAGTTATGGCG